>JAAIGF010179288.1_pt1 | contig 151753 bp, 120 predicted proteins | sample 6487441 | NCBI WGS metagenome assembly JAAIGF01 (sample SAMN13974129, study PRJNA590717) | phyllosphere metagenome | biome: pepper field; feature: multiple bacterial spot infested pepper fields; material: pepper leaves; isolation source: leaves from pepper fields | host: Capsicum annuum ... | reverse complement strand
CTGTCACGGGTGCCGGCGTCGGTTCTGTCGCTGCTGGCGTCGTTGTCGTAGGCGCTGGCGTTGTTGCCGTCGGCGTTGTCGCGGGTGCCGGCGTCGGTTCTGTCGCTGCTGGCGTCGTTGTCGTAGGCGCTGGCGTTGTTGCCGTCGGCGTTGTCACGGGTGCTGGCGTCGGTTCTGTCGCTGTTGGCGTCGTTGTCGTAGGCGCTGGCGTTGTTGCCGTCGGCGCTGTCACGGGTGCCGGCGTCGGTTCTGTCGCTGTTGGCGTCGTTGTCGTAGGCGCTGCTGCCGTCGGCGTTGTCACGGGTGCCGGCGTCGGCTCTGTCGCTGCTGGCGTCGTTACCGGTGTTGTCGCTGGCTGCGTTGCAGCTGGTGTCGACGTCGGTGTCGAAGCGGCTGGTGCCGGCGTGGAAGCCACTGGCGTCCATGCTCCTTTCGTGCTGCCAGAGCCGGAAGTCGAAGCAGAGCTTGCAGTCGAAGACTGAGCCGTTCCTGTCGATACCGCTGCCGCCGCGGAATCGCTTTGTGCTTTCGCAATTTGATCCCCGCTGTACATCTTGTAGGAACTTGAGCTGATATCCAAACGAAGTTGGTGCAATTGCGACTTCCAGGTGATTCCGGCTTTCGAAACCTTCTGCTCAATCGCTCTTTCTCCAAGGTTCTTCATCGTGCTCTTGAAGTCATCCGTCTTCAGCGTAAACCCATTTTGTGAGTAGATCGCTTGCAGGAGATCATATTGCTGCTTGCGGTTGGTCTCCATTCTGTCGTAGAACTGCGTTTTTTCTTTTTTGATTTCGGCATCGGTGCGGACTTCTTTCCCTACAGCCCGATCGTCTTGGCTTTTACTGTCGTACGCGCCGACTTTCGAAGAATCTTTATTCGTATAGGATGTTTTCCCGTTATAATCGTATCTGCCGGATTGATCCGCTCTCGAAGCGGAAGAGTAGGACGACAATGTGCTCATTTTTCACTACCCCCTCAAATAGAATGTTCTGTGCGACTTGGTTAGGGATAGTTTACTATTTCATGGTAAAGAAAGGGAATAGGATTCCATTCCTCACTCTATTCCCACCATTTTTACCCAAAAGCAGGAGTCGTAGGTGGGGTTTTATCAGAGTCAGACTGGTTTTTTCATGTCGAATTCGAGCATCTTTGAGTTATTCGTTTTTTAATCGACTTTTTTCTACAGAGTTCTTAAAATGTTGTTTCAAATCTATTTTTTTGCAATCTATGAAAAAAAGATTTAAGCAACCAGACTTCCTATTCCTTAAGTCCCTCTTTTCTCGAAAACGCAAAAACACGCAAAAAAATCGCCCCTGCAAAGGAAGCGATTAGTGCAATGGCTGACTGGAATGCTTTAGGCTTGAATCGCCTCGGCGAAATCCTGTCGCGAACTGCTGTGTTCATTCAATTTGTCATAAGCTTCCCCGCTGATTTCCACACGAACCTGGTGCAGCTCCGACTTCCACTCCATCTTCATGGAAGAACCGTCGCGAATCATCAATTGCTCGATTGAGCGCTCCGCCAGCGCTTTCATCGCACCCTTGAGTTTTTCCGGTGACAGCTCTACCCGAGCTTTCTCCGCATAGAACGTTTGCAGCAGCTTTTGCTGAGCCAGGCGTTCGTCCGCGATCTGTTGAGCCAACTGCGCTTCGCGCTTTTTACGTTCTTCGTCGCTAAGCAGCTCTTTTTCCCCTGTCTTGCCCTTATTCAACTCGGTATTATCTTTCATGACAACGACTTTCGAGTTCTCTGTTTCTGACGGCTGCTTCACAATATCCGGATTCACAATCCCGGAAGGCTTGTAATCCATCGCCCAATTACCCGAATCTCCTTTGTTAAAAGATACCTTTTCCATTTCAACACCCCCTGTTACATGATCTCGCTCCAATGTAACGCTTGCTTCGATTGCTTGGCAATCCGATAGACGAACTACAAAACAGGCTAAAAACACGCACTGTGCGGAAGTTTATTTAAGATAAGCCTTATACTACTATGCAATTCGTCCTAAAATACATGAGACTAAATACCTAATTTCTTAAAATTTTAGAAACCAATTCACCTCCTTATTTCTATGTCGGCTCAAACCAGAATATTTTTTCCATTTAAATCCTATTTTCTTTTCATCCTTATCATTACAAAATTGTTACTTATCAAACTTATTCAAAACCTTGTCCGCCTGGGAAAAACCCGATATAGTCAGGACATGCGTCTGGAAAAAAAGATGCAAATCCGGCGATATACAGCATGAACGCTTCTATGGAAAAAACATGATGCGTCGCCGCCTAATCGGAAAGGAATCTTACATACCCATGCTTCTTCGAAACTGGAAAAAAGTCGTCTTCCTGTCTCTTGCCGTTGTCTTTGTCTTAGGCATCGCAGGGTTCTTCTTCGTGCGATATCTGGAACACGCCCGACTTGTCAATCATGGCGTAACCGAAGAATTGCTGCCTGTCGTCTCGGTCACAGAAGTCGCCGACCACTACGATGTAGTCGTAACCGGAACCGATCCGGAAGGCATCGCCGCCGCGATCTCCGCTGCGCGCAATGGTCTGAAGGTGCTGCTTGTCGACGGGCATGACCGTACGATGCTTGGCGGCCTCATGACGGTTGGAGGATTGAATATGATCGACCTCAATTATTCGCCGGAGCAACCGTTCTTCCTTCCGCAATTGAGAGAGTCGAATTATTTGAACAAAGGCATTTTCCAAGAATGGTATAAGCAATTCGACGGTTCCGCGTTCGATGTGAACGTCGCCGCCAATTTGTTCTATAAGATGGTAAAAAAAGAATCCAACATCGACCTGCTGATGGAAACGCAGAGCATGTCTCCGTTAACGGAAACGTTGGACGAACGCACAGCCGTAATCGGAATCGATTTGGTGCTCAAGGACGGAAGTCAAAAGAAAGTCACGACCTCAGCCCTTATCGACGCCACGCAAAATGCCGATGTCGCCGCCGAAGCCGGAGCCGAGTTTACGCTGGGCCGCGAAGACATCGGAGATACCAACAGCGTCATGGCCTCCACACTCGTCTTCCGCATGAGCGGCATGACTCAGGAAATCTGGGAGCAGCTCGGCAAGCACGAAGATACCGGCATCGACCGGATGAGCGTGTGGGGATATAAAGAAGCCAAAGAATACGAGTCCAGCGATCCGAACAAAGTCAAAATGCGCGGTCTGAACATTGGGCGGCAAAATGACGATACGATCCTGATCAACTCGATGCTGCTGTTCGGCATTGATCCGCTTGACCCGGAATCGATCAAGCAGGGCATCGCGACGGGAACGGCGGAAGCGCCGAGAATCGTGGAGTTTCTGAAGAAGCGTTTCCCGGAGATGGCGACATTAAAATACGACGGAGTCGCCAGCGAGCTGTACTTGCGCGAATCGCGTCACCTTAAAGCCGAATACCGTTTGTCTCTCGTAGACGTGATGGAAAATCGGGCGCACTGGGACGATATCGCCTACGGCTCCTATCCGGTCGATATCCAGAGCACGAGCGACGGCCGGATCGGCACGGTGCTGATGAAGCCTAGCCAATACGGCGTTCCTTTCCGTACGTTGGTACCTCGCACCGTGGATGGCCTGCTTGTGGTGGGGCGTTCGGCCGGCTTCGATACCGTACCGCACGGAAGTGCCCGCACGATCCCGGTCGGAATGGGCACGGGCGAAGCGGCTGGCGCAGCCGTTAAGCTTGCTTTGAGCACAGATATGACGTTGCGCGAATTGTCCGGCTCCGAGGAACAGATCACCGCATTGAAAAAGCAGCTTCGCAAACAGGGCATGGACCTGTCCCGACCCGACCTGCCAGAGCCGGAATACACCCAGCACAAAGACTACGCCGGCATGCTGGTATCCGCCAATATGTATCTGACATCCGGCGGTTATGAAAACGACGGCTGGGGCCTGGACGGTGAAGCCAACGTGCAGCGGTTCTTCAACGCGGTACGCGTGGTTCGCTCTCTGCACCCCGACTTCTTCCCTGGCGAAATGCAGGGCGCACTTGCAGGCATCGCCGATCCGGCGACGCAGCAGCTTTCGTTGGAAACGGCATCTGCCTTAATCGCCAGCGCTCTGGATCTCCCGGCCGAAGAAGGCAAGGCGACGGAACTGCTCGTCGCCGACGGCTGGCTGCAGCAAGATACGCTGAATCGGATTTCCGATCAGGAAAAGCTCACGAACGGAGATTACTACTCGCTCGTCGGCGATCTGTCGAAGCGGTTCCTGACGCCGGAGACTCCGGAAAGCGTCGTGCAATAAACATAAGCAAGCTCTGATTAAAAAGGGACCTCAAAGCTGCGATTCAGCTTCGGGTCCCCTTTTTGGATTGAAAAATCGGATCAAGCGCCGATTGACCTGTGATCGTTACAGTGAATCCAGCACTTTTTTCAGATCAGGATCAAGCTCTAGCGCATTCCACAGCATTTGCAGCGTCTCCCCGCGCGTCGCATTCGCCGTCGGACGGAAATTTCCGCCGCGGATTAAGCCATGCTGCGCGGCCTTATCAATCGCGTCGGCCGCGAAGCCGCCTGCCTGCCCAAGATCTTTGACCGCGGCGCCCTGTGATACCGACGTTGCGCTGCGCAAATTCAATACTCGCGCCAGGATCACGATCGCTTCTTGACGGGTCAGATTTTTATCGGGCTTGAAGCTGCCGTCCCCATAACCGTTCAGAATGCCGAGCGAAGCGAGCGTACGGATCTGATCGCGGCCCCAATGCCCGGTTACATCCTTGAACTCGGCTGTACGGGAAGAGTCCGGTTGCAGGTCGAAGAGTCGGGCCAGGATCACGGCAAACTCGGCACGCGTCACCGCTCCGTTCGGCTTGGCCGTTCCGTCGGCATAGCCTTCGAATACGCCGAGTTTCGCGAAGCCGTTCACTACCTTTTCCGACCAGTGGCCTTGAAGATCCGAGAAGACGCGCGGTGCTTCGGAAGAAGCCGCCTGCTTGCGTTCTTCCAGCTTTTGCAGCAACTGACCGCGGTCGATGAACGGTACGTCGAAGATACTCGGTGCAGCGGGTTCCGGCACAGGCGCAGGCTGAATTGTTCCCGGAGTCGGGGCCGGAACCGTCGGAGCAGGAACCGCCGGTACAGAAGGAACAGCCGGCGACGGATTCGAAGGAGCCGGGATCGCGGGATTCGTCTGAGTCGCTTCCACTTTGACGTCATACGAAGCGCTCAATCGCCCGTCTTTGGAAGCGAACATAATTTTCGTTTGCCCCACCGCTTTCGCCTGCACTGTGACTTTCGTTTTCCCGGAAATTTCGTCAAATGTCGCACTCTTCACGACGGCTACCGACGGATCGGCCGATACGGCCGACACCGACTTCGCGGTCGCATCGTTCGGCGCCACGGTTGCTTCGACGGTTGTCTCCTGGCCCGGATTCAGCGTACTTGCCGTGCGGTCAAGTGTGATCGATTCGGACAATTTCGCATCTTCCAGCATCGCCGTCAAAAAGATCAGCGGCGAGTTGTAGTTCAGCGCTTGCTCGTTCGTTTCCCAATCGATGGTGGACGAGTTGTAGGCTTTGGCCGGGAATTTGGCTTTCCAGTTGTTGGGTCCGCCTACCATGTATCCGTTCGGCATTTCAACAATGAAGTCACGCATGAAAATCTCGTGGTGCGTAATCCGAATCCGATTTTCGCCATAGCCGGTAATATAACTGAGTTGAAGCGGATTAATGCCGAGCAGATAGTTCAGGTTGCCGGCTGCCGCTTGAAGATTGGCCTCATCGAACGTCCCCAAAATGCGGCTGCCGATCGCTAAGCTCATCGGCATGCTCGCGACGTTGGAGTTCGCCCCCCAATAGAATCCGTTGTTCGTCGAATTGCGCCATACCGCTTGGTTAAGCGCGATATCCAAGGCTTTTTCACGCCAAATGGCATATCGCGAAGCGAACCATTCACGAATTTGCGCATCCGCTTGCGGCGAGCTCAAGTAATGGTAGTACCCGATCATTTCCATGCCGTTAATGCCGTGCGAGAAGTCCGTTGCGTTGAATACGGTCTCGAACTCCGTATAATGCGCTTTGACGTAATCGTCATATCGGCTTTCATCCGTCGCCCGGTACAACGCAGCCGCCGCATAGAACCGATCATTTTGGTCTTTGTCGTCGTTATAAGGGCCGTCCGGCTGCGCAATGTACTCCGGATGCTGCTCCAGGTAAGTCCAGCCTTCTTTGGCCGCTGTCAGCAGTTGATCCGCATAACCTTCAAGCGCCGGCTGCGAACGGAACACCATCGAAGCGTGAGCCAGCGCGCCGACGGTATTGGCCGTCTGCACCGTCGGGATCAGGCTGCTTGTGCCGGTTCCGTCCATGATGAAGCGCTCCGGCACCGGTTCGCGATTCACGTAAGCGTAAAAGCCACCGCTAGCCGGGTCCTGCATTTTCAGGAAAAAGTCGGTTTCGAATTTGATCTCGTCCAGCAGATCCGGGATGCCGTTTCCGCTTTCCGGGATGTTCAGTTGTCCGTCCTCGAACACATTCGGATAAGCTTCGTATGCCCAAAGCAAATCGGACACGGCCGTCGCGCCCGCCGTTACGTATTTGCCCGTATCCCCCGCGTCCCACCAGCCGCCGTAGACGTCTTTGGTCACGGAAGGGTTCGACTGAAGCGGCAGCGCCTGATCTTGCTTATGCTTGCCCTCCCGCGCATATTCGCCGGCATGTGCCTGATCCAAGTCAACGTTGGCGCGCTGGTAGTAGAAGAACTTTTGCACGTCTTTCAGTAGTCCGCCATATACGCCGTTGCCGATCTCGAACGAAACGGAAGGTTGAGCGACTCCGTTGACGGATACATAATACTCGCCCGCTTCGCGAAGCGCCGTAAAGTCGGCTTTCAACACCTTTTCGCCCGATAACGGATCATACGTTTTGACCAAGGTCAGCGTTCCGCTGTAGACTGCCGTGTTGTCCGATGCGCGCTTGACCTCGAACGATGTGCCTTCCTGCGCGTTCAGCTCATTATAATAACCGCTGATCAAAGCGTATTTCTCTCCGGCCTGCAAATAACCGACCTGATTGACTTTGATCGGAGCCGCCGAGATTTCCGTATCCGGCGACGTAACTCGCATGTTGGCGATCCGGAATGTCTGCGCCGCGTTGCTGACGCCTGCCAATTTCAACAGTTGAACTTTGCTTGGATCAAATACCGGATTCGCGCCGAAAAGGTCTTTTAACGGAATCGAATAATGCTGCCACTCCGTCGTAAGCGGGATGTATTCGTTTATATTTCGGGACATGGCATCTTCATTGGTTTCTTCGGGATTGCTATCCTGGTCTTTGTAAAACTCCCCATCGACTCTGCGCTCATGCACGCCGTCGCGGAACCCGATACGGAACGATTCGCCGCCTAACTCCCCGATTGCGTCAAATTCGAGCATGCCGTTCTCGGCGTAAGCGGAAAAGTCAAAAGTCTGCCAGCCGTTGGTTGTGTAATGCTGGGCCCAATCGCTGGTCGAGACGATTTTTTGCGCGGACTTGTCCTGATACACTTCCTGCGTGACGCTGCTTCCGTACCCCCAACCGTAACTGTCGAGCTGAATATCCCGCAGTTTGTTCCAATCCGAGCTTGGCGGTGCATAGATCGCGTCCGTCTGCGCGCGTACCGTCTCGATTGGTCCGAACGCCGGAAACGCCAACGATACGGCAAGCAGCCCTCCCACTGCTTTGAACAACGTACGCTTGGCATAACCTTTCTTTGTTCGAGTGTTCATATGTATACAACCCTCCGCAATTTTAGTAAACGCTTTCAATTTATAGCTTAATCAGTTTATTCGAACAAAGACACCCTATAAATCCGTCATCTTTACCCGTTAAAATTAGAGATTTAGCTTTATGAAAGTATGCATATGTATAAAATTACGTCATCAAAAAAAGCAAGGCTCCGTAATTGGAACCTCACTTTTCCCGTATGCCTTAATACTTTTTCAATGCCTCCTCCAGATCCTGCAAAAGCCTAGTGGCTCCAACGATCGCCGAATCGCTATTGTTATAAAAAATCGCCGTCTTCACCCCGTCCTGTTCAAGCTTCGGCAGGATCTTTTCCATAAAAGCAGCCAGATCCAGCGGGCGGCTGGAGTAACCCGACCATTCATCAATCGCGCAATGTTCGGCAAACTCGCCTTTGGGCCATAATGGCAGCAGTGCCGCGCCATCCTGATCATGCGTCATCGCCCAGCCTTCATCGTATAAGCCCCAAAGAATCTGGGTATCTGCCGTTTTCTTGACGAAATATTCGTAGCGCAGATCGGCCGGGCTGCTGACGATCGCGTTAAATTCTTTTAAGTTCATAGGTCCTCCCGTATGGACGAGCTGCCTCTTCTTGCCGACAGTTCGATGTTTATTCTAATCATTTAACCATACGGACGAGGAAGTTGACACATTGAAAAAGCGTAACGCTGCCATTTCCCTTGAAAAGACTATGGCCGCTCCGAGACCAAAGGTTCTGAAGTTTCGAATTGCCGGTGAACCAGTTTGCGATAAAAAGCATGGGAAGCGAGCAACTCTTCATGGGTTCCCTGCCCGGTCGCCTGTCCGCCTTCGATCACAATCAGCTTATTCGCTCCGCGCACAGTGGACAGTCGATGGGCAATCACCAACGTGGTCCGTCCCTGCATCAGCTTATCCAGCGCCTCCTGGACCTGAGCCTCCGATGCGCTATCCAAGTGTGCCGTCGCTTCATCCAGCAGCAGGATATCCGGATCACGCAGAATCGCTCGGGCAATCGCAAGGCGCTGACGTTGACCCCCTGACAGTTTGACGCCCCGTTCTCCTGCCTGCGTATCCAATCCTTGCGGCAGGGAAGCCATAAATTCGGACAAGTTCGCTAAGCGGACCGCTTCCTCGACAGCCGAATCCTCAGCATCTGCCAGTCCATACGTCAGATTATCGCGAATACTGCCTGCCATGACCGGACTTTCCTGCGAGACGTAGGCGATCCGGCTGCGCCATTCGCGAATCGGAATATGAACAGCTTCATCGCCGCCATACAGCAGCTGCCCAGCCGTCGGCTCATAGAACCGTTCGATTAGCGAGAAGATCGTCGTTTTGCCCGCCCCGCTCGGACCAACGAAGGCTGTCGTTTGCCCGGCTTCAGCCGTGAAGTTCAGTCCTTTTAAAATTGGCTTATCTTCGGAATAACCAAAACTCACATCATCAAAGACAAGTGGCTGTTGCGCCGAATGTCCTCCATGAACGGATGATTTTGCGATGTACGCCATCTTTACATCCATATCCGCCTCGTCGCTATCCTCGGCTGGAAGCTCCATAATCTCCCGCAGCCGTTCAGTGGCTCCAAGCGCCTTCTGGAATTGAGTGAAAAAGGTTGCCAGCTGCGTAAACGGTACGACAATCTGAAACATATACAAAATGATCGCCACCAGTGAACCCGCCGTTAATACGCCGCGCGCGACCTGTGCACCGCCGTATCCGATCAGCGCCACAAGGATCAGCAGCATGACCGTCATCATCAGCGGAGAAACAATGGCTTGAATCCGGGCTTCGCGCAGGCCGAAACGGAACAGACCGGTAATCCGCTTTTCCCCCTGAACACGCTCAACCGGCTCGGCCATCGAAGCTTTGACCAGGCGGATATCGGAAAGCACCCGGCCCAAATCGCCCTGGAATTCCGCAATTTCCTGCTGCGTGTCACGCGAGATTGCGTACATGCGGCGACCGACCGGCCAGAGCAGCAGCATTGCCGCAGGAATGGCCAGCAGGGCGAACAGCGTCATTTTCCAATCGATGGTCAATAGAATCACTACGGACCCGACGATCGCCACGATCCCCGACAGAAACGAGATGACCTGCCCGGTAATGAAGTCTTTGACAATATTCGTGTCGTTCGTCACCCGGCTCATCGTCTCTCCCGATGCGCTGCGGTCGAAGAACGAAATCGGCAGTCTCAGAATCCGCCGCCATAGATCACGCCGTAGGCCCGAGACGATAAACTGCCCCACATAGGACATCGTATAGATGGCAAGACCGGACATTAACGCCTGAGCAATGAATGCTGCTCCGAGCAATGCGATCGTGCCTCCCGTCAGGTTTTCCATCGAAAATCCGTCCACCAGCCTGCTGGTTAGCAGCGGAATCGCCAGCGTGAAGACGGTCTCGAACAAACCTAGCACAACTGCCGCGGTCAACAGCCAGCCTTTCGGCATGTACTTGGCGACCAGCCTCCAAAACGAACCCCAACTCGGTGTGGGCGCCTCTGCTCCTTTCACTTCGGAGCCAGATCCGGCAAGCGAATTGGCTCCGGTTCCCGTTTCGTTTCTTACCTGCCTATCGTCCATTTTTTCCTCCTTCGTCCGGCACTTCGCCGTCCTCGCGTTCTACAGAATCGTCCATCATCGCATCCCACATCTGTTCGACGTAACGCTCTTCCTCCATCGTAAACGTAACCGGAAACTGAAACGTTTGGGACGGATCGATCTTCGCAAAAGATTCCAAAGCCTTCATCTCCTCTTCCGTCAACGGCTCCTCCAGTCGGGACAGCATTCCGCTAATCCGTCCCAATAATTCGGTCGCAAAGCGCTGCACTTGCGGATCTTCCGGCGGAAGCCCTGCGCGCATCAGCCTCTTGAGGCGTGAGATCCACTGCATCGTCTCGCGTTCGATCGCCCGCCACTTTTCCGACGCCTTACCTTCCGGCCAGAACCGCTGCATCAGCGAATCCGGTATCCGCTCTGCCATCCAGCGGCGCTGCTGCTCCTCGGTCGAGACCGAATGGATCATCAGAAGCAGAACGTCCGGCTCCCATTCCGCTTCATCGCCGCTTTCCGACAGACTCAAGGTATGTTCCAGCGTGTGCAGCATCCGGTCCAGCTGATCCCTTTTTTGCCGCAGTAGCTGCTCCTGATGCTCCAGCGAGCTGCGAAGCACACTCCCCTCGGCTTCCAACTCCTCCGCGATACGCTCCAACGGATAGTCGAGAAACTTAAGCGTCAAAATCTGCTGAAGCCGAATCAAATCGCGATCCGTATACAGCCGATGCCCGCGTTCCGTGTAAGCAGACGGCTCCAACAGACCTTTCTTATGGTAAAAACGCAGCGTACGCTCGGTGACTCCCGTCAATTTGGCAAACGCGCCCACCGTGTACGTTTGATTTTCCATCATCCGATGCGCCTCCTTCCTCTTGCTGATTTCAGTATAGGTCCTGACGTAACGTCATACGCAAGTGGATCCGTAAAAACAATCGAGTCTTGGGAATCCGGTCGCAGTCCCCCTAACGGCCCTTCGAAAAGGTTACTGCAAATGTTCAAATAAAAACCCGAATTCACCAAAGAATTCATCGTAAGCTAAATTCGTTTCTGTGCACAAAAAAGATACGTCTGCTTCGTCTTCAAGACGCGCAAACGTATCTTTTTCGTTACGCCAAGCTTATTTTCGCATTACCCCTTCAATATCGGAATCTCCGCCAACATCTTTTTCAAATGAATCGCGTCCCACGGCATATGCTCCGTAAAGCCTAGTCCCACTACATCCGTCTCCGCCGACAGTTCGCGCAGCAGCTCGGCCAGACGCGCGAACTTCAACCGTCCCGGCGGCGAGTATGTGTATGGATCATTTGGTTTAGCGAACAGCAGCGAGCGGAATTCCTGCGGATCAAGCACATCCAGATCGACATGGATTGCCAGATGCTTGATGCCGCTATCGCGTATCCATGCCTTGATCGATTCCGTGCTATTCGCCGTCTCATGCGCGTCCGCCGTAAGGATGCCAAGCCGTTCGATCATCGCCGCATCCGTTTCCTTCATCGAAATCCCCAGACGGCGGAACGCTTCTCCGATCACCGCTCCTTCTTCCGGCGTCGGCTCCGACAATCCCGCGATAAACACATTCTCCGGCTTCAACGGCATCTTCACCCGCTTTGCGAATTCCGCATCGCCTTCACCCAACAGATTGCCCAGCGGCAGCGTATGCCCCCGGTCGTAACCGTCGATCTGCACCAAATCGCTGTGCGCATCGATCCAGATCAAACCTAACTCTCCCTCGTAACGTTCATTCAAATAAGCGAAAGGCGCCTGCTCCACCAGACAGTCCCCGCCGAACATCACGACGCGGTCAGGCTGGTGCGCGCGGATCAGATGGTCCGCCGCATCCAACTGATCCAGCAATTCTTTTCGTCCATAGATCCCGTTATCGCTCGTAAGCGGTACGCCGTCGTACTCTCGAACGGGTACCCGCACCAGCGGTTGATCGTTCTCCGGTGCCAACCAAGCCAGCAGCTCCGCGCCGAACGAATAATTGGGATTGTCTCCGCCCTGCCATTGAGGCATAAGTACACGTAATGTTTTTGTCGTCATTGTTGGTTCCCCTTTGCTTCCGAAGTACCGTTACTATAAAATGAACGCGAGCGAAAAAACAGTACGCACTTTGAAGATAGATACTGTCGGAAAGGATAGTGCAAAGCATGAGCATGGCGGAATACAGAGGCAAAGTGAAGCATATCCAGGACACCCCTTTTGGCTATACGCTGTCCGTGATCGGCGGCAAATGGAAGATGGTGATCCTTTACCTATTAGCGGAAAATCCTCCGGTGCGATTCAATGATCTGAAGCGGCAAATCGGAGTCATCACATATAAAACGCTGAGCACGCAGCTCAAAGAACTGGAAGCCGACGGCATGGTGGAGCGCAAAGAATACCCGCAGATTCCTCCGAAGGTCGAGTATCGACTGACGGCGAAAGCGGAGAAACTAATGCCGCTGATGGAAGGTCTGTGCGAGTGGGGAACCGAACATCAGCCGAAGGAGGACTGACTTTTTGAACATGATCGATATTGAGCGGATTTACGAGAAATATCTGACGTTGAATATCCCGAATACGTTCACCGATGAACAGATTCACCGACGGCTGACCGAGACTTACCATGCGGAAAAGGTAGGGCTCGAACGCTTTGAGGATCTACGACAAGACGACCACGCGAATTTCGAAAACGCCAAAGGCGCTTACGTGTTCGAAGATCCGCGCGGTACGGCCAAACTTGCGCGTTTGAATACGGAAGAGGAGAATCCGGAAGACTCGTCTTATGCTTGGGTAATGAATTCCACGCAAATGGGCATGTCCAACATGCTGACGCTCGAAATCACGATCTTCTATGGCATTGACAAGGAAGAAATGAAGCTCGGCAATCTCCGTTTCGAAGAGTATCTGATCATGCTGTATTTGACGGGATATATCGAGTTTGAGAACGACGAGAGTATCGAAAGCGTTCGCGATCTGTATCGAAACGGCCATTATCTGCGTTATTTTGGCGTGCAGAACGGAAGCGGGGTTTATTTATACAAACCGGAAAAAGGATGAATGAAGAACAACTGCGAAAAAGTCTTCGGTGGAAAGCGTTCACGCATGATGCGTCTGGACGTGTTTGCCGTAAGGCTTTTTTTACTTTTATCGAATGCCAATGAAACTATTAAGAAAACAGCATCGACTATACAACTAAAGAAAGAAAAGGAGGTTGGGCAGTTGAACATAGTGCGGACCACCAAACAAACCCGGCAAAACGGTACTTGGATCGCTACCGATCAGCGGGGGCGGACATGATCTTTTTTTACGAGTTGAAAAAGCTGGCCTGTTCGTCCCTGATGCTTGGTCTTGTCCTGCTGTCTATTGGGGTCAACGCAGTGATTTCGCTGACCAGCTACCATCCGCCTGACACAGATGCACGCACAGATATGAACCCCGCCAATATTTTTGAAAATTACTATGCAAGCGAGCTGGCCGAAGGCTATATTCGTAAATACGGCATCGAAGGAATCGGCGCTTCTCTGCTTCGCGACAAGTATGATCAGCTTCAACAAACAATCGATGAAAAAGCCGTAAACGGCGACGCACTTTCCGTATATTTCGGCGAAGATACCCCTTATCTGCACGGCTTGCTTTTCAAAACGCTGTTTCAAGCGATCGTAGCAGAAGTCAGCCTGCTATCGCTGCTCGCCGCACTGCTCTCCACCACCTACGAGCAGATGCGCCGCACAGATTCGCTCGTCTACGTATCGAAAACTGGCCGCCGGATCCAGCTTGCCAAACTGTTTGCCTCATTGACCGCATCCGCAGCCTCAAGCGTACTCGTAATTACCGCAAGTCTAACTATCTTTTTCGTCCGTTTCGATTTCTCGCAGGTCTGGAGTGCCAACGTATCCAGTGCGTTCAATCGGGCGGTCAACGAATTCAAACCTTTGCTAACCTGGAACAGCTTCACGGTCTCGGAGTATTTAGCGGCATCAATAGGTATAAGCGTCTTGCTCGCTTTCGCTTTTTGCTTACTTGGTTACGCTGCCGGTATTGGATTTCGTCAGGCCTATGCGGCTTTCGGGGCTGTTGTATCAGCGGTTGCTTGTATGTTTTTGCTCGTATTTATTTTTCCGGTCGGGTCGCTTGCGCGTGGTCTTTGGAGCCTCAATCCGGTCTGGTTATGGAAAAATAGCGGGTTATGGTTCACCGATGGAGATGCGAATCTATTATGGCCTCACTTTGAAAAATGGAGCTTGGGCGTATCAGCAGCCGGACTTGCCTGCTGCGCCGGGCTAGCCCTTGTTGCGTTAAAAAGGAGGGAATGGCATTGAGCATATTGATGTATGAGTTAAGAAAAATATGGAACTGGCGTGTCCTCGCGCTAATTGTTGCCCTTACCGTGTTAGTCTGGTTCTCGCTGCTGAGCGAATGGGTACGTTCCTATGAAAGTCTGAATGCACACGGTGGTTTCGGTTCGTATCAACGCGAGATGTTCGATCGCTACGGTGCGACGCTAGAGCCGGACGAGCTTGTAGACTTCGATATTCCCGGCAGGAAGGCCGCGATCGTCGCAGAATTGGACAACAGGATCGCCGAAGAGCCGCTTTTCGCCGATTACGGGATTCGTAATTATGCCGAATTCATCAACTTTAGCGAAACGAAAACGATGGAGGAAGCCGAAGGACTCATGGATGTCTTTTTGCAAATGAATAATTTGCTTACGTTGAACGATAGCAATGAGGACGGCGAACAAACGCTGGATGAATATTATGCTTCTCCGCAAATCCGGTTGCAGACACTCAAGGCCGTCGAATCGACTTTCGTCGATTACGAAGATTTCCTGAATAGCTATATCGAGCACGACGAACGTCCAGTCTTGGTCCGATCCGTCAACCAGATTGTGGATGTGCGTAACCACAGCCTGATCCGTGATAATCTGGGCGTTGATGTATCCGCCTATGCGACTGTGGTCTGTATATTCAGTATTACGGCGACTCTGCTACTGGTGGCTCCCCCGCTTGCTAATGACCGCATGCGCAAAATGAACCTGATTCAATACGCATCTTCCATCGGCCGCCGAATCTTGTTTGTTCAGTGGAGCGCGATGATGCTCAGTGCGTGCATATTGTCGCTTGCACTAATGACTTTAAGTCTTCTCCCTCTAATGTGGGCAGGCGTCGGGGATTATTGGAACGTGTCCATGCTCTCTTGGAGAATGATGCACATCACACTCTACGATATAACGTTCGGACAGTTCGCCTTTTGGCTTGCCGGAATGATCATTGCATTGAACGCAGGCACTGCCTGCTTCACATTCCTGTTGGCAAGGTTCAGCGCGAACCTGATGAATTTGCTGATCAAGATCGTTCCCGCCGGACTGGCTCTTTCCGGATTGGCCGCGATTACCGTCAATATGGCCTTTTCTTCTAACAATATCCTATTCAGCAATATTCTTCGCGGACGTGTGGAGAAACCGGAACCTTTGCTGTGCGCACTGATTGCAGGGGCAGGAGTTGTTACGGCACTCATTATCGCAAGGCGGGAGAAAAAGACGGATACGGCTTAATAGCCTACCCGTACAGCATTTTTTCCATAGCTTGCATTAAAGAAAGCCCTCAACCAGAAACGTCTCCGCATTATGGAAGCAGACGTTTTCGTCGAAGGGCTTTTTCTTTTTTCGTTTGGATATTCGATCGCTAGACCAATCGCTTACTGCGAAGAACCCAACTGAATCCATGCCTGCTGAATCTCTTCGATCGCTTGTTCTTTCGTTTTGTTTTTACCGATATACGCCTGCATGATCTCGCCGAATTTCTGGTGGAACGTATCCAGCGAGTAGTTGACGGACAGATCGCCGGACTTCTCGGTTTTCAGGATTTCGTCCATTTCTTTCGGCATTTGCAGATCCGGCAGCGGAGCGTCTTTGATCGGCGGAATGACTTTGGCGACCTGGGAGAACCAGTTCTTACCGTAGTCCGACGTGTACAGCCAGTTGAAGAACTCGATCGTTTGCGGCGCTACCGCCGAATCTTTGTTGATTCGCAGCGCCTGGTCGGCTCCGGTAATGATCTGGGATTGCTCGGCTTTGTCGCTCACCGGGTAACCCATGATGCCGAGCTTGAAGTCCGGATTGATCTTCATGATCGCTTCTTCGTCCCATGCGCCTTTGCCGGTCATCATGGCCGCTTTGCCGGAAGCGAAATCGCTGACTTCGGCGTTGCTGTCGCGTTCAAGCGACTTATCCGTGCCGTGCGCGATCGTTGTATCAATGAAAGCGAAGAAATTGTCCGTCAGAAGCGGATACTCGCTGAACGTCGTTTCGCCCTTGATGAATTTGTTCACCAGCTCTTGTGCGGTAATGCCCGCATCGTCAGCCGCCGCGTCCACATAATGTTGGAAGATGTGCTTCCATACCCACCATTCTTTGTAAGCGTTCGCAAAAGGCGTGATCCCTTTGGCTTCGAGCTTGGCGATAGCCTCGTCCATTTCGGCAACGGTCTTCGGCGGCTCCGTGATACCCGCTTGTTCAAATAGATCCTTGTTGTAGATCAGGGCGAACAGATTGCCTTTGACCGGGAAACCCAGAACTTTGCCGTCCAACGAAGACATATTCGCGCGTACGGCATCCGTCATGGCGGCGGCCAGCGGCTCGTTCGTCAGATCGGCGCTGTAATCCGCATAAGTGTCGATATCCCCGCCCGCCGTCGTCTGGAATACGTCCGGCGTGCTGCCTGCGGCGATCCGCGATTTGAGGACCGTATTGTAGTCGGCTTGCATGATTTCGAGGTTGATCGTGACGTTCGGTTTGACCTTTTTATACTCTTCGATGTAGGCATTGAACGCATCCGTATACTCCGGTGAAGCGGTGAACATATTGATCGTGACCGGTTGATCGGCAGCCGTTTCTCCTGTGGCTCCGGTCGTTGACGTGTCGGCAGCCGGAGTGCTTCCACAGCCTGCCAGCAATGACGTACCGAGCAGCAGCACCGCCGGCAGGGCAAACATTTTTTTGAACATTGTCGTACCCCCTGTATTCGAAAAGTGGAACGTGACGTTCTTCGATCATCTTGCCGCGAAAAACACCGACGTGCCCGTTACCGTTATTGTAGGATAAGCTCCGGCTTAAGAAGAATGTACATAAGCGGCCTGTTTGGGGTAAAAAAGTGACCGCACCCTGTTGAAACTATTTGAAGCGCAGACTCGACTATACACATACAGAGAACAGATAAGGGAGGTTAGGCGGTTGAACGAGCTACGCCTCATCAAAAAGATCCGGCGAAACGGCGATCGCGCCGCCGCCGACCAACTGGTGCGGCATTATTACGATGACATTTACCGTTTTGTACGCAGACAAGTCGCAAACGACGATATCGCGCTGGATCTCACACAGGAAGTTTTCATCTCAATGCTTCGCTCCATCGAACATTATGACGCGCGTAGAGGAGCGACTTTTCAGACCTGGTTATATCGGATCTCCACGAACAAGCTGATCGACTGGTATCGCTCTCGCGCCTACCGCAACCAACCTTTGACCTTGACACTGGATGGAATCGAACCGGTAGACAACACAGATTTCACTCGTCTGCTGGAGAGCACTGAACTGATTGAGCAGGTCTTTGCGTTTATGGGTGATCTTCCGCCGGACACCCAGAAAATTTTCAGACTGCATCTATTCGGCGGCTATACCTTCCGGGAGATCGCAGACCTGATCGACCTTGCGGAAGGAAGCGTCAAATCACGATACTATCGTCTAATTCGTCAGCTTGGAAAGGAGTTCGCAGATTATGAACGAGGCCGAGAAAAATAAAAGTATCGATCAGATTCTGGCTCAAGGGCTAGTCAATCCGCAAACGACAGGGGAACGCATATCGGGCATGTTACGCGAATTAGGCTTACGCTTTATTTTCTGGGATACAGGCTACAGTCTTTTTTTCGCGGCAATCACTCTCGCTTGCACGTTTGCTCTGTTTATGCTGGCTCCTTCTACCTATCGCATTTCCGCAACCGTTGCCGTAGCTCCGCTGCTTCTTTTGTTTGCGATCTTGTTTGCCGAGACGTCTGAACGCCTCGGCGGATTGTATCAGATTAAGCAAACCTGTCGGTATACGATCAGACAAATCGCCGCTTTGCGTATACTCTGTTATTGCGCGCTAGGCATCCTGTTTACAGTCTTCGTTGCCCTGGTACGTGCAGATCAAGAATTCGGATTCTTTTCGCTTTTTCCCCTATGCCTATCCGCTTTATTCGTCTGTGCCGCCCTGTCCTTGTCTATGCTGCATCAAGCGCGAAACCAATGGAACTATCCTGTTTTTTCGGCGATCTGGCTGCTTGCAACAATCGTAGTTCCGCTTTCTTTCGGCGAGGCTTGGGAAAGTACGCTGCGCGAAATGCCGCTTATGTTCTCCATCGGATTGACGGTAATCGGCGTCGGTCTATTCGTTTGGCAAATTTCAAAAATGCTCCGGGAGGTCACACGTGATGCTATCGCTTAATCGGGTCACCAAGCAATACGGAAACTTTACTGCGCTGCAAGACATTAATCTGGAATTTTCAAAAGGCGTATATGCGCTGCTCGCTCCGAACGGGGCAGGGAAAACGACACTAATCAAAATGTTGTCCACGCTAATTTTTCCTACAAAAGGCGAAATTTTATGGAAAGGCGACGATATCATCGCGCTCAACGCTTCTTACCGCGATATCATCGGTTACTTACCTCAGGATTTTGGCTACTACCGCAATCATACTCCTCGTGAATTTCTGCGCTATATGGCGGCCGTCAAATGTCTGCAACGCAATCAAGCCAAGCAGCGAGCTGACGAGTTGATCGATCTCGTCGGCTTATCGGAAGTACGCGACAAGAAAATGCGTAAATTCTCCGGCGGCATGATCCAACGCGTCGGTATTGCACAGGCCATGCTCAATGATCCTCAAATTCTGATTCTGGATGAGCCGACGGCCGGACTTGATCCGAAAGAACGCGTACGCTTCCGCAATCTGATCTCATCGCTGTCCAAAGACCGCATCGTCATTCTGTCGACGCATATCGTATCCGATATCGAGACGATTGCCAGCAGCGTGATTTTGATCAAGGACCGCATGCTTCTGACCCAAGACTCGCCGGCCGCGATCTGCGAGACGTTAACGGGCAAAGTTTATGAGACGAACGCGATCGAAGACATCCATGTTCCGTATCTGCTGCTGACCGAACGGCAAGAGAATGGCCGAACGGTTACCCGTTTTGTCAGCGATCAGGATTGCAGCCCGTATGCTCACAATGTCAATCCGAATCTCGAAGACGTATTTTTGTACGTGTATCGGGATGAAGCAGACTGAAGATATGAATAGGTTTGAAGACGGCGTACAGCTGCTCACACTCGCGCTCCATTCCGATACTCCGACGGCGACACGCCATAATAATTGCGGAACGCCTTACTGAAATAATTTTTGTCATTATACCCGAGCATGTCCGAGATCTCCTGGATCTTCAGCGTTTCTTCGCCCAGCAGCACTCTCGCTTTTTCCATCCGCAGCTTCTGCATGTACTCGTGAATGCCGACGCCGTACTCCTGTTTGAACAGCTTCATCAGATACTCGCGGCTGAGGAAATACTTTTCCGTAAACATCGAAATCTTGATCTCCTCAAAATAATGCCGATCAATATAGGCCCGAATATCGCTGATATGAAAAGAAGCTCCCGTACGATCGGCTTGTCGCGCCTGGCGGCAGCATTGCTCTACCGCTTCCGAAATGCGACGTTCCCACTGGGAAACGTCGACCAGATCGCCTTCCTCCGTATCTCCATTCGTCGCTTCGACTTCAATCAGCAGCCGCTTCGCCTCCTCCAACGCCAGATAACCGCCAGCCTTCAGCTCAACGATCGCATCCTCGGCGATTCGCTGCGCCTGCGCAGGCGCTCCGCTCTGAGCGGCCGCTGCAACTCGTGCCCATGCAGCCGCGAAAGCCGCCGATTGCAGTGAAGGGAGTCCTGTCCCATTCCCCGAACGACTTTCCAACACTTTTGCCGATATCATGTCGTATCCATTTTCGCCAAGCCGCAGCAGATTCATCTGCCCGGTTGCGCGCCGAGCCTGCTCATACGAGTCGGCAAGCTCCGCAAGAACAGTCGATCCGGCCCCGTATCCGGCAATCGCCCGCAATCCAAACAACCGATCCAGCGTCGGCAGCAGTTTTCGCAAGTAACTCTCGATCCGGTAGTCAAGCTGACCTTCCGCACATTTTTCCGAAGCGGACGGCAATTGAATAACAACAATCATCTCGCGATGCGAAGCCGGATCGGCGAACCCGAAGCATTCCATGCCCTCCGGCGCGCAATCCCGAATGACGTTGGCAATCGCCGCATGCAGCAAGCCGGTATCGCCGTAGAATCGACTCCGGCGAACTCGATCCAGGTTCAGCAGCCTCATCGACACTCCCGTATGCAGCTTCGGCGACTCTCCGGACGCGCCGATCATCGCCAGCGTGTCTGCCTCGCGACTTTCGTTGAAGCTGCGCCGAATGATCGACAGAAAGACGTTCTCGCGCAGCTTGGGCAGCGAGACGTTGAGCGTCCGGCCCCGGCGCAGCAGCTCCTCTGCTTTTTTCCGGCGTGCGTTCAACTCCTCGACGGCACGCTGCAATACCTCGTTCAGACTATGCCGGTTGACCGGCTTCAGCAAATAATCGAGCGCATGCGAACGAATCGCTTGCCGCGTATATTCGAAGTCGTTATACCCGCTGATAACCACGCTGAGCACGTCCGGGTAATCTTTTTCCAATCGCCGCAAAAACTCGCTGCCGTCCATCCCCGGCATCTTCATGTCGATCATCGCCAGGTCGATCCGATGTTCCCGCAGCAGCGCCAACCCTTCTTCGCCGTCGGTCGCTTCATAGATTTGCCCGATGCCGAGCGTGTCCCAACTGCCGAGAATCCGTATGGCTTCGCGCAGCGGTTCTTCGTCGTCCAGAATGAGTACGCTATACATCTTCTTCGCCTCCTTGCGGAATATGGAGAATCAATGATGTTCCCTGCTCGCTCGTCTCAATCGCAAGCCCGGCCTGTTCCCCGTACAAAATTTTCAGGCGCGTATGCAGGTTTTGCAGCCCGATATGCCCGCCTTCCCGCTCCGTAAAAGGACGTTCCAAATAATCGAGCACCTCTTTGAGCCGAGCGGGATCGATACCGGGACCGTCATCGCTGACCGTGATCACCGCCCCGTTTTCCGCGCGCTCGGCCCGAATCATGACCGTTACCGTATCTTTCACCCGCTCCAGCGCGTGCTTGATCGAGTTTTCGACCAGCGATTGTACAGAGAGCCGCGGAATTTGCAGGTTGAGCAGCGATTCATGCCAAGCATATTCCACGCGCAAACGGCTGCCGAACCGCGCTTTTTGCAGCGACAGATAGCGTTCGATATGCCGCAGCTCGTCGCTCGCCGGCACAATGTCGCTTCCCCCGATGCAGTACCGCAGCGACTGGGCCAGATCGTCGACCATATCCGCGATATCCAGCCGTCCGCCGCGCAGCGCCTGGGTCGAGATCGCTTGCAGCGCATTGTACAGAAAGTGGGGATTCAGCTCCGCTTCAAGCGCTTTCAAAATGGCGCTTTGCTCGACGAGCTTCATTCGGTAACGCTCGTTGATCAGCTCGTTCGTCCGCTGCACCATATCGTTGAAATGCCGGGTCAAATGGGCGATTTCGTCATGCCCGCGCACCGGAGCCTGCGTCTCGAAGTCGCCGCCGCTGAACCGGTTCATCCGCTGCGCCAGACGCGCAAGCGGACGGGTAATCGCGCCCGACACGAACGCGACCAGCAGCGCCGACAGCACCACGAAGCCCGCCCCGATCAGCGTGTTCCATTCCCGCGCCGCGTCCGCCGCTTCGTAGATCCGGCTGTACGGCATCGGCTTCGCCAGCGTCCAAGTTCCTCCTGCCGATTCGTCGGTCATCAGCAGATAGTCTTCGCGCCCCAGTTTCCAATCGACAGGGCCGGATTCGGCTTGTTCGAGCGCTTGTTTCAATCCGCCTTTTTGGGCTTCTCGGTAAAACGCTGCGTCGTCCATGTAATACGGATCACCGTCCGAGCCGAGCAGCAGCAGATGTTCCCCGTCTTCGAGGGGCGTGTCCCGCACGATCGTATCCAGCGCGGACGGATTAATATACACCGTCAGCACCGCCTGGGGTTGACGCGAAGCGATCGAACGCAGCACGCGGTGGTAGGCCAGAGAACGTTCGGAATGAGCAGGAATGTCTGATTTGCTGGCGACGCTATCCGATTCCGCTTCGGTTGCCGATTCAGCTTTTGATGCCAACTCGGGATCTCCGCCTGCCGCACCAAGCAGCGAGCGGTACAACTGATTGTCCGGCCGCTTCAACAGCAAATGATACCAATCCGTATCCGCTGTCCCTTCGTCGGCCGAAGCACGGATCACGATATTGTACGCCTCGCGTGTCAGCGCATACGTTTTTCCCTCTCCCACGATGTACAAGTCCAACCCGGCCAGATCGCTGCGCGAATAGTACATCCGGCGTAAATAATTTTCCAAGTACATCCGCGACGAGTAGTCATCCCCTTCGGTCAGCACGGCGTGAATCAGGTCGTCGTACTGAAGCTGGGGCAGCGTGAACTGGGCGATCCCGTCCATGTAGTCTTTGACATTGCGGTTAACCAGCAGCAGATTGTTCGACGTCGCGTCGATACTATGCCGGATCGCTTCCCCGCGCAATCGTTGATCGGATACGACGCTTAACGATACGACGACCAGCAGGACAATCGTGGTAAAAGGCACAAATAACTTGTACGCCAATCGCCCGGTCATCGTATTCCGGAACTTTTCGGCAGTACGTTCAATCTTTGTCATCAATGAACGTCGCTTGGACATGGCAGTTCACCTTTTTACCCTCAAGAGTTTTCTTTCCTCCATTGGGTGTGGAATATCGCCATTCTATAATACAAACATCAGGAAAATCCATACCTTTTCAAGCAAGTTTGAAACCGCTTTATTTAGAAAGGGCACGGATCGACCGTTTACCGGAAAAGAGGTGCGCCATGTTCAAACTGGGAAGAAAACGCGGGGAAAAGCTCGAATTCGGCTTATTCACCCTGCCTGCCCTGATCTGTATCGCTTTCGCTTTTTACGTGCCGTTCATGATGACCGTCCGCTACTCGCTTACCAAATGGAACGGCATCGCGAAAAACCCGACCTTCGTCGGGCTGGATAACTTCCGTCAAATTTTTAGCGGAGACGCCAACTTCGCCAACGCCGCCATTTTCACGCTCAAGTATATGATCCTCTACATCGTGCTGGTCAACGTGCTGGCGATTGCGCTGGCGTTAGTGCTCGATATGGGGCTTCGTTCGACCAACTGGCTGCGGGCTGCCTTTTTCGTGCCGTATATCCTGAGTCTGGTCATCGTCGGCTTTATCTGGAAATTCATCTTCATGCAGGGCTTCGAATCGCTCGGCGACTCCACGGGATGGCAAGTGTTCGCGCTGAGTTGGCTCGGCGAACCGGGCTTGGCGTTCGTCTCGATTCTCGGCGTGTCGATCTGGCAATCCGTCGGCTTTTACATGGTCATCTATATCGCCGGCCTGCAAGCCATTCCCGGCGATCTGAAAGAAGCCGCCACCGTCGACGGAGCAGGTCCGGTGCGGCGCTTCGTCAGCGTGACGCTGCCGCTGCTCGCGCCGTCGATCACCATCTCCGTGTTCATGGCGCTGACCAACTCGATCAAAGTGTTCGACGTGATCCTGTCCCTGACCGCGGGCGGGCCGGGCGGCACCACGTATAGCGTCGCTTACGACATCTACCGTGACACGTTCCAGAACAATCTGTACGGATACGGCACTGCCAAAGCTCTGATCCTGTTCGTCGCCGTGCTGCTGATCACGATCGTGCAGCTCACCATTTTCAAACGCAGGGAGGTCGAAGCTTAACATGTCCAAAACGATATCCGCCGTGCCCAAAAAACGCCTTCGTCCTAGCCGTCTACTGCTGGAAATCGGCATGGTGCTGCTGTCGCTGCTGTTCCTGTACCCGCTGATCCTGACGGTCATCAACTCGTTCAAAAGCTTCGCCGAGGTCATGAGCGACGTGATCGCCATGCCGCAATCTTTCAACTTCGAAAACTACGCGTACGTCTGGAAAGCGGTCAATTATCCGAGGCTGTTCCTGAACAATACCGTCATTACCGTGATCGGCCTGCTCGGCATCATTCTGTTCTCGTCGATCGCCGCTTACAAACTGTCGCGCACCAATTCGCGCATGAGCGGCGTGATCTACATGCTGTGCATCATCCCGATGCTTATCCCGTTCCAGTCGATCATGCTCACCGTGCTGCAAATCGCGAAAAGTCTGCATCTGTCCGAAAGCACCTGGGGCCTCGGCATCCAATATTGGGGCTTCGGCGCGCCGCTCGCGATCTTTATCTACCACGGCTTCGTCAAAGGTATCCCGCGCGAGATCGACGAAAGCGCCACGATCGACGGGGCTTCCGGGTTCCGGTTGTTCTTTTCCGTTATTTTCCCGCTGCTGAAATCCGTCACGACCACCATTATCATCATCGACGTCATGTGGATCTGGAACGACTTCCTGCTCCCGCTGCTCATGGTCAACGGCTCGCCCGCGACCAAAACGCTGACGCTAGCCGCCTACACCTTCGTCGGCCAGTACACGTCGGATTGGCAGTACGCGATGACGGCGATGGTCATGGCGGTGCTGCCGTCGATCGTCGTGTTTATCCTGCTGCAAAAGTATATTGTAAGAGGGGTTGTGGCAGGGGCTGTGAAGGGTTGAGTATTATTAAGGTGAAAAAGCGACTAATTGCCCGTATTCGGGGCATTTAGCCGCTTTGCATTTAAACCAATGAGTTGTAGTCTGAGCATTTCTGATAAATCATGTTGCGTTTAATCGACCAAAAATTTAGAATAAAAGTAGAAGTCTGAATTTGCGTACTCTCATTCCTCGCCACCAACGTGCAAGGCTTGCGAGTACTTAGAAACCAACCTTTCTCCGCCACCATTCGGCAGGGCTTGGTTGTTTTTTTATTCCATTCATTCATACAAAAAATAAACCCTATTCCCGCTCTGATCCACGTACTCGTACTCCGCCGCTCCCGGCCGCTTGATCAACATGGTACGGTTTTCACTGCCAAAAGCTGCTTCATACTGGGGCTTGATCCGGTATGAGCCGCTGTCGTCGATGTATCCCCACAACCCGTTGACGTCCTGCACCGCCGCCAGCCCTTCCGAAAAGCTTCGGGCGTACATAAATTCGGGCCTAATCCGCAGATTGCCGGAAGCGTCGACGAATCCCCATTTTCCGCTCAGCTTGAACTTCGCCAAGCCTTCGCTGAACGGGCCGACGTCGTCGTACTGCGGCAAGATGATCTCGCGTCCGCTTTTGTCGATAAATCCCCACTGATCGCCCGTCAAAACGGCCGCTTTGCCTTCAACGAAGTCGCGGGCCGCATCGTAGTCGAAGTCCGTCAGCGGCTCACCTTTTTTATCGATGAAGCCCCACTTTTGCCCGATCATCACAACGGCATATCCTTCCTGAAAATCGCCCGCGTACCCGTATTCGCCGTCGATCGCAATGTTCCCGCTTTTATCGATAAACATGAATCCGCCCGATTCGTCAGGCATAACGGCAGCCAGCCCCTCGGAAAACGAATGGGCCCTGTAAAAATCCGTGCGCAGCACCACTTCGCCTTTTGTGTTGATATAGCTCCAATGTTCGTCTGCATCCGTGACGTGTTCGTCAGCTTTTTCCACGACAACGGCAAGCCCGTCATGAAAATCGCTTCCGCTTTTGAGGATCACGCGTTTGCCCGAAGCATCGATATATCCCGTTTTTTCTCCGATTCGCACAGAAGCCAGCCCACCCGAAAAATATCCGGCTTCGTCGTACAAAGGAGGCAGTACCAGACGGTTATCTCTGTTGGCATATCCGTAACTGCTGCCGATCAGTACCGGACGCCAGTCTTTGGAGCGCAGCGTATCCGCGGCTTCCACGGGATCGGGCGAATGGCGAAAACCATCCTCCCTGCACCCAACCGCAAGCAGCAGCATGAACGCGAATACGGCCATTACGGCTTTAAGCCATCCTTTTTTCATCCGATCACCTCCCGCGGCAAGTACGGAGAAGCAGATATTCCCGGCTCTCTTATGTATCGCTTAACCGTTCGACGGGTGGGACCAAACAGGATTCGAAGACTTGATCTCGTCGCATAACCGAAGAACTTCCAGCCAATTCGGCGAGCTTCGGAATGCTTGGGTTTTCATTTTACAATTCGTTATCCAGTGCGCGCATCAAAAAACCTCTCCTCTACTTAATGTAAGAAAGGAGAGGTTTTGCTTCAATCAAAACCTTATCGGATTTGTAGCTTGGCTTTCAACTGAATTGGGCCGATTAAGCAGAGTGCGCATAAGTTACAATCGCGCTTTCTCTTTTGGCTCCGGCCCGTAACGAGCTTCCATTCCTTCTCGAGTTACTACCCATACCTTTCCGAACTTTCTAATAGTGCCCGGCAGAAATTGGTCGAAGGTTCTTCTCATATACGAATCGTCTTTTTTCCAAATTTCAGCCGCTTCCGACAAAGCCATAATGTCCGGATCGTCTAGATTAAGTCTAATTGCATGCTCACTCATTTCCGTTCAACTCCTTTAGATTCGCAACAATCATTCAATTATCGAGCTGCCGTTTCTTCGCGAATCTCGTAGCCCTGATCATCCAGCGTTACCCGTTCGATCGAAGAATCCAGCGGTGTCACGATGCGGTAAATGGCTTTGTACACGTACTCCGCAGGATCGGCCGACTGGTAGTCGGCCGCGGCTTGATCCGTTTCCGCTGCTGGAGCGTTAGTATCCGTGCCTGCGTCTTCCGTCCCTTCGGCCGTCGTCGAATCCGAAGAAGCCGGTTCATCGGCCGCACTGCTGCCTTCGGTTCCGTTATCCGCTCCGGTCGCTGCCGGATCAGTCGCGTCATCCGGCGCGCTTGAATCGGTTAAGCCGCTTCCGGTTGTACCCGTGTCCGAATCGCCGTTTGGATCGGCTTCGGAGCCGGAGTCTGATGCGCCGCCGACTCCGGTCGCATTGTCTTCGGGAGCCGAGGAACTGTTGTCGCCGGAATCGCTGCCGATTGTCGTATCGCCGCTCGAGTCGCCGCCGCTTCCGTTATCCGAGGAAGAATCCAGTGTCTCTTCGGTACCGGCCGCGCCTTCGATCGGTTCGGGATCGGCACCCAGCTCCCAAGTCGGACTGTCATAACTGTTCCGCGTGCCGTCGGCCAATTCAAGCGTCAGCGTATGGGCCATATTGATAAAAGCATCCCGCTCTTCAGCCGTGCGAAAACCGAATTCCACGGTCTTGCGATCCGAAGGAGCGAACACCAGGAATTCCGGTCCTTCGCTCTCGCCAGGTGCGGTCTCCCCGGTCGTTCCCGGCGTACCCGTTCCGTTCTCGCCGGACGGGTCGGTCGCCGGGTCTTCCGTCGTCTGGGCCGTTTGTTCCTGGCCGCCGAGCACTCCGGTAGCGTATAAGACGCCGACGGTCGCGCCGCCGACGATCAACAAAGCCAGCACGCCCATCAGCAGCAGCGCCAAGCCTCGGTTTTTGCGCATCCAGCGCACCAGCGGGGAAGCCTGCTGGGACTGCACTTTGCGGTACACCGCCGCAAGCGGCGCGGGCGCGCCGTCGAAATAGTCGCGCCGGTTGTTTTTGTCCCGGAACGCTTCCCGGTCATGCGCCGTGAAGTAGTGCAGAATCGCCGCTTCATAGGCGGGATCAAGCTTCCTGCCCTGCACGTAAGGCTCCTGCGAGGCCGACCAGGCGAAGAAGCGATAAACGGACTCGCGTCCGCTGGCACTCGCGGAATTCATCCGCACCGCATCGACGAGGCGGCGATAATCGACGTCCTCGCCGCCTGTGCTCAGGCTGCGGGAGAACGCGGGCATCAGGCGTCCGTAACGTCCGGCCGCGATCTCGGCAGGAAGCAGACGGCGTCCGAGTTTCTGAACCTCGTCCATCTCCCGTACGGCCAATCCTTCCAGCAGTCCGGCATCCGGGCGTTCCAACGTGAACCACAGATACGCGGCGCGCAGCGCGGCGTAACGTTCGGTTCCGCGCGGACCGCGCACTTTCTTTTTACGATCGACTTCGCCCTCGCCTTCGAATAAGAACCCAAGTCCCGTAACCTGCTGCAACGTGACTTTTTCCCATTCCCATTCGTCCAGCAGATACTGAATTGCTTCGTCCGCCAGCGCGACGCAGAGCGGATGCTTCATCAGTTCCTCGCCCATGCCGTCCATCAGGCCCGCTGTCGGATTGCCGTCGCCGCGCAGCGTCTCGACCACGCCGCGAACGGCCGCTACAGGTTCGCTCGAACGACGCAGCTTGCTGCCGAGCACTCGGAGCGAGGTATCGCAGAAATGCTCGTTATTGAGCAGCCCCGGGTGATCGTCGGACCATTTTTGCACGATCCGAATAACGTCCGCCGCATCGCCCGCCGATTCCATTTTCCGGTCCAGATACGGTTCGAACAGCATCTTGGACAGTTGGCGATTGCCGATCAAGGTCGAGAAGAACGTATCCGCAAGCTCCGGGTCGCTCTCGATCACTGCGTAGTAAGCCAACTCTCCGTCTTTGCGTTTCTGGCGGCTCACCATCGGCATCAAGGTCAGCAGGTATCGCAGTACCAACGCTCCCGCGCCTTTGCCTCCGACCCGGAAATACGCCACGATATCGCGCAGCAGCTCGGGTTCGGGAATCCGTCCGGCCATCAGATCCTGAAGCTCCCGGTCAAAACGCCCGCCGAGCAGGTCGAGCATCCGCGCCTTAAGACGCGAATCGCCCGGACGTCCCGTCCAGCCGAGCAGCAGTCCCAAAATCCCACGGCGATCCGCCTCGTATACGCTCTCGTCGCCTTCTTCGATTCGGAACAGACGCGACAATTCTAGATAACGCTCCGGATTCAGCTCGTCCGGCGTGCTGCCCAGCGCCTCGTCCGCGAACGCGTAGAACCGCTCCAGACGCTGCGGGTCGCGCAATCCGTCCAACAGAAAATCAGCCAGTTCCTGAAGGCTTCCGCCTTCCGCCGCGTTGACGATACGCCCGCGCGAGAAGTCGAACAGGAAGTCTTTTTCGATATTCCGATCGCCCGGACGCATCGACCCCTGTTCCACGAAGGTCAGGTGAACGCCTTTGCGGCTCTGCGGTTCGCGCGAGTACGTCACGAATCCGAGGCGGCGGCGGAATTGCGGCGGCAGCGCCATGTACAGCACCTCAAGCAACCGCAGCGCCCGATTGTTCATTTCCGCCACAGGCGCATCCAGCGTGACGTACACTTTACGCCGCCCGTTAATGGATTCCATCAACGCGAGCAGCAGACGTTTGAATGAAGCGCCGTCCAGACCGAGTTCGTCGAGTTTATCGGGTCCGGTCTTCGGCTGCGGCAAATCGCTGCGCATCGGAAGCTCGTCCACCTCAGGCAGTACCGTATCGCGCGGCGATTCCTCGATCGGTTCGGCTTCTTCCGACACGTAATCGGCATACAAGAAATTCATGTATTCCGACGTCAGCGCATCCGCTTTTTCGGCCGGAATCACATAGTTGTGGGTAAAAAAGGTGCTGCGCAATCCCGCAAAGTCGACCGACTTGTACAGGCTGCGGCCGAGCACGACGTCGCCGTTCTCAAGCTGTACCAGGTGCGTGGCATCCGGATAAGCCGACTCTTCCTTGACGCCCGAAGCCGTAAGTTCGGCAGGCGCATCGTAGGTACACAGCGGATGCAGCGTTTTTTTCACGAACGAGTCGTCCAGTCCTTGCGAGCGCGAAATGGTATCGTAGCCTTCGGTATCCCGGAAAATACCGCTGCGCGCACGCGTGTACATTTGCTGTCCGATTTTTTTAGAGGAGAAAGGACTCACGTGTTATTCTCTCCCCTCGATATATTTGAGCTTATGCAGCAGCCAGATAAACGGTTCGTCGACCCGGATCGGGCTGACGACGCCCTGAATCTTCTGATCGACCGGATTGCTGCCAAGCGCCGATACCGCGAAATAGCCGGTCTCGTTGAAATAGACATCCATCGTGCCTTTGAACGGACGGTCGACCTTTTCGATAAAGCGCCGCACTTCGCCGTCGATATTGGAGAACTCGGTCAGGTCGAAGTAGTCGTGGTGCTCCATGTTGTTGAACACGTTGCTATTAGGGCGAATATAGTCCCCGTCCTCGTCGGCCAACGCGCGCAGCATATCGCTTTTGGTCAGCACGACCGCCGTCGGAATATCCGTTTTGCCTTTTTCCTGATGCGAAATGAAGTCGCTGAACATGGTCAATACCACGTCGCGCGGTTCGTCGTAACGGTTCGTCCATTCGCCCGGCTTGTCGCCCAGCATGATACGGATACGCTCGCGGATCGAACGGATTTGCAGCGGATCGACCATGAACAGGATGCCCGCGGAGTTGCGAATATGGCGGCCGTGCAAATTCAGGTACTCTTCGTCCACCATGCCCTCGCCCGCCACGTCGAAGAATACGAGCGTGAGCGGCGGCTTTTTCTCGTCTTTGAACACGAATTGGAAAATGAACGGCTCCTGCATCCGTTCCTTCTGCGTGGAAGCGAGCAGATCGCCGCGTTCGAACAACGGTTCTTCGTAGTTCATGCGGAATTTGCGGCTGATCTCCGCGTTCAGCGGCATGCATGCCGCGTCGAACCGGTCCGCCGTCGTCTGCTGAAGCGTATGGATCAGCGACGTCATATAGACGGACTTGCCGACCTGGGACGCGCCCACGATCGAGATGATATTGCTCGGCACCTTGCCCGCCGTCACCGGCAGCTCGTTGTGGCAATGCGGGCACAGGCGTCTGCGCGTCGTCTCGCCATAGCGGTCCGTCAGCGCGGTCAGCACGTTATCCGTGTATGTACGATGTTCCGGCAAAATATCCTGCGGATGCAGGATCGCTTCCATATCGTAAACCGTGTCCAGACCGAAACGCTCCCGGTACCGGTTCAGCGGCGCGTCTTCGCGAAGCGCAAAATCCTCGTCGTCCTCGCGGTGATGCGAAGCGCGGAACACGACCTCCTCCGGCGAAAACTTGCTGAAGCAATACGGGCAGACGATATCGTAAAACAACGGCCTAGGTTCTTCTTGAGACTTTTTTATAAAACGACTGAAAAAGCCCATTTCCTTTTTCCTCCTTTTAACTCGCAAGCAAGCTTCAACCCCTATGGGCAAAAAGCTTACTTCCGAGTGGCGCAGCCACATTCTTTTAATGGTTTAAGCTGTTGTCGTTCACTCCGGCAGCAGCTCATACAGTTGTCCATACTTCTTGCCGTCCGTAAAAAACACCCGGACGTAATCGTTCTTCCCGACCTCGATCTCCGGCAGCCCGGTACGTCCGGCCGGGAACGGCGCGGCGAACGGATACATCGTTCCGTCCTGCGGCCCCGTCGGATGCGCGCCGCTTTTTTTCACATAGCACAGCACGTCTTCCCCTAACGGCACTTCGCAGGAAATTTCGATCCGCACCGTCTTGAACGCGCGGAACAAAGGCTTTTTCTCCCGGATCGCATAACGGATTTTGGCTCGTCCCGCAGGCGTCTCCACGATATTCGAGCGATCCGGCTGCCGAATCAGCACCGGATCGCCGGAGCCCGGCATCGCCGCGTAGACCATATAGACATAACGCCCGATTCCGCTCAAACGGTCCCGATAACCGCCTGCCGTTTTATATTCCTCGCGCGTATACAGCTTCAGGCCGGACGCATCGAAGCCTCCGTCCGGTCCGAACGTCACCGACTCCGCATCCGATGTCAGATCGTGCTCGGCATCCAGTGCGCGGCGCCCCACGTAGACGTAGTCGGTCCCGGCGGGCCACTGCCATTGCAGCGTGCAGACGTCGCCGTTCACCCGACGGGTCAGTTCGCGAATGACCGGTGAATCCGGCCCCGCTTCGATAAACCGCATCGCGGATGTCCCCTTTCGTTCAATCGTTCGTCAAGCTTCATAACTTCCTTCATTATAGCACAGCCGCCCCTTGCATTCCCCCGCCCGAAGCCCAGTACTCTATGGCAAATGATGCATACAGCAAGGAAGCGGAGAAGCACTATATGGCAAAAAGGCAGCCGACGTTTCTTCCCTGCATCGGCTGCCTCCTGAACCTTTTTTCTTTGATGATCTTCGATGCCGTGTCAGGCTCGATCCCGAACCGCAATCGCGAGGATTTGCGCAAAAGCCTGTCTTGTCCGACGATTTGCCCGCCGTTACTCGGCCTGGGCCTGACGCAGCAGTCCCGCGATCGTCGACTCGAACGAAGGGAACGCGTACACCAGGCGATCCGTTTGCTCGGCGGTCAGCTTCAGCGTGATGATCGGCGTCAGCGCATTGATTACGTCCAGTGCTTCGCGGCTGTAGACCGAAGCGCCGACCAGCAGGCCTTCGCCGTCGAACACCAGCGTCATATGCGCATCCGTGTCTCCGCGTCCCGCGAAGTCCCACTGTTTGCCGAGTTCGACCGGTTTCACCTTGTAACCTTCCGACTGCTTCGCTTCTTCCGGCGATACGCCGATCTGCGCGATGCGCGGCAGCGTGAAAGCGATCGTGGCGATAGGCGGATAATCGATCGGAGCGTCGATCATGCCCGACAACAGCGCACCCAAATACTTCGCTTCGAACACGGAAGTCGGCGTCAGCCGCGGCTGCTTTTTGTCCAACACGTCGCCGCTTGCGTAAATATGCGGCTGGGATGTGCGCAGATATTCGTCGACAACGATGCCTTTTTCCGTATACTTCACGCCTGCCGCTTCCAAGCCGATACCGTCCGTGTTCGGAATGCGTCCGGTGGCGTTGATGACCAGATCGGTCTTCAGCGACAAGCCTTTTTCCGTGAACAGTACCATTTCCTCGCCCTGCTGCTCCAAACGGACGGCTTGATCCTCGAAATGGAACGCGATGCCGTCGCCTTTCATTTTTTCGATCAGGGATTCGGCATAAGGCTGATGGAATCCCGACAGCACATGGTCCGAATTCTGAACGACCTCGACATGCGAACCCGCTTTGGAAGCGATCGACGCGATTTCCATCGCCACGTAGCCTGCCCCGATCAGCACGATGCGCTTCGGCAGTTCGGGCAGATACAGGAAATCGTCGCTCGTTTTCAGCAGCTCGCTGCCCGGAATATCCGGCAGCATCGGGCGCTGTCCGGCCGCAATAACGAACTTTTCCGCCGTATAGCGTTCGCCGTTCACGATGACCGTCCGCTCGTTTTCGAATTTCGCTTCGCCGTGCACGATCGCGACGCCCGCGTCGCTGAGCATTTTGCCCAGGAAATCCGGCAGCGGATCGAGAATGGAATTTTTGTGCGCCATCAGTTTCGGCCAGTCGAGCGAGAACGAGCTTTCCAATCCTTTTTCCCCGTACAACTGCGCATCTTCAATCGTTTTGATCGGACTGTCCAAAATGATTTTCGGGTTGCAGCCGTAGCTGGTGCAGACGCCCGCAATCTTGTGACGCTCGACGATCGCGACTTTTTTTCCGGCTTTGGTTAAAGGCAATGCAGCGTTCCAGGCGGCTTGGCCGCTTCCGATAAATAGGACGTCAAAAGCATGTTCGGTAGATGGTGTCATGGGATTCTTCCTCTCCGATCCGATTTGGGTTTTGGGAATTGCGGCATAGTCGAAAGCATACTATTCAATTACTCGCAATACATTTACCCGTCCCGTGAATCGATTAACCGAAGTCTGGCGGAAGTCCGTGAATCGGCCGCATGGCGGGGTAGCGCCGAAACTGCCTCAGCATATGCCTTTAAAACCCGCTGCTGCGGTCTCCAGGACGTCCGAGCCCCGCGGAAGGATTGGTCGTTGCGACTCCTGCGCCTCTGCGCCCGCGCTCCTTACGCTGCTGTTCGCGAATCGGAATAATCAAGGTGAACAGCGCGATGATCGTTGCCAATGCCAGATCCGCGAGCAGTCTGACCGTCGAATCGCCGAGCGTATCGCCCTGCAAGCCGAACTCCAGAATCAAGCCGGCCGCAAGCCCCGCTACAGCCCCGCCGATCCCGAAGCTTTTTGCCAGGAAACGGTTATCGAACATGACGCCGAGCGCGATGCCGAGACCGGCTCCGATCAGCAGAATCAAGACGATATGCAGAATTTGCAAATACGTGCTGCCCGCGGGCGCTCCCGTGCGTTCGGTCAGCAGCGTGTGGTCGTCCAAGTTGCGGTAGATGTCTTGGAACGCGAGGGAAATTTGGTCGGCGTTCGCCACGTCGGTATAGGTTCCTCCGGTACGCTCCGCTACATTTTGCAGCAGTCGGAACCCATCCTCCGCTTCGACCACGAGCCCTTTTCCAAGCCCGATCGCATTGATCGGCACGCGCTCGCTCTGGTACGAAGACAGCACGCTATCCAAGTTCACATCCGTAATCCCGTCAGACAGCAAAATGACCATCGCACCGCTGTTCACATCCCCTTGGTCGCGGATATGTTCCATCGTGCCTGTCAACGCCTGATCGATATTGGTAGAAAACTCCGTCGTTTGGATCGCGTCGATTTTGGCGTAAATCTGCTGCTTTTCGTTGTCTGACGTGATTCGAGTGAGCGGCTGAACCAACTGCGGCACATCGTCGAATGTAAATACGGCAACCCGCTTCTCCGCATCCATTCGGCCGATCAGCTCTTTAGCCGCGGTAAAACGTTCATTCTGCGGGTCGGTATCCGTCATGCTGCCCGAGTTATCGATGACCAGCACGATATCGTTGATCTTCTTCACGCCGCCCAAATCCAGTTCATACACGAATTCGAACAAAGCTCCCAGCGCCAGAAAAGCCGCCAGCGTGACCGGAACGAGCATTTTCCATGAAAATCCCGAATACCGCTCTTTCCAGGACCGCCCATTCAGCTTCGGTGAAATCACCTCGGCGACCAGGCAGCCCAATCCGATACATAAAGCCAGCACGCCGAAATAAATCCCCACCAGCAAAATGCCGGACATCTCTCCCTCGTAACGGTTAAGCAGCCATTCCCCGATGCCGAACCCAACCGCGCCGCCGACCAAAGCCAGCAGCAGAAGGAGCAGATTGATTTTTCGCTGCATCCTTATCTCTCCCCTTAGTTCTAATCAAGCTTCTAACCGAAGGCAAGAAGCTTGATTAGAAGTGGCGCAGCCACAAATTTTTTTAAGCTCTTGATTCCTTGCGCAGCCACAAATTTTTTTTAAGCTCTTGATTCCTTGTGCAACCACAAATTTTTTAAAGCACTTAAGCCCGTCTTATTCTCCCTATTTTCGCTTGACTTCTACCCAAATAACGACATATCTCCCGTTATTCTCACGCCAAATCTTCTTTTCATCCCAAATACCTGCACATCTCCATTTATTCAGCGAATCCACAACCTCGAAATCCTATATCGCCTTAAATAAATGGATATTTGCAGGTAAGTCGCACTCGGCTTCGATATGCTTCGCATTAACTGGATAGGTACAGTTAATTGTTCAAACCAAACGTAGTCGCACCGACAGCTCCCGCAACAAGGCCGCTATCAGTGCTCCATGTCCAATCCATCGAAACTCCAGCAAAAACTACCGAAAATCCTTCATCGAAGTCCTTCGAATCAAATTCAAAATCAAATGGCATCAAATCTCCGGCAAACTACCCGCATTAATCGCATGGAACAGATATCCCGCTTTCACATAAGCGTCGTAATACACGCGTCCGTTACGGTAATACATCAGGTCCTCGATATGGAACCCGCCCATCAGGTTCAATTTCTCTACACCGTCGCTGCGGCGCTCGTGGACATAGCCGACGCGGTAGATCCGCGACGTCTCTTCTTCGTTCAGCGCGTAGCGCATGAACTCGCCGTTGCCGTCGCCGAAGAAATACTTTTCTTCGTGGCGGTGCTCCTGCGTGTAGTCGAACAGCCGCAGCGTAATCGCCGCCCGCTCTTCCAGCTTGCGGTACAGAATACGGAACAGGTCTTCCTTCGTCATCGTCTCGCGGTTCTCGTACTCGACCGCGACGTTCGCGCGGCGCAGCAGCTCCTGCTCGTACGTCTGCACGAGCGGCTCCGCGCCCAGCACCTCGCGCACGCACAGTTCTTGCAGCCGTTCAAGCAGGCGCCGCTCTCCGGCATGCATCGCCGGAAGCCCGGCCTGGCTGATACCGGACAGGATGCCGCGGCCGTAGCCTGGCGTTGGTAGGCCGGGTGATCCGGACGCGCCGGAGCCGTTGCCCGGCCTCGATGCGCTTGGGATTCCCGGCGAGCCGCTTCCGGACGCCCCGGCGTAACTTCCGCCTTCAGTGCCTCCACCCGCGACGCTCGCTCCTCCAGCAAAGTAAGCGTCCTCCGGACGCTCGGACACCAGCGCCGCCAGATCGCCAAGCCTGCGCTCTTCAAAGTAATAATCCCGCCCGCGACGGTCTTCCGCGTCACGCATAACCGCGTCGACGACGCGTTCATAGTACGGCATCAGATTCTGCCCGATATAATCGTCCGCGCTCCGCGCGCTGTACTCCGCGGCGCGGCGCAGCCGTTCTTCCAACTGCTCGACGCGGCGAATCGTCGCCTTGTACTGGCTATGCAGCTCGACTAGCGCATCCTCATACCGCCGATATAACTCGATCTCCATATCGAGACGCAGAATACGAAGCTTCAATCCGTAAACCTGCTCGAAAAAGTACCGGACGAAGTTTCGCACGTTCTGGCTGTCGCGCAGCAGCGCTTTTTTGAACGGCTGGTCTTCGACGATCCCGCCGTACAAACCATCCAGCTCTTCCCGCGCTCCGTCACGCTCCAACATCGCTTCGCGCATCCGCTCCAGCAGCGCCGACGGCGCCGCGTTCGCGGATTCAGACGGATCGCTCCATGCCGCGATCCGGTACAGCCCGTGCCGCGCGTCTTCCGCCGAGACGCGCGAAGCATACTCGCGCAGCCCCCGGCCGATATCGGCTTCGGCCAAGTAGCGCTGCGCTTCCGCTTCGAAGTTGCCGCGGAAAAAGCTTTCCGCGGCTTTCCCGAACAACGTCTCTTCCGCTTCCGCCAGAGACATCCGCCGAATGGACGAATACGAGACGGACGAACTCATGATGCCGTTCATGTCCTCCAGGCGGCCTTCGTCCGGCGCCAAGCGCTCGGCCCGCCCCCGCATATGCGAGCGATCCAGTTCGAGCCGCGCCAACTGCTCGGCGGCAGGCGTCTCCGGAATCTCCCGCATGCGGCGGTTCAATCCGCGCGTGAACTGATACAGCACCGCCAGCGCAATCGAGCGGTCCGGCCGCGTGACCCGCGCAAAGCCGCCGGAAGCCAAACCCCGGCGTCCCGATTCGCTGGACAATCCACTTTTGAACGCGGAGTTGTTATACTGTCCTGCGCCCGTTTTCAGTCCTTCCAGCGGCTGCTCGTCTGCCGAGCCTGCCGTTCCGGCAATCGAAGCGGCCGTTCCCGCGTCCCGACGGCGGTTTTTGAGCAAATGCGCATGGCAGATGATCTCGTACGCTCCGCGCAGACCTCCCGGCGCGGCGATGCCCCGTTCGTTTTTGTCGGACAGGATATACACCAGATCGAACAGCGGCGAAGGCGCGTGGTTCACGTCGATCTTCAACCGGTTTTCCGTCACCTGCAAAGGTGCGGAAAACGCGTATTCCGGCCGCTGCATCAGATCCAGCTCCCGCAGGAACGACACGCCGACCGAGCTGGAATAGCCGAACGAATCCGACTGCTCCTGATCGCTGACAAGCACGTACAGATCGGTCTGCACCGACTTGAACGATTGGCCGAATACCGCCCCGGCGAGCAGCGAAATTTCCGGCGTGAGGACGTTCATCACGTCGTCGGCATGCACGACCACGGACAGATGCAGGCGGTCGAACGACGCGAACAATCGTCCGCTTTCCGACAGCATCCGGCTGGACCTGCGCAATTCTCGGTTCAGTTCGTACAGATGATCCGCTTGCGCATTGACGAACGCCCGGTGCGTGTCGCGACGCAGCGTGTTTTCTTCCATGCTGCGCGAACCGAAAGCATCCCAGCGAAAACGCACAGCCTGAGGGTGGCGATCCAAAGCATCCTCCGGCAGACCATGCGTCGCGATATGGAAATACGCGATCCCCGCGGCATTGTCGTACTTGCGTGCATTCAGCTCCGTCAGCGATACAGCCGCCTCGGCCGCGCGGTCCCCGATGAACAGGAAAGCGGCCGGATAATGCAGGCCGCTCCTTCCTTCCGCGAAGCCGGGCAGCTCTTCTTCCCTTGCCGCGTACGCGGCGGCGAATTGCTCCAGCATCTCGTTCATATTATTTCAACCTTTTGCGCAGCTCGTTCAGCTTGGCCGCCGTTTCTTGATAGAAGCGGTACGCTTCTTCGCCGTTGACCAGCTCCATGCGCTCGTATTCGAGCTGTTGGCGCGCTTCGAGGAACGTCGTGTACAGCTCGTCCAGCTTGCCGACCAGCAGCGACACGTCTTCCGAAGCCGTCAGCTCGTTCGAGCGGCGCGACGCTTTGCGCAGCAGCGTCTGACGCTCGCGGTCGCCCAAGGCGCGGAACACATTGTAAATCTCGAAATGCGGATAGCTGCGGCTTTTCATCAAATTGACGAACGGCTCCCAGCTTTCTTCGTCCTCTTCGCGATCGTACACGTACAGCGCGCCTTTTTTGACGATGGTCTCGGTGTAGAGCGCTTCGATGTACTGATCCAGCAGCTGTTCTTCGCCGGCGTGCTGCGACAGCAGCGATTCCAGCTCCGCGATCTTCGCCTGAATCTGCTCGTATTTCGCCAGCTCCGCGCGCACGCGGCGGATTTGCTCCGGCGAACGAATCAGGTTTTCTTTCGCCAATTCTTCATTAATACTGCCGAAGATGTCCTTCGTCGATTGTCGTTCGATGCCTTCGGCCAGCAGACGCTTCAGCTCGGCATACGCACGCTTCACTTCGCCCAGGTTCGGCTTGGCGCTTTGCAGCTGCATATCGAAACCGGACAGCGCCGCGAACAAGTCGAACGATTTCGTCGTCACGACGGAATAGCGGCTGCTCGTCGTTTGATCCGCGTCTTTTTCGATAATGACCCCAAACTTGCGTGCCTGGTCGAACTCGCCTCTGACACGCGCGTTGTAGTCTTTGACCCGGCCGTTGTCGTACACGTCGCCCCATGATTGCTGCGGAATCGGCGACGGCAGATACGTCCAGTTGTCGCGTTCCGACTGCACCAAGTGACGTCCGACGCCTTCTTTGCCTAGAATGGTGCGTTCGTAGTTTTCTTCATAGACTTTAAGTGGCGTATAGACGAACAACGGTACCCCGTTGCGCGTGTTCAGCCAGAAAATCCGGTTTTTGACCTGGCTTTCCTTGACCGTGAAGTTGGATTTGCCGATCGCGTTCTCTTGATAGTTGCGAATCCCTTTGAGAATGCCCGGCGCTTGAACAGGAACGGAGACGAAGCCCCACGAAGGGAAATGCAGATTGCCCGAGCTGTTGCTCAGATGGAATACCGGAATCGCTTCTTCGTCCAGTTTGCCCGCGATATTGCGCTCGACGAACTTCTCGATCGACTCGTCTTCGCCGAACTTCATGCGCAGGAAATCTTCCATCGATTGCGTGATCAGGTCTCCGAATTTGCTGGTCAGGAAGTCCGAGATCGAACCGACGATATCGACTTCCTGCTCTTTGATCCAGCGGTCGGAGTGGTCGATCAACTCTTGCGCGAAATCGCGGATCAGATCGTCGACGTCGCGTTTTTCCATGATACTGCCCACGACTTTCGAAATGTCCGGTACGCTAACCACGTTCCAGTAGTACGTTTTGTTGCCTTTGTGGTCTACCTGCTCGTCGCCGCGCGTCAGAATCTCGCCGTTGCGTTCGAAGATGGAGCTGAGCGCGTTCAGAATCTCGGTAAACACGCCGTAAATGCGGTTGTTTTCCCGGTTCAGCAGCTCGTAAAAGTCTTCATAGAACTCGATCATCTGCTCCGTGCGCTCGATATCCGCCCGCAGCCAGTATTCGTTCATTTTAGCTTCGATATAGGCGTTTTTCTTTTTGTCGCGGGAGATCAAAGCGCTTTTCGCGTCCCCCAGACGCTCATGCGCCTGCTCTTCCGCCGCTTCGATATCGCGCGGTATCCGCAGCAGCGACTCGCGCAGGTTCTCGATGTACGCTTGCAGCATTTTGAGCAGGGAGAAGCCTTTTTCGGTATAAATGAGGCGCGACACGTAGAACGGACCTTGCTCCGGACTCAGGAACGCGCGGCGGATCTGTTCGGAAAAACGCTCCAGCATTTCGCCCGGAAGCTGCTTTTTCATTTTGATATATTCTTCGCGCGCACGCGTCAGGAACGTCTGCTCCAACTCCGCGTCCATGCTCACGTTTTGCATTTTGATCACGTTGGCGTAGCTGAGGCGTTCGCTGTTCTGGTAGCCCGGAATCGGTTCCGGCACTCTGGACTCGAACGCTTTGAGCATCGAATCCGGGTCCAACGCGATTTTTTGCGCAAAACGCTCGATCTCTTCCTGGTTCGGCGCGTGCTGGAACATCTTCTCCATCTTCTGGAACAAGCGGTACGCGAGATACGTCGTCATTTCTTCGATCGGAAGCACCGCCGACGAAGCGCCGATGATGTTGTAATCGTAGTTGGCCGGATACGCCTTCGTCATCTGCGCGATGTTCGTGCGGATATTGCTGATATAGTCGTGGATCGCGAACTCTTCGCCGGACGCTTTTTCTTCGCTCGCCATAAAGTTCGTGATATTTTCCGCCGTGACGTTCATGCAGTAATCGTACGCGTTTTCGAGCAGCTTGCCTTCGGTGTTGGTCGCGGAAATCAGATGGCACAGGTTAAAAGGCGGCAGCGGCGAGTTGACGGTCAGGATGCTGCCGTACTGCTGCTTGAACCGCTCGCTGCGCGCATCGACGTTCATCCAGTAGTCCAGCTCTTTCAGCGCGGCGTAGCCGTTTTTGCGGACGTATTCGCGCGTATGTTCGCTGAGGCTTTTGTTCGACAGGTTGACGTCCGGCGTGAACAGGTAGCCCAGCATGTTGAGACGGTCGACGCCGGCGGAGCCGTGGTCGCGCTCGACCAATCCGCGGATGATGTACGAAATATCGAGGAACGAGCCGCTGCCCGTGCCGCCGGAAAGTCCGGTGAGCAGGAAGACGGTCAGTTTTTTGTTGGTGCCGACCGACAGCGTTTTGATCTTTTTGTCGATCGCCTGCACGACTTGGTTGATCTTGGTGAACAGCAGCAGACGTCCCGCCTGGCGTACGCCGGCCGCGCCGTTCATGCCGTCGGTGATGCTCAGTTCCGGCGACAGCCATTCCGTGATGTACGGTTCCAGAATGCTGCGGTTTTGCAGCAATCCGCCGATCTCGGCGTTGGCGAGCAGCACGAATTCGTTGATCGGGTCCAGCCCGATGCCTTTGTAACGCTTGCCGCGATCCTGCTCGTTCGTCTCGAACGCGAGGAATTCGACGTTGGACGGTTTCTCCATTTTCTTTTTCGAGACCGGATCTTCCGGCAGCTTGAAGCGGCGGTTGATCTGGTATTTGAGGCGCAGCAGCGCGTCGATGCCCGTTCCGCCGAGGCCGATGATGAGCATCGGGTTGTCGATGGTATCGACGCGGATTTTCTCGCTGACGATCCCGCCTCCGAGCGAGACGTCAAGCTGCTGGATATGTTCTCTTACGATCGGTTTCATGAAAAGCTCCTTTCGGGATACGGCTTTCGCGCTTCGTTTGTCGCGGGTAAAAGCCGGTTCGATATATAGATGATGTGCTACGCTGCTTATTGTGCAACGTAGCAAGCCTAATTCGGCCTACATCAAGCCCGCTGCCGACTCTACGTTGACCAATAGGCAAGGTGGCTCACATTTTTTATCTTTTGTTTCGTCTACGTTGCATTTTAGGCAATCGCGGCGAAGATCAACACCGTCTTAAGACGGGGATGTTGATAAAAAAGCAACTTTTTAGGCAGAAAATCAGATTTTCACAGCAAAAGCGAGCAGAAGGTCAACATTTTCCGCTTTTCATCCTCCAGCTCCCGATTTTACGGCGAATTTGTTGACGGTAAGTCAGCATTTGCGGGAAAAGGGAGCGGTATAGAGCGGAAATGTTGATGAGAAGTTAGCATTTGTGCATTTAAAGTGAGAAAAGAGTGAAGCAGGTCGTGGCGGTCGTTTAGGGCCGACGTTACGACCGAGCCAATCCGACCGGGCAAAATATTAAAAGCAAACATTCAAAACTTTTTGCGTTCCGAAGTAGGCTTCCTTAATTCGATTGAAATCGCTCGTTGGATAGACGTTAAAGCCAATTGGACCGTCTGGCTTCAACTTCTTTCATCAAACTCGCTGGTGGGTTTAAGGAAGCTCGGGGCTTCATCAATTCGATTGGAATCGCTCACTGGATAGAACTCGAAGCCAGTTGGACCGTCTGGCTTCGAGTTCTTTCATCAAATTCGCTGGTGGATTTGATGAAGCTTATTACACCAAATATTCCACCATAATCGTTTTCCCTGCCTGCACCATCGGAACGGTAATCCGATCCCCGCTTTTCAGCTCCAGGCCCTTCGATGTATCGACGACGCGGCCGGATTTTTCGATCGGGACGCCTTCGGCGCTGCTGCGCAGCACGATGCGGTCTTCGGAACCCGGGGTGAACACGATGTTTTCGGTGTCCTTCAACTCGGGTGCGAGCTGGAGGAGCTGATGCAGATTAAGACGGCCTTTGTACGTATTTAGTTTCTTATATTGCGGATAAGAACGTTCGCCGGTGTTTTCGTCGCGGATCTCGATCACCATTTGACCGACGAAGCCTTTATTGGCTTTTTTCAGATATTTCATGACGAAGAATGCGATAACCGCGATCAGGATCAGTCCGAGCACGCCCAGGATGACCGGGATCAACGGGAACTTTTTCTCCGTCTCGGTACCGGCTCCGCCCGATACGGCACCGGATGCCGCATCGATGCTGATCGGCGCGGACTCCCGGTAGAAGCTGTCGGCTTCGGCGCGAACGATCAAGGTATACTTGTGCGCTTCGGGCAGCTCGTAGCTTCCGTCGAACTGCGTCCCGTTCAACGTCATGGGAACGCTCGTCTCCGTGCCTGTATCTTCGTCCTTTACCACGAGCGAACCCTGCATGGTGGCGTATAGCTCGGGCGAATCCAGCTTTGTTCCGCCGCTTGTCAGATAAGCGGAGACATCGACTTTATCGCCTTTTCCGTATGAAGAACCACTTAACGGAGCGGTCGCCAGTTCCAGATCGTAGTTGAAGACCAGGTTGATATCGATCTGATCTTTGTCCGCGCCTTTGACGCTCAGCGTCCAATCGCCTTCCTGCGGCTTGATCATTTTGAGCAGCGAATACGTTTTGGACGTGGACAACGTGACCGTATCCGAAGGGATCGTCACTTCGGCGCCGCCCGGATCTTTCAACTTCAGCTCGACCTTTTGCGCGGAAGTGATCGAGACGTTGGCTTCCAGCACGTTGGCGTTCGGCACGCTGATTTTCACGTCTTGAAAATCGCCGTTACCCGTCAGCGAACCGAGCGGAACCACGTTCAGCTGCTGGTGACTGGCAAAGATCTCGCTCAGAATGCCCGGCAGATCGTCGGCAGAGTCGGTCACGAACGCTTTACCGCTTGTATCGGTTGCGATCTTTTCCAGCTCAGCCTGGTTTAGCTTGCCGTCCGCATTGAGTCCGATCGTATAGACCGGAATGCCGGCATCTTTCGCCTTTTGCACCGAATCGGCCAATTCCTGCTGCGATTGTTCCAACGTCTTCGACTTGGTCGTGTTGAGCTGTGTGTTGCCGTCGGCGAGCAGGACGATCATCGGCTCGCGGCCGGTCTGCGCGCTGCGTTGCAGCATGTTGACCGCTTCGGTGACACCTACCGCCGTATCCGTATAAGCGCCGCGGCCCAGCTGTCCGATAAATGTCTTGAGCTCTTCCTTGTCGGTCTGGCTTTGAATTTCCAACAATGCTTTCTCGCGCTGCACGACATCGGTATAGGACACGATGCCGACGCGGTCTCCCTGAACCGGCAGCATGTCGATGAACAAGCGCATCGCTTCGTTGCCTATTTTCTGCGGGTCGCTAGTTGCCATCGAGTTACTCGCGTCCAGCACCAATACGGCATCGATCGGCGCGGAACCGGCCGAACTTGCCGACGTCCCCGGGGACGTCGTTCCCGAGGCCGCCGCAAGCTGCGAACCTAGCGGAAGTAATCCCGTCACCAGCAGCAGAGCCGCGAGTAGCGGGTAGATAAGCCTTCTTATTTTTGGCACCATTTCGACAAAACCCCTTTAATTTATCTGTGATTCGTGATTCCCGATCAAATCTGCAACAAGCCCGACTGCCCTAAGACTGAAGACGGACGCCGACGAAACTATCATAGGCTTGTTTTCTGTGAAATTCCTTAATATTTCGTTAATAACTTCTGAAAAGGTTGTAACTTTCATGCCTGAAGCCTGTTTTTTCGCGTTCCAAGCCACGCTTCGCCATGTTGCACAAGGCCGCTTTTCCAGCTATCGTTAAGCAAGGGGACGCTGCCCAAATTATAACGTAAAACGTGCAGCGATTCACGAATGGATTCCATTTTGCACCAGCCGTTCGATTTTTTTCTTTGGGACTTCCGAAATACGCCCATTACCGGGCCATGAAAGGGACGTGCAACGATTGTCCGCTTATCTCATTTATGTCACATACGGTCTACTCGGGATTTTGTTTCTTTTTGCCGGAATCAAATCCATTCTCTATATGCGTAGTCCGAAAAAAGCCCACTCCCGGGCAGATTTGGACCAACGTCTGTTAAACACTCTAAACGAACGGCGTGAACATCCATGATCAAGAAAAAAGCAGTCACCTTTAAACCCTATGAACGCACCGAGTATGCCTACGACAAGCTGCGAGTGTGCCGAAAATGCGGCGGCTATACGGTATTGTCGGAAGAAATCTGTCCGTTTTGCGGAAAACGCACGCTTACTACCGTTCAAGGTTACGCAAAGCGCGAGCTTAAACGCTCGATGCAAGCGGAGCTGCTTTTCTCTGCGCTGCTGACCTTGCTCGCCATGTTTTTCGCGGACACGATGCCTTGGATCGGCATTGCGTCAGCCGTCGGGATCGTGCTAACCGCCCTGCTGGCCTTCGTCCAATATCGGGTATTCGAACCGCAGCTGCGCATTCGCACGGATCGGCTTTTCGCGCGTGATAAAGATCGTATCCGGCATGGCTTGATCCAGGACATTCGCGCCGCGGAAGGATTGCTGGAAGCCAATCCCGCACGCGCCTACGAGATGCTGCGCGAAGTGAACACCTTGCTGCGCAACGATCCGATCCGCGGGCTTCAAGCCGAATTGCTTCAGACTTTTGTTCTGCGTCGGGATATGGATCTGCTGGTCGAACCGCTTATCATGGACGGATTCTCGCCGCATCTGGCGGGTTACATCGGCGAGGTGGCGAAGCTTAACCGCGAACTGATCAAAGAAAGCTCGATCCGCTACTGCCTGAAATACGAACCCCAAATTCGCAATATGAGCAAAGGCGAAGATATCCTCGCCGCCGTGGCCGGGGCCGCCGTGCGCATGAAAAGATATATCCAGCTGTATCCGGAATTCATTCGCCGCTATACGCACAAGTTGTCGGAGGATCGATTGGAACGCCTGCGCGAAGTGCTGTCGCAGCATCCCGGAGAATTCAGCCCGCTGAAGCTGGAAGCCGACGAAGTCTATTGGGTCCGATTCGGCAAACGCAACGCGCGCGATGCCTCGCAGCAGGGAAGCTCTTCATGACGAAAAAGCTCAAGAATACTTTTATAACGATTCGAAATGCTCTGACCCTGCGCAATCTGCTCGCTATTCTGTGCGCGATTGCGCTGATTGCCGTGATCGTGAAGGGTTTTCGAATCGAAGCCAAGATCGAGCAGGTTCGCCAGGCCGATGCTTACTACGAACAAAATCTGCGTATTCAAGCCGAAGTCGCCTACACCGCCGCACAATCCAATACCGTCATCCGTTACCGCGAAGATCATATCGATGAACGCCTGACGGAACTGGCTCCAATCACGACGCTTCGCGAAGAACTGCTAAAATCCAAAAGCGAATTATGGGCGGCAGCGGAGAATCGGGATTTCGATACCTTCCTTACCGCCTATGAGTTGTACGACAGCTTCCGCCAACAATCTTTAAACGATGACTTTGCCGCTGAATACACGGAATTGAGCGAGCGGTACGAGCTGGCGAAGACGGTAAACGAAGGCTTTTCCGCTTTCCGTTCCGACTTTGAGCAAGCTCTTGCCGTCAATCTCGACGATAACCGCTATGACGACGAATCAGCCAAATGGAGTCTGCTGCGCATTCCGGCCGCGTTCTTTTCCGAGAATGTCGAAAAAGCAGCTTCGAACGCAGAATTGCTAAAAACCAAGGCGTTAAACGCCCTGTTCCAAAACTACGATCAACGCAAGCTCAAAAAAATGGCGGCCGCAGGTCAGTATCAGGAAATGTTAATTGAAGCTTCCTCCACCATTGCGGCTTACGAAGACCATAACTTCGGCGCGCCTTGGGTGCTTCACCAAGCGGAAGAGACCACGGATACCGTGCTCCGCAAAGACTTGGATGCGCAATTGTATACCGCTTTTTCCAGCCATGCCCGCGCATTCGGCGATTTCGTTTCCCAGACGGGTCTGGAGTCGGAGACGACGGCATGGATCGAAGCTCAAATCGAGGAGTTAATGAGCCGCGCGCGTTCGCTGGTCACGGACCGCCGTTTTGAAGAGGCGATTGAGTTGTACCGGTCGCTCAATGCTTACCGCAGCACGAGCGAGGAAGTGACGCAGACGGAGAGCGCATGGACGGAAGCGGAACCGCTGCGCATTTTACAAGCGAAGGATTCCTCTGTTGCCTATTCGCTCACGATCAGCGGAAAACAGCGTTTCGGTGCGGACTTGTACGTCGCGGCTCTTGGTGACGACGGGCTGCTGTACTTTGGCACGAAGACAGGAGACTCGACGAGCGTCATCACTTCCGGGCTCAATGGTCTGGACGTGCAAAGCCTACGAATTGAGGAATCGCTGTCCACTGATGCCGGGCCTGTTATTGTCGTCCAATCCAGTTCCTCAGCGCGCAAGGCGGTCTATACGGCACTGATGCTGCAAGCGGGTTCGTTCAGGCAGATCTTCCAGATCGAAGCCGATGGCTATACGATTGAGGATGGCGGCAGCATGCTGCGCGCCGATCATCCGGTCGAGGCGGAAGAAGACGGCCAGACGGCAATCTACGAACGCTCCGGCGTCGGCGGCGAATTCTACTTTTCCTCGCTTGAAGGCGGAACGCTCGATATCGGCACCGACAACCCGGAGCAATATCCGCAGGAAAAAGTACGCGCGCGGCTCACCGTTCTGTCGTCCACGTCAGATCAAACACTTGCCCGAACAGGCGACGGGGCTTCCATTTTGCTGCGCGGTGTCTCGAATCTTACACCCGGAGCCTACGACGTTACCGGAACATTCGAAGGCGACTACGCAGAGATTGAACAGGAAACCGTAAGCCCAAACGATGATGAAATCGAAAATGCGACGCCGGAATCGACACTTGATCCCGTTGTACCCGATGAATCGGGCGCGGACTCTCCAACTGCCGAACCTTCGGAAGCAGATACGAGCGCGTCCACTGACGGAAATTCGCCGAATTTGGAAAACACGCCTTCAGATGTAACGACGTCGCCGGTAGCGGAATCAAGTCCCGAACCACAAAAAACGTTTATTCGCGTTCCTGTATTTATTGTCGATCAGTTGAATTAAGGCAACTTGGTCAAGCTGCTAGGGCGTGTACGCAAACTCCGAAGGAAGCATTCAAAAATAAAGGAATCGAACGACGCTTCCACGTGGAAGCGTCGTTTTTCTTTTTCCCATGCGACTCTTGTCTGGTATGCACGACAAACGTGACGAAAACGCTTATACTATTTGAGTACAATTTGTCCTTTTTAATTTCGATATACATAAGCTTTTTCAAGTCTGTTTTACCGATTCATAACCAGTCTGGAGGAAACTCACTTGAGCTATAAGACAAGGCAGCTTTTGGGGTTCGGTTCCCTGTTCGCCATCATGCTGTTGATCTTGGCCGTGTCCGCTTCGTTTCTCTACTCGATCGATCGTTCCGTGAATATCACGATTGCCGAGCGCTATGACAAATTGAAAGCCGGCTCCGATCTTCGCAGTGCCTTTTACGCGTTCGACAGCGAGCTTGGTCGGTTGAGTGACGAGGATCGTCCGGCAGAGATCCAGGAACGACTCGCCAAGATTGCCGAATACCGTCAACTATCGTTGGAGCGTCTGATGATTGTGGAGCGCTTTGACGTAAGCGAGCGGGGCATCGTTCGCTTGGCGGCGATCCGAACCGCTTACGAAGGGTATCTGGATGCCGCACAGCAAATGACCGAGGCGGTTCTGAGCGGGGCATCCGAAGAAACCCTTGCCGAGCCCAGCAGCAAAACCGAAGAGTTCCGGTCGCAGTTGGTCGAAAATCTGGACGCTTTTCAGACCGCACAGCAAAATGCTCTGAGCGAAGCCCGGGCCGACAGCGGCAACGCGGCGCGCAATATGCTGTGGAGCATGGCGTTCTCGGCTCCTCTGCTGCTAGCGGCGGCGGCTTTTTTAAGTCTCTGGACGATTCGCAGTACTGCCCGCAGACTGCAGCATGTCAGCAATGTGATGCGCAGCGCAGACTTCAAGGAAAATGTGTCTTTGCCGCGCCTGGATGCCCAAATTCCGGATGAGATCGGCAATATCGAGGCTTCGTTTAATGAGATGGCCGCTTCGTTGGAGCACCATAATCGCCAAGAGCGAGAGATGACGGCGAACCTGGAAGAACATACCTGGATTCAGACCACGTTGGCCGAATCCTTCGTGCTGTATCAAAATATCAACTCGGTCGAACATCTGGCATCGACGTTCCTGCAAAAGACGGTTCCGCTCAGCGGAGCCGCTTACGGCGTCTTCTACCTGCGGATCGGCGAAGAGGACTTGGTTCGAATCGCTTCCTTTTCCGATTATGCCGCAGATGCTTCAGTCGCCGCGTTCAAGCTGGGCGAGGGACTCGTCGGACGTGCCGCGCTCAGCGGAGAGCCTTTATTGATCGATGATTTGCCGGAGCATTATTTGCATGTCGCTTCGGGATTGGGCGAAATGCCTCCCCGCAGCCTGCTGGTTGCTCCCGTTCATTTCGAGCGTCGCGTCGAGGCCGTCGTAGAGCTGGCTTCACTGAGCGGATTCAGCTCCGCACAGCGCAGATTGATCGAGCAGCTGGCCGGAACGCTCGGCATCGCTATCAGCGGAGTATCGGGCCGAATGGAAGTAGATCGATTACTGCGCCAGACCCAACAATCCGAAGAAGAGCTGCAAAGTCAGACCGAAGAGCTTCAAGCACAGTCCGAGGAGCTTCGTACCCAACAGGAGACGCTGCGTTCGGTCAACGACGGGCTGGAGCGTACCAACTTGCAGGTTGAAGAAAAAAACCGGCTGCTCGAAGTCGCACAACGCGATCTGCTGCTCAGCGCCGAGTTCCAATCGGAGTTCCTTGCCAATATGTCGCACGAACTGCGTACCCCGCTCAATAGCATCCTGATCCTGTCCCAGCTCCTATCGGAAAAGGAAGACGGCGTGATGACGGATCAGGAACGGGAATACGCGACGACGATCCACAGCTCGGGCCATGACTTGCTTAGTCTGATCGACGACATCTTGGATCTAGCCAAAGCAGAAGCCGGAAAAATGGAAGTTGCTATCGAAGCGTATAACCTGACGGAATTGCCGCAAGCGATGCAGGGCCTTTTCACAGAAGTCGCAAAGAAAAAAAATCTGGCCTTTGAAGTCACGACCGAACCCGGCTTGCCGAAGCTGATCTGGACAGACGGACGACGGCTTCAGCAGATCGTGCAAAATCTGTTGGCCAACGCCATCAAATTCACTGCCGAGGGCCATGTGGCTCTGCGTGTTGCGCCGACCCCTTTGCCAACTTCGGAAGGTGAGCGTAGCGGAATCCGGATCGAAGTGACGGATACCGGAATCGGAATCGAGCCGGAGAAGCAGGAATTGATTTTTGAAGCTTTCCGGCAAGCCGACGGTTCGACAGAGCGGCGATTCGGCGGAACGGGCCTGGGTCTGTCCATCTGTCGCGAATTTTCTCGTCTATTGGGCGGAACGATCTTGCTGAACAGCACGCCGGGGCAAGGAAGCTCTTTTACCGTGCTATTGCCGACGGATCTCCGGAATGTAACGCAACCTGCAGCCGAGTTGAGCGAAGCGCCTGCCGAGCCTGAATCCACACCTCCAACGGAGGAAGATTTTGATTTGGAAAAGTTGGAGGAAACGCCTGCGATTCAGTTGCCGCGGGAGCAGGGTGGGGATCAGAAGATTTTCAAAGGCAGGCGGCTGCTGATCGTCGATGATGATGCGCGTAACATCTACGCAATCACCGTTGCTCTGGAAAGCCGCGGAGCCGAGGTCGGCATTGCGGAAAACGGGCGGGAAGCTTTGGATATCCTGGAACGCGATCCGGCTTATGATCTGGTATTGATGGATATTATGATGCCGGTCATGGACGGATATGAGGCGATGCGATCGCTTCGGTCTCAGCCGATGTTTGCGGAGCTTCCGATCATCGTGTTAACGGCTAAAGCGATGAAGGACGAGCGTGAGCTGTGCCTGGAGGCCGGGGCATCGGATTATATCAGTAAGCCGTTGGATGTGGAGAGGTTGTTCTCGTTGTTACGCGTGTGGTTGTCGCGGTGACGGCGAAGTTCCTGTTTGTAAGGAAGCTGGGGCGGCTGCGGGAGAAATTCAGTTCAATCGCTGTCTCACTTGGAAAACTTGATTGAATGTAAGGATGGGGTTTTCCAAGTTCAAAGGCGTCTTTCACTGAATTTCTCCCTTCGCCTATAGCTTCAGTTACAATCGGGCTTCGTGTTTTTTATAAGGTTAGGGAAAGAAAAAGATAGGTCATAAGAGCATGAAATACGGATCATTTCATGCTTAAAAAAAACGACGACTTCATTTTCACTGGATTAGCGTGAAGATGAAGTCGTTTTTGTGCTCTCTTATAGGATTTGTCTCTGGCCGTTCGGTACGGATTGTTGATAGAGCTGGCATTAGACGCGGATATCAAGTCTGCGGTTAGGGTTGGTTCCGTGCAGGTCGCGTCCGGCGCGGATGAGGCCGTAGAGGATGAGGAGCATAGCGATTAGGCTGACGCCGCCGGCGATAAGCAGGATGACGGGAAGGGCTTGGATATCGAAATTGAGCAAAAACGGGGAGAGCAGCATTAGCGGCACGACGGAGAACAGGTAGACGTACCAGCTTCCGCGCAGGTGTTCGAACAGGCCGTTTTCCCCTCTGGATTTGGCTAGGCGGCTTGGGCCTTCGCATAAGGCGTAGATCAGCAGCAGCAAAGCAAATTCGCCCAAGACCCCTGAAATCCAGATTTCCCACCAAGTGCCTTGCAATAGGAAAGGCTCGTCAAATAAAGAGATGGATTCTTCGGAAAAGGTTGTCGGGATCGAGAGGACCGCTAAAAACGCGGCTAGCCAGCGTCCGAAGCGAAATAGCGGAATGGGTTTACTGACCCGGTGCATCCCGTAAGCAATCAGCAGATAGCCTACCGTGTCGTTCAGGACATCGAATGTCGAGAGGCGGATATCGAGCCAGACCAGCAATAATCCCCAGAATAAGTTGGCAAAAGCCGGCTTCATGGATGCTCCCTCCTCTCTTCAACAAACTTCCGGACCTCGTCTTCGCTCGGGTAAGGCATATACTGAATCGTCATAGGCCGGGCTTGAATTGTTTCGCTTGGTGTCTCCACGCTGAATTGCGGGAGCAAACGGTAAACCTTGGTCCAGTCATGAGCGGTTGAGTCCCTGAAACGATAGCGGACGGTCGCCTCCTCGCCAGCCTTCAGCTCAATCGGGAATTTGACTTCGTTAATCGGCGTGCCGATGATTCGTTCTTCCTCAGGCTGCTCGAAATCCCACTCCCCGACCTCGCTTCCTTGACTCCAATATAATTCCAAACGATTACCGAGCCTGGCCGCATCGTTGTAATCGACACCTGCTATTTTCAAATCTTCATTCGCAATGACCGTAGACTGGCCGTTTTGCTCTTCCACGGCTATATGCTGAGCAGACAGCGGCTTATCCGTGCTATTGAGTCGCGGATAAAGCCGGATTTCTCCAATGTTTTCAGTCGACACACTGCGATCCGTATATATGACGTCCACTTGCTTGATCACGATCGGCTCTTCGGCGTTCTCCCAATGTTCAAAGTAAATTTCCGAAGCCTGTTCCTGATTCATAAAGACTTCGAACTGCATCAGTTCTTGATAACGATAAGTATCGCGCCAAGCTAGGCTTACCCGGGCTTCTGCCAATTCGGGAATTTGAATGCGCTCCACCCGATTTTCTGCCCCGCGGTTTTCCAGCACATAGAGATAGAAGATTGCCCCGCTTCCACTTTCGGCTTCGATATAGTGATCCAGGAAGATCGGTTTTTCCAATTGAGCTTCCCGATAATAGGCAACGTTGAAAACCCAACAAGCTGCTATGGCGACCGCCAAGCTGATAAATCCCCAATATGCCGTTCGATAGTGTCGAAACAAGCCGGACTCCTTTCTGGAAGACTGGACTCAGACTCCCTTTCGCTTTTCTCATAAACGCCTCAAGATCACCCTTCGTTACGCTTCAAATCTAATGTCTCTGGCGCTCTTTGATAAGATCAATCTTCAAACTTTCGTCAAATTCAAGACATTTTTGCTAACCGTTCAATATTTTTGCCCGCTAGCTCGTTGCATTTTGCTTAAAAATATGGATAATAGGACTTAGGTAAACGTGATAATGATTATCATTACCGTACGGTCCATTCTATAGGCAAAAGGAGCACAAACGCATGCAACCATCGACTTCCAGAGTAAGCCTTACCCTTGACGACTACTTGGTTCTGCTTAATGTGGCTGTTCAGGTAGGCGACAAGAAATGGCAAAAAGAAATTACGCGCAAGCTCGAACGGATCGCGCGTTTTGAAGCGGCGAAAGCCTAATAAAGATCATGTTGCAGTATTCCGCTACACGCCCTAATATAAAAAAACCGGAACTCCTTTTCGGGAGCTTCCGGTTTTTTGCTTTTTCAAACCCTGATGCTGTCTATTCAGTCGCCATACTCTCACTCGAAACCGCTAATATCTGAGCCGTTCCGGCATCGCCAAATTCCAACTTGAGATTGCCGTAAGCTTTTTTCCCGATTAATTTGATTGTATTCTCGCCTTCCGGCAGTGCAACCGTGATGATTCCCGCCTCCGTCTCCGCATCGGCCAGCTTCACGACATCCCCGCTCGGCATGACATGCACCAACTTACATTTCCCGTAATCAATCCCCAGATCCAAATCCAAAGTTAAAAGAGAGCTCTCCGGCGCATCTACGGTCCACAAGGTATGCTTGCCCGTAAACTGTCTAAAATCAAGCTGAGTGCCTTCCGGACTTGCCTCGCCTTCACGGGAATTGTAGCTATAGAGATCCTGACTTTGTGCGATCAACTCATTATTTCCGTAAATCTGCAACTGCCCCATCGTTTCGCGTACCGTCGTGCATCCTGTCAGCATCACCATCCCAACCAGCCCAAGCAGCAGCGTTTTCCGTTTTGCCCGCTTGCGCCATTTGCGTCTGACCATGACAAAGCGCCTCCTTATTGATGTGTGCAATGAACCCTATACGTTAAGTCTACATCAATAAGAAAGCGCTTTAATGTGATCTTTCTCCGCTTTTGCGGTCTTTTTTAGCCGGTTGCCGAAGTTTGCGTCGATGCGGAGAACACGGACGGCTGCACCCCCAGCGATGCAAACTCACTCAAAAATTCAGCTCGCAGACGGGCTTTCTCCTCCGGGCGAAGGAAAGCAGCATCGACCCCGTTCAGGATCAGCGTCCCGATCTCCGATGTCGTGAATCCGAACTTTTCGATCAATACCCCGTATTCCTTCGCCATCGACGTATCGGATACGGTCAAATTATCGGTATTGACCGTCAGCTTGAGCCCGGCATCGAAATACTCGCGGATCGGATAAGTGTCCCAACTGTCCATCGCTTTCGTCTGGTAATTGCTGATCGGGCACATCTCCAGCACAATTCCGCGCGCGCGAACCAGCTCCAGCACTTTCAAATCTTCGCGCAAGCGCACGCCGTGACCGATTCGGGTTGCTCCCAGACGCGCGATAGCTTCGTATACATTGTCCGCACCGCCCGCTTCGCCCGCATGAATCGTCACCGGCATATCCAGCAGTTGTGCGTATTCGAACACGGCCCGATGCAAGTGCGCCGGGAATGCGGCTTCGGGACCTGCCAGGTCAACAGCGACGAGCCCTTGATTTTTAAAAGCCGCGGCGGCCGAGATGACTTCCATGTTCCGGTGCGGAGAATGATGACGGAGGCAAGCCGCGATTCCGCGTGCCATAACGCCGAATTCGGCTTCGCCGCGACGCAGCCCGCGCAGCACCGCATCAATGACCTCTTCGCAGCTCAAGCCTTCCGAGCGATGCAGCTGGGGCCCGAAACGAACCTCGATATACCGGCAATTCTGCTCGGCCGCCTGCTCAACCAGCTCATACGCGATACGCTCCAACACATGCTCTTGATGCAAGAAACCTGCCACAAAATCGAATTTCTCCAAATATTCCAGCAAACTCCGGCATTCTTCCGTCACTTTCATGAAAGGTCTAAGTTCTTCGGCGCTCAGCGCAGGCAGCTTTACACCCTGCTCGGCAGCAATCTCCCACAAGGTCGATTCGCGAATACTTCCGTCCAAATGCAGGTGCAGATCGACTTTCGGCAGCTTGTACAGCAGTTCCGGCAAACGGTTTTCCAGCATAAAACTTCCTCCTCTTCGCGCCAATGGCATTTTTTCATTTCGTAAATTCATGTATGGATATTGTCAAGTTTTATACCACAATCAACCTGACATCGGCAAATTAAAATTATTTATACTTAAAATCTCCTATCAAACGTAGTCAAAGTATTAGAGGATCACTAAAGCCCAACGTAGCTGGAAGCGAGAAGACGGAGAGAGAAATTCAGGTCAAGACGCCTTTGAACTTGGAAAACTCCATCTAAAATTTCAATCCAGTTTTCCAAGTGAGACAGCGTCTTGTGAAGCATTTCGAAGAAATGCACTTCGGAAGCCTAAGCTGGCAATTTCTCTCGCAGTCTTCTCGCTTCCCCTACCTACGTAACTTCCCCCTCTAATTTTTGCCGAATTAACAAAAAAACGTATCCGCCAGCCCGTTGATCTGCTCGAATGCACAGATCAACGCACCCTCGCGGATACGCTTATGTTGCTTCCATCGATTAGATGGGTAAAACTCAGTAGTACGGAGCCATGAACAGATACACGATAACGCCCGTAGAACTTACATACAGCCAGATCGGCATCGTCCAACGCGCAATCTTGCGGTGCTTCGCCACTTGCATCGTCCAGCCGAATACCAGCGTGAACAGAGCCAAAGGCACGATCAATGCGGCCAGAATACTGTGCGAGATCAGAATGAAGAAGTAGATCGGACGCACGATGCCTTCTCCGCCGAACTTGGTCGTCTCTGGCGAGATATAGTGGAACGTCAGATACGAGACAAGGAACAGCAGGGTCGAAACGAACGCGGCTACGATAAAAGCTTTGTGCACCGGAACATTCTTGCGGATGATCGCGACCAAGGCGCAGACCAAGAAAATAAATGTAAAGCTGTTAAAGATGGCGTTCAACCGCGGGAAGATCGTCAGGTTAAAATGCACGCTGCCCTGATAGCCGATCGGCGAGAAGAACAACAGCAGGATGATGATGTTCGCAACGATCGAAACGGTAATAATCAGCCCGGCAAAGTTGCGATTCGTGGTCGGACGGTAGTTCTCGTTTTCGTTGGGTGAGCTCATAAGGGCGGATTCTCCTTAAATTTTGTCGTTAACCATTATATCGCGTCAAAGCTTTGATGTTAAGTGACAACAATTTGAAATATTTGCGCCAAAAGAAAGACGTCAACTTTTTACTTCGCAAGTTGAAAATGGTAAGGTTATAAGTATCGCACAAGTCGAAAGGGGATCATCATGTACTCGGCAAAAAGAAACCGCAATCGGCATTACCTCGCTAACACGCTAAAAATCAGCGCCCTATCGCTGCTTCTGTTCTCGGCAGCCTGCACGGCGGACAGCGCCACGACCGATACCGAAAAAGAAGCCAAACCGTCCGGCGAAACGACACAAACGGCCGCTTCGGTCTACGATCTGGCCGTGAAAGAAGCGCAAGCGCTAGAGAGTTATGCCATCGAATCGAAAACAAGCTACACGGTCGAACAACCTGCCGCGGAAGGCGCAGAAGCACCTGACCCGACAGAGACCGCGATCGATATTACGGGTGATATCATCGCCAAGCCGGAAGTCCAGTACGGGCTGAAGATCGATACGCTATCGCAAGGCCAACAAGGCTCCACTGAACTCTATGCAGCCGGTAACGAACTACATACCAAAAGCAACGACGGTGCTTGGACCACGCAAAACCTTGAAGAAGCAGGCGAAGACGTATCGATTACGACCGAAATCCTCGATCCGGCTCCGTTGCTTGAAGAGCTTGAGTCTTACAAGGACAGCCTCAAGCTGACCGAAGACGATAATGCCTACACGCTGAGCCTTGAAGCCAGCGGCGAAGAAGCCGGCAAGCTGATCGAAGCTTCCCTGGCACGCCAAATGGGCGATTCCGCCCAAGCCGACCAGCTCTCCGCCTTGCTGCAAAGCGGATCGGAAGGCAGCGTCAGCTACAGCCTGGTCATCGACAAGGCCAGCAACCAACTGACTTCCTCCAGCGTTAAGCTCGATACGACGCTCCAGGTGTCCGAACAATCCCTGCATATCGTAGCCAGCACGGACGGCACCTATTCCAAACAAAACGAAGTCGGCGAAATCGCCGTCCCGGCCGAAGCCACCGCAGAGGGCGCAGCGACAGATACCGACAGCGCCGAAGAACCAACAGACACCGAAACCGACACTTCCGGCGAATAATACGCAGCTCGCACGAAACGGCATAAGAGTCACCCGTTTATCCGTTTTTTATCCGTTATCTATTCTTACGCACCCTTCTTTTCGCTCCAAATGCAAGCCAATACGGAACCAAACCCAAAAAAGAAGCTCTTTTTCCACCCGGAAAAGAGCTTCTTCTTTATTCTCTTCTTTATCTTTTCCCCTTATCTCCTGCAAACACCAAAGTTGCGCGCGGAGGGGGATATTCAGCTGTATTCGCCTTTGAAGCCGGAAAGCTTCTCCCCCGAAATCTCATCTAGCGGCTTTCCGGGTGAGACAGCGAATACGGCGAATTTCCCCCGCAGCCCTCCAACTTCACTTCAACACCCACCAACGTCAATACGCCCCGATGCGCTGCGTAATCAATCCGCCGCTCACGGCTCCGTACAAACGTTCCATCCTTAGCACGGCTGCCCGCGTCATGCACAAGCAGGAATGCCGTACCGTCATCTTCGATCCGGTACCCGCATCCTACCGTCCAATGATAATCGAACACAGGCCGTCGACCGAACCAGCGAAAAGAAAACCATTTATCGAACTTCACTGCGACCAAACGTCCGGCGTCGATCTCCGCGCAGTACGCGTCAAACCCCCTAAGCCGCCGAGTTACTGCTTTTCCCGGCAATCCGCTGCCCTGCAACCGCTTGTTCAACAACCTCCGCAACGCAAACGCAAGCACCGGAGCGGACATCCCGAGCGGCGTTCCGCCGCTGGACGCGTAGATGTCGTTCACCGCTTCCGCCGAATCGGCAGGCAGGCGGTGCGACAGCTTCCCTCCTTCTTTCGCCAACCGATCTTCCCAAAAGTGTACAATCCCCGCGATCGCAGCCGGACCGCATGCAGAAGAGGGAGACCGAATGCCGGTCTCCCATTGAGTATACGGATAGAAAGACAACCTGTTCTGCCGCATGTCTCATCCTCCTGCTGCTATTGTCTCCTTCGCTTCGCGAACGAAGGATTTTCGATGTCTTTATATTAAACGATGTTCAGCGTCACATCAATGTTGCCGCGAGTCGCTTTGGAATACGGGCATACTTGGTGAGCGGCTTCAACCAACTTGTGGGCCGTTTCAGCGTCTACGCCTTCGATTTTCACGTTCAATGTCACTTCCAGCTTAAATCCGTTATCCGCAGCGTCTTTCAGGATCGAAACATCGCCAGTGACGCTTGTACCTGTCACTTCCTTCATGCGCTGCATGCGGATGACCATGTTCAGGGCGCTATCGAAACAAGCAGAGTAACCAGCCGCGAAGAGTTGTTCAGGGTTCGTTCCGTCTCCGCCCGGGCCGCCAAGACCTTTTGGTGTTTTCAGGCTGATATCGATAATACCGTCCGAAGAAGTTACTTTACCATCACGTCCACCTACTGCTGTTGCTGTTGCCGTATACAATGCGCTCATCTAAATTCTCTCCTTTTCGCTTCCGTTATTTTGGGACATGCGCTGTTCGTTAATATAAATTGTTTACAATCAAATTGTATTCTATTTAGATTCCGAAGTCAACATTGCTCGTAATTTAATTTGTGAACATTTGGACATAAAAAACACCCTGCATCCATTTTCATGGACAGCAGGGTGTTGAATACGACTCCGATCGATCAGTCTTTCTGCCAAACATCCTCGTATTCCTTTTTCCGCTTAAACAACGCTTCCGCAAACGGACACACCGGATCGATCTTCACGCCGCTTTCACGAGCCAGCTCCACAACATGTTCCACCAATTGCTCGCCTGCACGTTGACCGCGCATGGATTCGGCTACAAATGTATGATCGACCATGAGCACGCCATCACCACGCACTGTCCAATTCACCTTGCCAACTTCTTGACCGTCTTCAATCATCACAAAGGCATGTTCCTTGCGCTCAATACTCGCCATCTTATATCCTCCTCTATCGATCCTATTCCAACATCAAAACGATTTACTCCGACTTGCCACTGATCATTTTCAGTACATCCGAAGCATCTCCAGCCTCGTAGCCGACCTGATAAACCAGATCGTAGTACTCGGTGGCCGTGCTTCCGTCCTCCGTCCGCTCGTCAGCCACGATCGTGACGTATACACTGACTGTTCCGTCTCCGTTTTCCACACCGATGCAGTAATCGAGATAGACGTAAAGAGTATCTTTGTAACCGGCGGCAAAGTTCTCATAAGACTGCTTGGCCTGCCATTCGGCACCCAACAGATTGTAGGCCGTCTTGTAATCTTGCAGCGAAATCGCGTCGTAGAAGGCATACAAGACGTCTTCCGACGCGTATTCCAGTTCGGTTGCCTCAACAGGGACATCGTCATAACCATAGTCGTCGCCGTAATAATCGTCATTATACTCGTCGCTGTATTCATCGCCGTAGTCGTCTGTCGGAAGCCCGTAGTCGTCATAGCCGTAGTCGGGTGCCGGCAATACATCCATCGGGCTGTCAGACCAGCTTTTAGCCGAATCGACAATGCTGATCACCGGGATGCTGAAGCCGATGCCACCTTCATCCGTAACTGCCGAGTTGATTCCCAGCACTTGCCCCGTTCGACGGTCAACCAAAGGTCCCCCGCTGTTACCGGGCGCGATTGGCGCGGAGATCTGATACAAGCCTTCATAATAATAGGGCGCAATATCAAAAGTTCGATCGACGCCGCTAACAATGCCCGTGGTTACCGTGTTCTGCAATCCCAGCGGACTGCCGAGCGCCAACACTTCGTCCCCGACCTCGGCTTCGGCATTCAGCTTCAGTTGCAAAGGCTCTACGCCTTCGAGATCCGGCACACGTACCACCGCAACGTCCGTCTCCTCGCCGATCCCGATGACTGTACCCGACATTTGATCCGAGTCGGACATGGTAATCGTCACGTCTTTGTAGCCTGCCACCACGTGCGCGTTCGTCAGAATGTCGCCGCGATCATTGTAAAGGAACCCTGATCCAATCGATCCGTCTGCCGTTTCGATCATGACGACCTTTTCGCCAACCGTAGAGATGATCTGCTTGAGCGTCAGGCCGTCATCCTCGCCGCCTTGCCCGGATGAATCGTTTGCCGCCGCGTCATCCGTACCGTCATCGGAATCCGCGCTTCCGTCCGCAGCATCCGTGGAGCCGTTCGTCTTTGGGTCACCAGCAGCCGAACCGGACGTTACCCGCGTTGAAGCAAGCTCGGTTCCGCCCGCCACATCGGCAAGCAAAGCACCTTCACCCGCATTTACCGAATAGCTGCGATGAATGGCATAAGACCCGGTAGAACCGGCAAGCAGAACAACCGCGCTGACCACAATGCTGATGATCGCTTGTTTTTTCATACCGATTCCTCCTCTACCTGCACATTCAGCTTATCAAAACGGGCACGAAGACGATTGTAAGCTCCGCCTTTTAGCGAAGAAAGTTCTTGCTCGACTTCATTCAGTTTCGCAGCTGCTGCCGATACGTCCGAACTGCCGAGCATACGCTGGGCTTCCGTAAGCTGCGCATCAAGGCGGCGAATGGTCTGCACGGTTTCCAAGTCGGACCGGATTCCCGGATCATCGGGACGCTTCTCCAGCGCTTCGCCAAGCTTGGACTCGGCAATCTCGTAGTTACCGCCCAATGCCGCATCGACGGCCGAACGTTGAATTCCGGCTGCTTCGGCACTGACCCCGCGTTCGTAACCCACCTGCCATACCAACGCACCGGCAGCACAAATCGCGAGCAGCGGCGGCGCGATCCAAGGAACAAGGCTTTTTCGCTCCCCGGCGGGTCGTCCTGAAGGATGGGGCTCGCGGGCAGCCGGACGTTGCCCCGCGAGCGGCGCGGATGGCGGCGCGAAACGAGTATCCCCTCCAGAAGGCGGTATAGGCCGCATTTGCGGCGGCACGGCTTCACCCGGACCGAATAATCCACCGTGCTCCCCGGACGGCCTCCCTGGCGCTGCCTGCCCGCTCTCCGGCTTCGTCAACCGGACCGCGATCGGCTCGCTTACGGGCGGAGGCGTGCTTTCGCTTCGTACGGCCTCCTCCGGCTCCGAGCTGCGCCGAAGTCTCGGCGTCTCGCTAATTCCCGTAACCGGCGGCTGAGGTATGCTGCGTGCTTCAGGCCATGCCTCGTTAGAAGATAATGTCGTCTGCTCCCTCGCGTTCGCTTCTTTTCCTTCCCGACCCGGGACGGTGCCCGTTTGGGCGTTCAATTCCTTCGCCTGCGAATCGGAAGACGCTTCCGGCTGCTTCGCCCCGCAGCTGCTGCAAAAACGGCTGCCTTCCGGCAGTTCAGTTCCACATTGTACACATCGCATTTCGCACTCCCCCTCGCTTTGCCTGTATCCATTTTAACGAATCCGGCACTGTTTTGTCTGTACTCGATCCACGGACCTCTCCCATTAACGGCCGTCTCGAATTTAAGCTTTATTACCCACAAACAAGAAAGATAGCGACGCTCGTAAAAAAATAAAAACGAGTCGTCCGCACCTGAACGGTTCAGGTATTCGGTACGACCCGCTGCGTTCGCCTAGACTCCCGTTCGGGCAATCCGGCGTTTCCACTTTTCAACCAACGATTCCACTTCTTCCACGAACAGCGGCTTGCTGATAAAGTCCTGCATCCCCGCTTTGCGGCAGCGCTCCTGGTTCTCCTTATCCGCAAAAGCCGTAACCGCGACGATGACCGGCTCTTCTCCCGCAAACAGCTCTCGAATCCGGGATGCAGACTCCAATCCGTCCATCTCCGGCATCTGCACGTCCATAAAGATCAGATCATACCGATGCGCCTTTGCGGCTTCGACCGCTTCCCGGCCGTTGCGGGCCAAATCGCATACGCAACCGAATCGGGTTAACATCTCTTCCAACAGGCGACGATTCACCGGATTGTCCTCTGCAATAAGCGTCCGCAGCTCGTCCTCGGCGCTCGATTCCACGACCAACTCTTCCCAACGCTCGCGAGCGGAAGCCTGGGCCAAGCGTTCCCCCAGTCCCTCCGAGCCCACAGGTTCTTCCACGGGCAAAAAATCTTCGCTCGGAATATGCAGCGGTAGCGTAAAGTGGAAGTTCGATCCTTCGCCTTCGCGGCTTTGCACCCCGATAAAACCGTTCATCAGATCTATCAACTTCTGACAGATCGCCAGACCAAGCCCTGTTCCGCCATATTTCCGATTGATCGACGGATCGATCTGGGAAAAGGACTGGAACAACAAGCCTTGCTTATCCGGCGGGATGCCGATGCCCGTATCGCGCACCGCCACCTCCAACGTCAGCACATTGTTAGGATGGAAAAACCCAGGCTCGATCGTAACCGCAACGCCGCCCTCATCCGTGAATTTAATCGCGTTGCTGATCAGGTTAACCAGCACCTGCCTCACGCGGTCCGGATCTCCGACCAACACCTCGGGCACGGACGGCGCGACGCTTGCCGTGAGCATCAAGCCTTTTTCCGCCGCACGCGACGAGAAGAGGTCGATCGCCTGGTCCAGCACATGCCGAATCTGCATAGGCTCGTGGCTCAAGGTCATTTTGCCCGCCTCGATCTTGCTGAAGTCCAGCACTTCGTTCAGGATATGCATCAGGTTCTCGCTGCTCTGAAGGATGATATCCACGTAAGAATGCTGGGATTCGTCAAGTTCCGTCTCCCCAAGCAGCGTAGCCATCCCGATAACCCCGTTCATCGGCGTGCGCAATTCATGGCTCATGATCGCCAGGAATTCGGATTTTGCGCGATCGGCACGTTCCGCGGATTCCTTCGCCCGAATGATTTCCTTCTCGCCCGTAATATCGGTAAAGACGACGACCACGCCTTTGCGCTCCCCCTGATCATATAGCGGCGTGACCCGATAAGAGACCAGAAAGCTTGATCCGTCTTTACGCCAGAACACCGATTCGCTATCCTGGTGGGCTTCTCCGGTGCGGAGCGCCTTCATGAGCGGGGAATCGCTCGGATCGTATTGAATGCCGTCCTGGCTGGTTTGATGAACTTGAGACAAATCCAGACCGTTGATCGCTTCATTCGGGCGACATCCCAACATTTCCGCACCTGCCGGATTGATAAACACGAGTTTCCCTTCGAAATCAGTGCCAAAAATCCCTTCGGACACGGAATTCAAAATCAACGTATGCTCGTAGCTCAGCTTTTCGATCTGCGCCATATGCCGCTTGCGCTCCGTAATATCGCTAGCAATGCCATACACGCCAACCACTCTCTTGTCCACAATAATCGGCGTATTCGTCACGCTCACGTCAATCCGGCTGCCGTCCTTGCGTATCAGACAGACTTCATACGTCTCGGCTTCGCCGCGCTTGACCTGCTCAAAGCCGGATTCCACCCGCTCTCGATGTTCCGGCACGGCCAATTCCGCAATCGGCAGACCGATCAGTTCGCTCTCGGAATACCCCGTCAATTGCTCCTGACCCGCGTTCACGGTCACGAACCGGCCTTCCAGATCATACGCGTATACACCCGACGGATTATAGTCGAACAGCGATTTATAGCGCTGCTCGCTCTCACGAATCAGATTTTCGATGGTCGCTTGCTGCGTGATGTCCTGCGTCATGCCGATAATGCGCAGCGTTTCGCCGTCCAGTCCCCGTGACACTTCATACTGGCTGCGAATCGTTTTGACCGTTCGATCCGACAAGATGACCCGATACGTGATAAAAGGCTCGGCTTCGCCGCGCAGCATCCGCTCGGTATAATCCAGCAAATGCGTCTGGTCCGCCGGATGCAAAATGCGCAGCAGCGACTTCGGATAACTCTCATCTTGCACCAACTCGCCTTCGAAGATACGCAGCGTCTCCTCCGAGTAATGAATCCGTTCTTCTGCCAGATTCCATTCCCAAGAGCCGATATGGGCGATCCGCTGCACTTCATCAAGCATGTCTTCATACATTTTGCGCGTGGTAACATCCCGTCCGATTCCCATGATCGTATCGGCTTCCCCGAGCCGTCCGCGCAAAATGCGAAACAACGTTTCAAACCAAAGGTAGCGGCCGTCTTTGTGTCGGATTCGCCGCATCAAAATCTGACCTTGGGCGTCCTCGATCGACAGATTCGTCATCGCGTGCATTTCTTCGGGATGGTAAAATTCCGATCGGTGATGACCGACCATCTCTTCCGTCTCGTAGCCGAGCAGCGTTTTCACGGAAGGGGAAGCATACAGCAGGCGACCGTCCATGCTGCTTTGCGTAACCAATTCGCGGGTGTTGTCCATCAGCATCTCATAGGCATCACTGCTCTCCATCAACTGCTGGCGATCCTTGTATTCCGTAGTCACATCGAGCGCGTGTACGATTACGCAGCGTCCCGGCTGATCATCCGTCGCATCCAATTCGGCCAGATGAAAAGACACCCATACAAAGCTGCCGTCCTTGCGTTGACATCGGCGCTCAAATTCAAGCGGGTCTTCAGGATCGGCGATCGCTTGGCGTATCCGTGCGTCAGCCCGATCCGATTCGCGGGTCGCCTCGCTATGCAGCAATGCCATGAACTCCAAGCCGATCAGTTCGTCGTCCCGACACCCCAGAATCAGGCCCAACTTGGCATTCGCATATAACAGATGTCCCCTGCCTACTGCCAGCACGGCGATGCCGACCGGAGACTGTTTGTAGATTCTCTCGAAGATTGTCGTTCCCTGTTCCGGCTGCTTGCTCATCCCATTCCCCTCGCTCTGCCGCATATTCCGCTTCGGCTGTTCGGACGCTGCTGCCGGTCTTCTGCGCGCGGTCATTTACCAATAGTATACATTTATTTTTTCGAATCCAAAACCTTTTTCAGCGATCCTGCAACGACTTCTAAAATCGGGCTATCCATTTAGTCGAATTTCGTCGATATAAGGGAATGAGCGATTTTTTTACACGAAAAGAGCTGAGTGCAAATGAACTTTTACTTCGAAATGAATGAATTGAATATTTATTATCTTGGAGCTGCCATGCTCTGCGCCGTTGCAGCTTGTTTAACGGCGTTGCCACTGACAGCCGGACCTGCTTTTTCGCTACGGCTTCTGTTTGGGCGCGAACGTTTTCCTCTTTTGCTGCTGGTAGGCTTCTTCCTGGGCGGCAACCAATTTTTCGGCATCCGTTCGATTCTGACCGACTCTTACCCGTCCACAACCCTGTTTGCCCTGTTCTTCCCGTTGGCAGCCGGTATGTCGATCTGCCTGCTGTCCCTCCGATTGTCGAGCCGCGAACATGTAGGCGCCTTATATTCGTTGGGAGGCGCGCTTGCGCTTACGCTATTGATCATTGTGATTGATTATTCCAACATTTATATGAACTTCGGCCAAGTCGACTGGAGACTTGAACCGCTCCTTATGGCCTTCATCGGATTGTTTTGCGTGTTATTTCCGCTGCTGCGCTTGTTATCGCTGATCACCCGACGCAAAGGACGAATGCTGGAGCGTTTTCCGATTCCGGGATTGCTCTTCTGCGCGCTTGCGATCACTTCTATGGCCCCGGTCCTTGCCATGTCCGCATTGCCGCCGGATCCGCAGTTGGCTCCGCTCAGCATGTCTGACGGCCAAATCCCTTATATTCTTTTATTTGCGATTGCAGCGGGCCTGTTTATTCTGACCGATCGCTACCGCGAAGCCGATGCGATCAAGCAGTTCCAACAGATTCGGGAAAAAGAGACCCATTATATGTCGCTCTTCTCCAACAACCCGGATGCCGTCATTGCGCTCAATGAGCATGGCAAGCTATCGGATATGAATGACCGTGCGCGGGAATTGCTCAAATCCCTACCTGGAGGCGTGCCTAACGGCCTGTCCGACGAATGGTTGCCGGAAGGTCAGAAAAAGAAGCTTCAAGCGCACTTCGGCAAAGTATTAAGCGGCTTCTCGGACGAGATCGAAATCGAGCTAATCGAAGCCGAAGGCAACGTCATGCACCTGATCCTGACTTCCCAGCCCATCCTGATCGAAGGGCGTTTTACAGGCTCCTACAGCATCGCCAAAGACGTCACGGAAAGCAAAACCACGCAGGAAAAAATCCGCCATCTTGCTTATCATGATGATCTAACGGGTCTGACCAATCGTAAATATGTGCGCGAATGCGTCGAAAATCTGACCGCCTCCGCCGCGGTTAAGCCTTTCAACCTGTTTTTCATTGACTTTGACCGCTTCAAAAAGGTCAATGATCTGTTCGGGCACGAATTTGGAGATAAAGTGATTCGTCGGTCTGCCCATAAGCTTCAAAATGCATTACCCGAAGATGCCCTGTTGTCACGCTCCACCGCCGACGAATTCATTGCCATCATTCCGTCCGAGTTCGATGCAATCTATGCCGCACAACGAATCGGCGACGAATTTTCACTTCCGTTCCGCATTGGCCAGCAGATGGTCAATTTGTCGGCAAGTATCGGGATTGCGCGTTTTCCTGAAGACGGTATCGACGCCGAAGCCTTGTTTAAAAATGCCGATTTGGCTCGATTCGACGCACAAAGCCGGGGCGGCGGAAGATTTGCTTTCTTCGATCATGACCGCGCGGCAGAGAATCACGAGCGCCTCATTTTGGAACGTGATCTTCAGGCCGCAATCGAGCATGGCAATCTGGTATTGTTCTATCAACCAAAAGTCGATACGCGCACCGGCGGAATCGTGGGCCTTGAAGCGCTCGTACGCTGGAAGCACCCCACGCTCGGCATGGTACCGCCGCTGAAATTCATCTCCATCGCGGAAGAGTCCGGCCTGATCGTCCCGCTAGAGCGATGGGTATTGCGCACGGCTTGTATCCAAATGCAGAACTGGATTAGCGAAGGCAGACCTCCCATTCCGGTAGCCGTCAATCTCTCACAGATCCATCTGATGCAGAGCAATATTGTCGAAAATGTGCTGGCTACGCTGGAAGACCTGAATTTCGACACGCGCCTGCTGGAGCTGGAAGTTACCGAAAGCGCCATGATGCACAACGAAGAACAGGTCATCGCCATTCTGAGACAATTCAAGCAAGCGGGAATCGCGGTCAGCCTCGACGACTTCGGCACCGGCTACAGCTCGCTGAGTTACCTCCACTCCTTGCCGATCGATTGCCTGAAGATCGACCGTTCGTTTATCAAAGGCATCACGACCAACGAAAACAGCCGCGCGATCGTCGAGATGATTCTCACGATGGCTCGCCAATTGGGTCTTCGCATTATCGCGGAGGGTATCGAGCACGAAGAACAAGCCGAGCTGCTGCGCGAGCTGCAATGCTTCACCGCTCAAGGCTTCTACTACAGCAAGCCCGTTCCGGCGGACGACGTATATGCCAGCCATAAGTTAAGCTCCTGATATTCCTGTAAAAGTCTGCCGCATCAAAAGGCCGCCCGGCGTCTTATGACGACCAGGGCGGCCTTTTTTGCCGGGAGCGCGCCGAAGTTTCGTTACCGGTCCGGCGCAGCGCTCCCCTTTCTTCTTTTACAAGCCAATCCTTAGCAAATCACTTCAACCCCAAGCTTCTCCAACCGCTCCATCCACTCGTCCGAAGGCTGGCGGTCGGTGACCAGATAATCGACGGAGCCGAGATCGAACAGCTTCACGAACGCGACTTTGTCGAATTTGGTGTGGTCGGCCAGCAAAACGGTTTTGCGCGCCTGGGCGAGCATGCGTTTTTTCAGTTCACTTTCCGGCTCGTTGGAATCGGTCGCGCCGTATTCGGTCGACAATCCTTTGCAGCTGAACAGTGCCGTATCGACGACATACTTGGACACGGTTTCGTTAGCGACGGCGCCGACGAGCGAGTTCGAGTGCGGACGCAGCGTGCCTCCGGTCGAGATAACGGTATGGCCCAGCTTCGCGTATTCGGCAAAAATGATGCTGGAGTTGGTGATGACGGTGAGGTTCTTTTTGGCGTTGCCCAGCTCTTTGAGTGCCTCAAACACGGTCGAGCTTGGGTCGGCCATCAGCGTATCGCCGTCCGAGATCAGACGTGCCAGCTTACGGGCAATGTCGTTCTTCTCCGGCAGATTCGTGGTGTGGCGCGTCTGGTAGGATAAATCTTCGTTCGTATGCACATTCAGCACGGCTCCGCCGTAGGTGCGCGTCACGATGCCTTCCTTCTCCAGCTTCTCCAGGTCGCGGCGGATCGTCTCCTCCGTGACTTCGAATAAGGAGCTTAAAGCGGCGACGAAGACCTTTTGGTCCCGGCGTAAAAATTCAATAATTTTCTCTCTGCGCTCAAATCCCAGCACAAGCATCCCTCGATTCGTTCGTTCATCGGCCGCAGCCGTCGGTATGGATCAGGTGAGACGGATAAGACAGATTGCTTATGCATGCTGCTCGTTTCTGCGTTTTTGCCGTTTTTTTGTTTGGGTTTTCTTGTTTTCAGTATAAATGATGAAGGGGGAGGGGGAAAGGGAAAAGTCCTATACGAGGGAATCTTGGCCCGGGGCAGCGGCCAAGAAAAGGCACAGGGCTTTGCAGGGACGGTGAAAAGCGCTCGGCTTGTTGGCCTCGCTGTTTTTTTGGGGGGGAGGTCAAGGGAGTAAGGGCAAAGGCCGCTGGGCTGGGCTGGGCTGGGCTGGGCTGGGCTGGGCTGGGCTGGGCTGGGCTGGGCTGGGCTGGGCTGGGCTGGGCTGGGCTGGGCTGGGCTGGGCTGGGCTGGGCTAACGGATTGTATGTCCTTTACAAGCCCCAATCAACCCCCGCCGCGATTTTAACGGATCGCATGTCCGTTAGGCGAGTTTTTTGCCGTTTTTCCCGCAAAAATCAAGCTAATTTCCGTTCTAAGCGTCTTCTCGTTCCGTTAAAAATCCGAAACGGCTTCAAACTCCCGCTAAGCGTCGTTTCGATCCGTTAGAATTCCCGAGCAGAAGGTCCGGGAACGCTGCGCGAGCGCTCCGGGCCACTTTTCCGCTTCGTCGGATTTCCGTGCGCCCGAATACCGACGGCAAACGCGAGATTCCGCACATCGGCCGTTTTCGCGAACGATGGCAACTCACTTTTGCGCACGCAAAAAAGCACGGCGATCAGGTCGCCGCGCTTTGCGGTTTTTCCTTATGACGTTCAAGCACTGCTTAACTGCTTAAACGAATTAAACGAAGATCGAGCCGAACCCGTAACGCAAATTAAGCTTCGAAAGCTTTCGTCAGTACCGGAACGATCTGCGATTTGCGGGAAACGACACCTTTAAGCAGGGCGGTGTTGTTTTCCAGCGTCACGCCGTAGGCGCGCTCGACGGCGTCCGTTTTGCTGCCGATTGCGAGCGCGACGGAGTCGTTGTTGAGGATATCGGTGATCGCCAGCACGAACAGGTCCAGGCCTTTGTCCACGATCTTGTCTTTCAACGCGGCTTCGAGTTCGGCTTGCTGCTCCAGAACTTCTTTAACGTCCACGGCGTTGATTTGCGCGATTTCGACTTTGCTGCCGCCCATCGTGAATTCTTTGGCGTCGATGGAGATCAGATCCAGAGCCGTTTTGCCGCTCAGGTCCGCACCGGCTTTGAGCATGTCGAGGCCGTATACGTCGAGGTCTACGCCTGCGATTGCCGCCAGTTCTTTCGCTGCCGCAACGTCTTGCTCGGTGCAGGTCGGCGATTTGAACAGCAGGGAGTCGGACACGATCGCCGAAGCCATCAGGCCCGCAATTTCCTTGCGAATTTCGATTCCGTTCTCTTTATAGAGCTTGTTCAGGATGGTTGCGGTGCAACCTACAGGCTCGGCGCGGTAATACAGCGGGTGAGCCGTCTCGAAGTTTGCGATCCGGTGGTGGTCGATAACTTCAAGCACATGCGCGTCGGCAATATCGACGGCACTTTGTTGGCTTTCGTTGTGGTCGACCAAAATAACGCCTTCCGACTGGTCCGCTACCGTCTCAACAAGACGAGGAGCTTCAACGCCGAAATGCTTCAGCGCGTATGCCGTTTCGCCGTTCACTTCGCCCAGACGAACCGCTTCCGCGTCCACGCCGAGCTGCTTTTTCAATTCCGCGTACGCGATCGCCGATGCGATCGTGTCCGTATCCGGATTTTTATGACCGAAAACCAATACCTTTGCCATGGTTTAACGCCTCCTATGAGCTTATCTCCTGAATTCCGATGCTAATTATATCATTAATTTCGATACGGTAAAATGTTTATATCGGACGCTTTTGAAAATTTCCCGCCTTATTTGCCCGGAGCAGGCTTCAACCCGCCGAAAATGATCGCTTCATACGGACGAAGTATGCGCGGCACGGCGCCATTCCGCGCGTCGATATCGCCTTTTCCTCCCGCATGTTCCTCGTCTTCGCTGTCCGTTTCATAGTTGCCGAGCAGACGGTAAGCCGACTCGGTACACACGCCGACGTCTTCGGGCAGCTCGAACTCCGCGTCTTTTTCCGAAAAATTCAGCAGTACCAGACCCTGGCTTTTATGGTTGCGGCGAATATAGGCAAAAACCTGCTCATGCTCTTCCAGAATCGGCACATACTCACCGTGCACGATCACCTCCGCATGTTCGCGACGTATCGCGATCAGGCTGCGGTAGTAGTTGAGGATGGAATCCGGATCGTGATCCTGCGCCGCCACGTTGATCTCGCGATGATTAGGGTTGACCGGCATCCACGGCTCCCCTGTCGTAAATCCCGCGTGCTGCCCATCGTCCCACTGCATTGGCGTACGCGCGTGATCCCTCGTTCCCGCCAGCACACGTTTTTCCACCTCTGCCGGCTCTTCGCCCAACTCCTCCGTGCGCGTCCGGTAATAATGCCGCGCCATCTGATCGTCCAACTGCTCCATCGACTCGAACGGGTAATCCGTCATGCCGATCTCTTCGCCCTGATAAATGAACGGCGTACCCCACAGCGTGTGCACGAGCGTGGCCAGCATTTTCGCGGATTCCGCATGATACTTGCCGTCATTCCCGAAATGCGACACCATGCGCGGATGATCGTGGTTGCTCGCGAACAGACCGAACCAGCCGACATTCAGCAGTTCTTTTTCCCAGCGCGTCACGATTTCTTTTAGCTCGGTCAATTTCCAGTCGCGGCTTTTAAATGCATCATTTGGATCGGTTCCGATGCTCGGCGATTCCATCATGAAGATCATGTTCAATTCGCGGCGGTCCGGGTGCGTATAGCGCGCCACGTCGTCCATCGATACCATCGACGCTTCTCCGACTGTGACGATGCCTTCTTTGTGGGAAAAGCCTTTTTCGTTCAACTCGCGCAAATATTCATGGACGTTGGGACCGTTTTTGAAATGCTTGTAGCCGCTGCCCTCCATCTTGCTTTCGTTCGTATCGGGAAGCTCGCTGTCTTTGGAAATGACATTGATCGCGTCGAGCCGGAATCCGTTCACGCCTTTGTCGATCCAGTAGCGGACCATTTTCTGAATCTCTTCGCGTACTTTGGGATTATCCCAATTGAGGTCAGGCTGCTTTTTATTGTAAAGGTGCAAATAGTATTCATCGCTGGCTTCGTCGTACGTCCAGGCACTGCCGCCGAGGTAGGAGGTCCAGTTGTTCGGCGGTTGCCCGTCTTTTTCGCCTTTGCGCCAGATATAGTAGTCGCGGTACGGGTTATCCGGGGAGCTGATCGCGCGCTTGAACCAGCGGTGCTCGTCGGACGTGTGGTTCAGCACAAGGTCCATCCAGAGATCCATGCCGCGCGCATGCGTTTCCCGCAGCAGTTCCTCCCAATCTTCCATCGTTCCCATCATCGGATCGATCTCGCGCTGATTCGCTACGTCATAGCCTTGGTCGACGCGAGGGGATTCATAAACGGGACTGAGCCAGATGGTATCGACGCCGATCGACTTAATGTAGTCCAGACGGGACACGATTCCGGGAATATCGCCGTTCCCGTCCCCGTTCGAATCCTGGAAGCTTCGGGGGAAGATTTGGTAGACGACTTTTTCTTTCCATGATTCATGCTGCATGAACGGTTGCCCCTTCCGGTATCGGTAGTTGAAATGCGAGATCGCTCGAATTATTTACCCGAAAACGGGCAGACAGCCCTCCAACGGGGGTCATTATCGCTCCCCCAACAGATTCTCCAGAGATCAATTAGAAGCGAATTCCATGCTTTTCTTGATCGCAGAAAAAAACAAATGCCTTTATCAGAGCCAACACTCGCAAAAAAAGAAGCCGATTCCATCGCGAAAAATATATGTAAAATTCTATTCCGTCCGCTTATGATAAGCGGGATTTTTTGCGTGAAAAAGGAACCTTCGTCGTGTCTTGAAGGTTCCTTGCACTTTTGAAAAGATTCGATTCAACGTTGTCGTTTACTCCGCCGTCACCGCATACAGCAAACTGCCGTGCGGCGGGAGTTCCGCCCGCAGCACGCCTTCCGGCGCGGCGGCGTCGCGGCGCGCCCATAGATCGCGGACGCGCGCACCCGGCGCGGAAGCGATCTCGCTCAGGGCAAAGGAGATCTCGGCATGCTCGTCGCCGAGATTGAACAAGCCCACGTTCAAGCCGCCGTCCGGGCGGCGCGAAGTCCAGATCCGGATGCTGTCCGGATCGTTCGCGCGCCGCGGCAGCGGGCGCGGGTCGGAGCCGTCGCGCGAGACGGCCAGCACTTCGTCGTTGGTGAGCAGCGACAAGGTCCACTCGTCGTTGCTGCGCAATTCGCCGCCGAACATGAGCGGCGAGCGGAACAGGCTCCACAGGGTCATCATGGTGACCTGCTCGTCCTTGGTAAAGCGCGTCATGCGGTCTTCGTCGCCGCCGTCGACGCTGCGAATGCCGATCCGGCCGAGCGGAAGCATGTCGCAGTCCGGGAAATGCCCCGGCCCCACATGCGGCGCCCATGCTTCGCAGCGTTCAAACATCCCGCGCAGCAGGAACCAATGATCCCAGTAGTCGTCGGTCATACGCCACAGATTGGCGTTGGCGATCAGATGCTCGGCTTTGTCGACATGAGCAGGGCCCGGTGACAAGCTCAGTACCATATCTCGGCCGCTATTTTCAATCGCGCGGCGGATCAGCTCGACTTCGCCTTCGTGGTAGCCGTACAAGCGCGAATCGGCGATATCGTCGACTTTTACATAATCGACGCCCCAGTCCGCGTACAGCGCGAACAAGGAATTATAATATTCCTGCGCGCCTTCCTTTTCCGGATCGACGCCGTACATGTCCGTATTCCACGGACAGATCGAATTCGTGTGCGCGATCTGCCGGGCAGTCGCTTCCGTACCGAGAAGCTTCGTATCCGCGTGAACGGCCTGACGCGGAATGCCGCGCATGATATGAATCCCGAACTTCAATCCGAGCCCGTGCACGTAAGCCGCCAGCTCACGGAATCCGCCTCCGTCGGCCGCGGACGGAAAGCGATTGGCAGCCGGAATCAAGCGTGAATATTCATCCATCTCCAGCGGCACGAAAGGCCGATACCTCGACGAATACGCACCCGGCTCATACCATTGGATATCGACAACGACGTATTCCCAGCCGTGCTTTTTCAAATGCTCCGCCATATAATCCGCGTTGCCGCGAACTTCTTCTTCCGTCACGCTCGCGCCGTAGCAATCCCAGCTATTCCAGCCGAGCGGCGGTGTCTGCGCGTATCCATGATGCTTCATGTTTCTTGCTCCTCTCTTCGTCTATTATTAAATGTCCTCCGGACAGGAACAAAAGCCGTAACCGCTGTGCTCCTGCGTGCGGATACGGCGAAACGGACGACGGTTCGTCCGGCGTCCGTTTTTCCGTTATGATCGCTTGACCCCACTTAAGCACAAGTTTTTGTTTGCCTGCAGCGCACGTGCTTTAGGTACGTTTTAGACAGGGATAACTTTACTTTTAACGGGGTCAAACGATTAACCTTTGATCGTCAGCACCGTTACCGACATCGGAGGCAGCGTCACGTCAAGCGACCCGTTTTCTCCGCGTACAAATCCGTCGAATGCCTGCGGAGCTACGTTTTCCGGCTGCTCGAACGTGTTATGCGCCTGCTTGTCGCCCGCCGTCAGCACGCGTCCGCTCACTTGGCCTTCCGCTCCGATGCCGCGCAGGTCCAGCTTCACGCCCGCGCCCTCCGTCGTGCTGATATTGCACAGACTGATATGCACGTCGCCGTCTTTTTTCGATGCGGATACGCTCACCTGCGGCAGCGTCTCGCCGTTCAGCTCGTAATCGGCGCTGTCCACGGCCATTTGCAGCACTTCCGCGTCCTGGTGCACTTTGAACATTTCGAATACGTGGTACGTCGGCGTCAGCAGCATCTTGTCGCCTTCGGTCAGAATCATCGCTTGCAGCACGTTGACCATCTGCGCAATGTTCGTCATTTTCACCCGTTCGTGATGCTTGTGGAAAATATGCAGATGCAGCCCGGCGACCAGCGCGTCGCGCAGCGAATTTTGCTGATACAGGAAGCCCGGGTTCGTGCCCGGCTCGCTCAGGAACCACGTGCCCCATTCGTCGACGATCAGCGCTACGCGTTTCTCAGGATCGTATTTGTCCATGATCGTCGTATGGCGGGTAATCAACTCGTCCATATGCATCGACTTTTTCATCACTTCGAACCAGCCCGCTTCGTCGAAGCCCAGCGCCGGTTTCTTTTCTTCCCAGCTGCCTTCCATCGTGTAGTAATGCAGGCTGAGTCCGTCCATATGGCGCCCGGCTTCGCGCATCAGCACCTCGGTCCAATGATAATCATCGACGTTCGGGCCGCCCGCGATCTTGAACAGCTTGTTGTCGCCGTAATTGCGGGAATACGTCTGGTAGCGGCGATATTCGTCAGCATAATACTCCGCGCGCATATTGCCGCCGCAGCCCCAGTTTTCGTTACCGACGCCGAAGTATTTCAGTTTCCACGGTTTCTCGCGACCGTTCTCCTGACGCCATTTTGCCATCGGAGATTCGCCGTCGAATGTCATATATTCCACCCATTCGGACATCTCCTGCACCGAGCCGCTGCCCACGTTGCCGCAGATATAAGGCTCGGTCTCCAACAGCTCGCACAGACGGAAAAATTCGTGCGTGCCAAAATGATTGTTCTCGACCACGCCGCCCCAGTGTGTGTTAACCATACGAGCGCGTCCTTCGCGTGGGCCTACGCCGTCTTTCCAATGATACTCGTCGGCAAAACAGCCGCCGGGCCAGCGAAGCACCGGAATGCTCAGGTTTTTCAACGCTTGCAGCACGTCTTTTCGAATACCGTCGACGTTAGGCGTGTCCGAATCTTCCCCGACCCACATGCCTTCGTAAATACAGCGTCCCAGATGCTCCGCGAACTGCCCGTAAATATTGCGATCGATCTTGCCCAGTGCAACATCGGCGTTCACGACTACGGATGCTTTTGTCATCTAACTTCCTCCTCGGGTTGTATGTAAAATATCATTTCGGATTGTACGTACAATAGTAATCAAAACGTCAACATTCGTCCCAATGCTCCAAACAAGCCAATAGGAACGGCCCGGCAGCGCTTCGCGACTTCCGAAGCGATTGCCGAATCGTTCCTTGCTTGGTTTCCGGGAAACCAGATCAGCCGCGTTTGCGCAGACGGATCACGTTCCACGAAGCTTTTGCCAAACGGCCCGTGACGACGCCGTCTTTCAACTCGGAAGCGCCGCGGTTATGCGGAGCGACTTTCTCGCTGTCGGCCGTGTTCACGGCTTTGAGATCGTCATTTTCCAGCACGATATGCTCCTCGATCGCGTACCCTTCGAAGCTGCGCACGTCGCAAGTCAGATCCAGCGCTTCGGTCAGGTGACGGTTGAGCGCGAAGATTGTCAGCGTGTTTTCTTCTTCGTTGTGCACGACAGCCGTATCGAGATAAGGCACGTCCGTGTAGTCCTTTGCGTCGTACTTCGGCGAATCGACAACCGGCTTGAGCGATACGCCGCGGCCATAGATGGAGGCATGCAGGTACGGATAGTAGATCGTTTGCTTCCATGCACGTCCGCCGTCTTCCGTCATAATCGGCGCGATCACGTTGACCAATTGGGCCAGGCAGGCCGACTTCACGCGGTCCGCGCGGCGCAGGAACGTCATCAGCATGCTGCCGACGAGCAAAGCGTCTTCGAAGTTGTACACGTCTTCCAGCTGCGGCGGTGCCACGCTCCACGGATTGCGGTCGATTTTCGCGTCCGCTTCGTTGGAGTGGTACCACACGTTCCATTCGTCGAAGCTGAGCTTCATCGTTTTTTTGCTGCGTTTTTTCGCCTTGATAAAGTCCGTGGTCGAGATGACCGTATGGATAAAGTGGTCCATGTCCATGCCGCGTGCCAGGTAGTTGGCCGAGTCGTTATCGCGGTTGCCGTAGTATTGGTGCAGCGAAATGAAGTCGGCTACCTCATACGTATGATCCAGCGTTTCCGCTTCCCACGACGGGAAGGTCGGCATGCCGGTGCTGGAGCTGCCGCACGATACGAGTTCGATCGACGGATCGATCAGGCGCATCGCTTTGCCCGTTTCCAGCGCGAGACGTCCGTATTCTTCCGCCGTTTTGTGTCCAATCTGCCAAGGTCCGTCCATTTCGTTGCCCAGACACCACATTTTAATGTTATGCGGTTCTGCGAAGCCATGCTGCTTGCGCAGATCGCTGTAGCGGCTGCCGCCCGGATGGTTGCAGTATTCGACAAGGTTGCGCGCCGCGTCGATGCCGCGCGTACCCAGGTTGACCGCCATCATGACGTCGGTTCCCGCGTCTTTTGCCCAACGCATGAATTCGTTCGTCCCTACATAGTTCGGTTCCAGCGTTCTCCACGCCAACTCCAGACGCTTCGGACGGTCTTCGACCGGACCTACGCCGTCTTCCCAATCGTAGCCCGATACGAAGTTGCCGCCCGGGTAACGCACGATCGGCACGCGCAGGTCACGGATCAGCTGCTTGACGTCGCCGCGGAATCCGTACTCGTCCGCCGTCGGGTGACCCGGATCGTAGATGCCTCCGTACACGGCCCGACCGAGATGCTCGATAAACGATCCATAAATCCGCTCGTCGATCTCCGAAATACGAAACGACTTGTCGACGATCATTCTGGCTTTCAGGTTAGATGCTGTCATATTGCTCATTCATCCTTTCCATCTGCAAAATAATGAAGGCTCGCTTCCGATGAAACGCTTACAATTAATGCTTTGTATCACCTTAAACATCGAGTTTACAAAGCAATATCGTCGAACCGCAAATCCGGGCAATCTCAGGTCTGCTCGGGCATCGGTTGTACGGACGGAAGAACCTTTACGCACCCACTTTATCACGCATGTCCGTACAAGTCAATTATTATATGAATGACTAATATTTATATTAACAATACAAATAGATTGATTCGCTTTTTTATTAAAAACCTAACTTCTTTAGGCTTACATGCGTCTTATTCCTAACCGGTCTTGCCTATGGAAAATCATTTGAAAGGGGCATGAATATGATACGAAACACTTTTCTCGGCATCGCGCTGGTCGGTTCCGTCATTCTGCTCGCTTCGTGCTCCAGGACCATCAATGCTCTGCCTGAAGCGCCGGAAGCTTCGAACAACACAACGAGTACAGAAGTTACTTTTCAACAACCGGATGTGCCGGATAGCGAGCAAAAAGACGTAGGCGATTTCAAGGCGGAACAAGCCATCGACCTCAAAATCCTTGAAGATCGTCTGAGCGAAAAAGAACGTCCTGCGCTCCTTGTGCTGGAACGAAACCTCGACGCGCTGGTCGCGCATGACTACGAAGCCTACCGTTCCGGATTTGTTACACAAAAGCTTGCGGATGCTCTAGGCTTTTATTACGATGATCAGTTTGAATATCGGTTTACCGATATCGAAAGTCTGCAAAAAAACGAGCCTATTCCGAATCAGATCCATATCACCGTCAACGGAAAGCGCCTGGATGCCTCGACGGGAACAATCGAGAACGTCAAATTGATGTATGCCATCCGCTCCGATGGACAGAACGATTGGAAGATCTACACGATTGATTAAAGTCTATACGCAATTCAGGCTAATGATATGTTCTATTTCTGATCACACCAACTGCGCCCACAGCTCCTTCCTGTGTGCGCAGTTTATTTACTATGAATCCATAACCGTCCGACAACAAACAGTCTACTTTTTACCCCAACCGATAAATCGCCGCCTCATAAGGCCTCAGCTCGAAATCGCTGCCCTGCACTACGCCCGGCTCGTAGTTCCCGAACAGGAACTCGCGCGGGCGCTCGCACAGCCGATCCGGGCATTTGAACGTCGGCGTCTCCGCAAAGAAGTTCAGCACGATCAACAGCGTCTCGTCTTCGAACGTGCGCGTATAGGCGAAAATATGCGGATCGAGCGGCAGGAGCAGGCGATACTCGCCGTACAGCAGCGTCTGACTCACCTTCCGCAGTTCGATCAGCTTTTTGTAGTAATGGAAGATCGAATCCGGATCGGCGACCGCCGCTTCGACGTTGATCTCCTTATAACCCGGCGCCAACTTGATCCACGGATGGCCGGTCGTGAAGCCCGCATGGGACGAAGCATCCCACTGCATCGGCGTGCGGCCCGCGTCGCGGGTGTTGCGTTTTGCCAAACGAAGCGCTTCCTCCTCGTCGATGCCGTTCTCGCTCGCATGATCCAGGAAATTCAGCGTTTCTTCGTCACGGAAATCGTCTGCCGTCTCGAAGCCGCCGCCGACCATGCCCAGCTCCTCGCCTTGATAGATGGCCGGCGTGCCTTCGAGCGTCATCAGCAGCGTAGCCAGCATTTTGGCCGACAGCTCGCGGTACTCGCCCGTATGGCCGAACCGGGCAACGGAGCGCGGTTGGTCGTGGTCGGCCAGATTGTTGGCATTCCAGCCGTAACCGTGTAGCACCGTCTGCCAATGGCTGATGGATTGCTTGATATCGAGTAGCGTCCACGTTTTGTCTGTCCAGCGGCCGATGCCTTGCGACGAATGCGACAGCAGCAGATGGTCGGAGTTCAGCACCATATTCGCTTTGCCCGGCTCGTCGCTGATCGAATCGAGCGTCTGCGACGGATCGAGCCCGGCCGCTTCGCCGATCGCCACGATATCGTATTCTTCGCCGATTTCTTCATATAACCGTTTGACGATGCCGTTGACCTTATCCAGACTGGAAAACATCTGATACGCCCGCTCCACCGGCAGATGCTGCGCGTTTCCCGTATCCTCGTCGTCGTGACCTTCCGTTTTGACGATATGGGCAATGGAGTTGAAATGGAATCCGTCTACCCCTTTATCCGCCCAAAACTTGACGATCTGATACGCTTCTTCGCGCACTTTCTCGTTGTCCCAATTGAGATTCGGTTGGCGATGGCTGTATAGGTGCATATAATATTCTTCCGTATCGGCATCGAATTCCCAGACGGAACCGCCGAAATACGAACCCCAGTTGTTCGGGAAGCCGGAGCCCCGTCCTTCGCGCCAGATATAATAGCTGCGTTTGTCGTTTTTCTTGGATGCGCGCGATTCCTGGAACCACGGATGCTCATTGGAGGTATGGTTGAACGGCATCTCCAGCATGATCTTCATGCTTCGCGCATGCGCTTCCTCCAGCAGACGGTCAAAATCGTCCATCGTGCCGAATTTGTCCATGATCTTCCGGTAGTCGCGAATATCGTAACCGCCTTCATGATCGGGCGAATCGTAGACGGGCGTCAGCCATAGCACGTCCACGCCCAGCTCCTGCAAATAATCCAGCTTCGAGATAATCCCCGCCAAATCCCCGACACCGTCGCCGTTTGCATCCATGAAGCTTTTCGGATAGATCTCATAAACGACGCTTTCTTTCCACCATTTCGGATTCATGCGCGTTCCTCCTTCCGATTCGCGAACCAAAAGAAGCGGAAAGGTCTGCCCTGTAACGAGACAACTTTCCGCTTCCCCTCATTTACATTCAATACATCAGACGATACACCGTTATCCTTTTCCGCCTTGGAAAGAAGGATATTTGGTCATGCCTCCGTCGGCAAACAGCGTGATACCCGTCACGTAGCTGGATTCCGACGACGCGAGCCAGGCGGCCACCGCAGCAATCTCCTCGGGCTCTCCTACGTATCCCATCGGGATCATGCTTTCCACCTGTTTTTTCTGCTCGGGATCTTCGAACTTCTTTTTGTTGATCGGCGTATTGATGGCACCGGGCCCGATCGAGTTTACCCGAATGCCCTTGGGCGCATACTCCAGCGCAAGCGTCTCGGTCATCATCTTGACTCCGCCCTTGCTCGCCGCGTAATGCACGAAGTGAGGCCATGGAATGATCTCGTGGACGCTGGACATGTTGATGACCGTGCCCTTGACGCCGTGCTCCAGCATGTAGGCGATCGCCTCGCGGCTGCCCAGGAAATAGCCCGTCAAATTCAATTCGATGACTTTGTTCCAGTCGTCGAGCGATAACTTATGCGACTCGACTTCATTTTCCTTGCCGGCATTGTTGATCATGACGTCGAGACTGCCGAACTTGTCGTGCGCGGCTTGGATCAGCTTTTTCACGCCGTCCTCTTCCGAGGTGCTGGCCTGAACGGTAATCGCTTGTCCGCCCGCCTGCTCGATCTCCTTCACCATGTCTTCGATACCTTCGCTGTTGCTATGGTAATTGATGACGACATTGGCTTTCTCGCGGCCGAGCCGCAAAGCGATCGACTTGCCGAGACCCGATGCGGCACCGGTCACGATCACTGTCTTTCCTTCCAGATCCGGATACATAACCATCCCTCCTTCTTCTTATTTGTACACGTTTGGGCTGTTGCAGAAACTCTATTTTTGCTATCGCTTTTTTTAAAAAAATCCCCCGAAGTTAAGCTTGGGTTAAGATTCGGGGTTTATAGTAAAGATAGAAAGAGGCAATAAACCACCAAACGCGCAAACAGAAGGCCGACCTCCATATAGCAAAAAACGATATGCAACAAAGCGAAGAAAGCGAGGAACTTTTATGAAAACCATGCGAAAAAACAGTACGAAAAGCACGCAGCCCCGAACTTTGAGCGCAGCGTCCGAACTTCCGGCGAAAAAAAGCATCAATCTGAAACGGATCTGGATTATCGGCACGCTCGCGCTCGGCATCACATTGGGAAGCGGACTTGCCGGAGGCAAGGTGGAAGCCGAAGCCGTCTACCGCGAGACGCCACCTTCGTCCAGTGACGAGATCACGAACAAACCGAATGCTTTCCTCTACGCCCTCGGCGCGCAAAGCGAGCAAGCCGTATACGATCTGATGTACGAAGGTCTGTCGCTGCGCGAAATCGCCGTACTCGGCGGAGGCAGCGAAGACGAGTTGGCTGCCCTGCAAGTTCGCGAGCTGGAGCAGCAATTGGAGCAAAGGCTGTCCGACGGCCAAATCACCAAGGAAGCTTACATAGCGTACAAGGCCGAACTGCCGGACATCATCGCGGCGAGCCTGTCGTCGAGTATGACGAGCTTGTGATTCCGACGTATACGCCAACCACATACATCGCTTCAAACGCGCAACGAAGACTCCTTTTTCTTTTTCGGAAAAGGGAGTCTTTTTATGGCCCGCTTCTTTATTCTTCCTCCAACTTCAGCAGCAGCTGTTCGATCCGCAGGGACATCCCCGTCGGCTCCTCCTCCATCCCGCGCTCGATCCAATCCTGAATCACGCCGAAAACGCCCGATACGATAAACAGGCTTTCCGTCTCTTCGAGCACCGTTGGCGGATGGCTTAAGGCCCTTTCCGTCAATATTTCTTGAAGCACTTTCGTTTTGAAAAAGCCTTTGAAGGTATTCGGCGTAAGCAGCGTGTTTTCGGGATCGGCCAACATTCGGAATAGTGCGCGATTCTCGTAAATGTAGTCGGTGAGCTTTTGGATAAAATGAACAACGCCTCGGCGATCCTGAATCGGAAACGACTCGTCGTACAGCTGATCCATCCGCTTCAACATCTCCTGCTCGATCTCTTCGTACAACGCGTAAATATCCTGGTAATGCAAATAAAACGTCCCTCTGCCGATATTCGCAAGCTCCGTGATTTCGAGAATCGTGATTTTGGAGATGGTTTTGGTATTCAGCAGGGTCAAAAAAGCTTGTCTGATCGCTGCCTTCGTTCGAGTCGCCCGTCGGTCTGCCACGCTCTTCCTCCTTTGTTTCTATACAATTCGGACACCGCTGTTCAGTAATGGACACAATCGGCGAATCCGCTATATTTTAATTTTTTTCCGCTTCCTACAATAAAGAAAATCGACAGATCAAAGGAGAAAACCATGCAAACTTACCGTTTGGCCGAAAAACACGAAATACGCGAGGTCGCCACGTTGTTTACGGAGTCGTTTATGGAGTATCCGTTGTTTCCGCTGATTTTAAGCCCAGGCGAAGCGTACCGAAACGAGTTATTCAAGCTCAATTATATCAACACGAAGTCGTATGTTCAGCAGGACTCCTGCTTTGTCGGGATATTGGACGGGAAGATCGTGTCGGCGGTGTTGTTGAAAAAAAGCGGAGATCCGGGGCCGGGGTTCATGCAGTACCTGCTCAACGGCGGATTGGCGCTGGCGGCTCGGGTAGGGGTCGGACGGATCAAGCATATTTTGAGTACGTTGGACAAGATGAAGGAAGCTTGCAGCCGATACGGGAAAAAGACTTGGTACGTGGATTCGTTTGCGGTCGCCAAAGGCTATCAGGGGAAAAGCCTGGGGAGCGCGTTGTTCCGTTACTTTATTTTCCCGCATGTTCGCAAGCACGGGGGCGGAACGGTCACGCTGGTGACGCATACGGAGTTGAATAAGAAGTTTTATTGCAAAAACGGGTTTGAGGTGTTCAGCGAGTTTGCGATCGGGCCGGAGGGCGGGACGATCCCGAACTATAGTTTTCGGCAGGTGATTGGAAAATCATAGGGATTGGAAGCTGGGAACGCTGCGGGGGAAATTCGTTCAAAACGCTGTCTCGCGTAGAAAGCCTCCGGCTTTCCACGCTCAAAGGCGTTTTTCACTGAATTTCCCCCTCCGCTGTAGCTTCGCAAAATATGATTTTCCATTTTTTTATTAGGGGAAAGATTGGCGCTTCGAGCGAAAGAAGCATAGCCTACACGTTACATCGTTACATTATTCATGACGCAAAACTCAAGTTCGTCGTTCGTATTTCGCTGATACCGATCAGGCTTCGGCAGGGCCGGGGGAAATCAGGCGGATGCCGAGGCGGCTGGTCAATCCCTCGATGCAGTCGGCCATGACGCGGTTGTGGTTCCAGACGAAGGCCGGGCGGAAGAACGGGGCCCAAAGGTTCATCCAGCGTTTTTTCGTTCGTACCTCCCAGGTGTAGCGGACGCGGGTGCAGGCGCCGATCTGTTCGAACTCCAGGCGTCCGCGGCCTTCGAGATGTCCGTCGGCGCGCAGTTCGATCAGGTAGGGTTTGCGCTTTTCGACGATCTGGGCGGTAAAAGACAGTTTGTACAGCATTCGGGTGCGGATGACGGTGAGATATTCGTCGCCGATTCCGTCGCCGATGCTTCCCGCTTTGACTTTGCAGATCGAACAGCCGCGCCACCAGTCGGCACGCTCGGGTTCTTCGATCAGTTTCCACAACTCTTCCGCAGTCGTCTCCAGCATCCAGTCGCTGACGAATCGGTATCCGTTCATAAAGTTTCGCTCCCTTGCCGATTGATCTTCTTCTCTTCATTAACACCGGGCAAGGAAATTGAACAATGGGTCAGTGCGAAAAAAAGAGGAATGTCTGTTTCGCGAAAATCGATTTCGTCCGTAGACGTTGCATGCGGACGTCTTTTTCCGAATGCCGGTATCCATGATCGATCCGAAACTTGCTTCCTGAACGCCGGGATTCCTGAGCGATCCGAAGATCCTGTTTCGGAGGCATGGATTTTCTGTCCGCGACTTTTAACGGATCGTGGCGACGCTTAGCGGTTGATATCGGCCTTTTGAAAAATGTAACGGATCGAGCGAACGCTTAGCGAAAAAAATCGGATTTCCGAAGCCGAAAACCGCTCTTTTTTACGGTTAAGCGTCATCTGGTTCCGTTAAAAAGAAACAGCCGCCTAAAGGGGATCGCTAACGGACATACGATCCGTTACGATCCTTTTTAAGCGGTTGTCAAGAAATCAGCGTTCACCTCTACCTGCTGTAGTTACGCCGTCACCGGTTTAAAAGGATTCGGCAGCTTGCTCCAATCCTGTTCCATCTCCTCGGCGGTCAGCAGCGTCGCATCCAACGAGCGCTCGATCTCTTCGCGATCCATGCCAATGCCGATAAATACCAGCTTCGTCACGCGGTCGCCCCATTTTTCATCCCAATCCGGCGAGCTTTCCAGCGATTCGCCTTCGCCGAAGTAGAACGCGCGCTCCTCCGGCGTCAGTGCGGATACCCATAATCCCGCGCTGGTGAATTCTTTCGAGCTGCCCGCTTGACTGAACGAATACGCTTTGCGGTTGTCGAACGCCATCCAGGCGATTCCCTTTGAACGCACGACCGCTTCCGGCCAGCGTCCGAGCCAACGGCCGAAGCGTTCGGGATGGAACGGAATCTTTCTTTTATACACGAACGAATTGATCCCGTACTCTTCCGTCTCGGGCGTGTGCTCTTCCTTCGACAGTTCCAGAATCCACCCTGCCGACGCGCTAGCCTGATCGAAGTCGAAGCGGCCTGTGTTCAGGATTTCTTTCGGATCGACTTTCCCTTTGACCGAACGAATAAACTTCGCCGTCGGCTGAAGGCTGCGCAGCACCTCTTCCAGACGATCTAGCTCTTCCGGCTCTACGAGGTCGCATTTGTTCAGGATCAGCACGTCGCAGAATTCCACCTGTTCGACCAAAAGATCGACAATGCTGCGTTCGTCTTCGTCGGCGACTTCCTGTCCGCGATCCCGCAGCTTTTCACGCGACTGATAATCTTTCCAGAATTCCGCCGCGTTCACCACCGTCACCATCGTATCGAGCTTGGTGAGCTGCGTCAGATCGATTCCGTTTTCTTCATCTACATAGCTAAAGGTCTGGGCAACCGGAACCGGTTCGCCGATCCCCGTCGATTCGATCAGAATGTAATCGTAACGCCCGTCCTGCGCCAGACGCTCCACTTCCACCAGCAAATCTTCGCGTAACGTGCAGCAGATGCAGCCGTTGGACATCTCCACCAGCTTCTCGTCGATCCGCGACAATCCGCCGCCTTCCCGCACCAGATCGGCATCGATGTTCACTTCGCTCATATCGTTCACGATCACGGCCACCCGCAGCCCTTCCCGGTTGTTCAGCACATGATTCAGCAGCGTTGTCTTGCCTGATCCCAGGTATCCGCTCAGCACGGTAACCGGAATCCGGCGGTCTCCTTCTGTTTGCTTTGCGTCAAATAGACTCATAAACCTTCTCGCTTCCTTTCGGAATAGATTTAATCGTAATTATTACGATTTAACTTGTTGTATCTTAATCCTTTTTGATGGAGATTGTCAACGCGTGCCGATTTTCGTTCGTAAAACGGACATTATGCCGTCTAAATAACAGGAGTATAATGGATATTGAAGAAAAAGGAGGGGCTCCATGCCAAGTTACGATTACGCATCCAAACACGAGTTGAAAGCCGCGATCCACGCTGCTTACCTCAAGCTGGATGCCGAATACGATGGAATCGACGACAATGATCGAGATGTGCGTTTTACCGAGGTGGATCGTACGCCTGCGGAGATTTTGGCTTATCAACTGGGTTGGCTGGCGTTGGTGCGCGGTTGGGATGCGGAAGAATCGGCCGGCGGCACGCCGCAGATGCCTGCGCCGGGCTATAAATGGGACCAACTCGGCGGGATGTATGCGGACTTTTACTCGCGGTATGAAGGCTATTCGCTAACCGAGCTTCGGCAGATGTTCGCGCAAGCGGAATCGGAATGGCTGGAGTGGATCGAAGGGTTGAGCGAAGAAGAACTGTTTGTTCAAGGACAACGCCGCTGGACCGGAGATAAGCCCAACTGGCCGATGGCGCGCTGGATCCATATTAACTCGGTTGCTCCTTTCGGGACATTTCGGGGGAGGATAAGGAAGTGGAAAAAGGCGAAGGATGCATAGTGAGGCGAGGGAAAGATGCAGGTTACTGCGGTATCTTGCGGAAAATTAGCGGAAATGGCGCGCATTTTGCGGTGAAGCGACAACGAACTCCTTTTACAATAAACCTATCGACACGAAATCATCTTGTTGTACAAAGGAGGAATTGAACATGCAGCCTATCGCAGTATGTGAAAATGTAAGCAAAGTGTACGGGAAAAAGACGGCACTCGATGCCCTGACCTTCAGCGTACTTCCAGGTCAGATTGTCGGACTGCTGGGACCTAACGGGGCAGGCAAAACAACGCTCATGAAGCTGCTCGTCTCCCTACTGCGTGACCATACTGGGGAGATCCGTATTTTAGGCGAGAAGCCAGGGACGAAAACCAAACAACACATCGCCTACCTGCCAGATCGTGAATTTTTGTATCTCTGGATGAGCGTTGCGGACACGTTGGCTTTCTTCCGACGCTCCTTCGCTGATTTCGAACTCACGCGCGCGGAGCGCTTGATTGCGGAGCTGGGACTGAACCCCAAAGATAAAGTCCGGGCGCTGTCCAAAGGCATGCAGGAACGGCTCGGCGTTGCTTTAACCTTTTCCAGACGTGCCAAGTTGTACATTCTGGATGAACCTCTTGCCGCCGTTGATCCCTCGACGCGCAGTCGGATTATGGAGATGATTTTGAGCAATTTCGATCCGGACAGCGCCATCCTGATCAGCACCCATCTGGTACGCGAAGTCGAATCGTTGTTTACCCATGTGGCGATTATCGACGAAGGCAAGTTGCGTCTGCACGGCTCAATTCAGGAACTTACGGAAGGAAGCGAACAGTCGATTGAAGAATTGTTCCGGGCACTTGTATGAATCGAAAACTTTCAGCAATCCGCTCGGTTACCTCCAATCAACCCGCCGTCGCCTTCCTATGTATTGAGCTGCGTCGTCATCTGCCCGTGTTTTTGTCCTTAACCGGAATTCATGTGCTATGCAGTCTGTTCTTCGTTTGGAGCCGCAACCCGGACTTCGGATTCGCTTCGCTGCTGGCGGGAATGGCGATCGGAATCGTGCTGCCTGTGTATTTATTCGTAGACTATTACCGGGAATTCGTACTCGGCGAGCGTGTGCTGGTGCATACGTTGCCGCTCCGAACCTCGACACTGTATGCGATCAAATCCCTGGTCTTCCTGGTTGGCAATCTGTTGGTCTGGTGCGGCGGACTGGTCAACGTTTTTTGGAATCCGACAGGCCTATATCACACTCGAATCGTACTCTCTTCTGCGCCTGCATGGGGAGTAAGCTATATGTTTGCCTCAAAAATAACGGGGACATTCTGTGCGCTGGCTCTGATCGGACTTGCAATCGCAACGGGAAAACAGCTACGGAATCGAGCGATGACCCATACCGTGATCGCTCTCCTTTTACTGGCGACGATTGGGATTCTAGCTGCACAAATCGTTGGGGAGACGGCGCATTGGAGCATCGGTTCTTCTTCTATGCAGGCCTTCACGCAGTACGCGGGACCGCTGACCATATCCAATGTGTTCGATACCATGCCAGGCGATATCAACACCACGATTCGCTGGAATTCGGTTCTGCTTAATCTGGGTATGGCCTTTGCGGCAGGCTTGGCGATTCGAATACTTCTGCAATCATGCAAATACGAAATTTACGGAAAGTAAGAGATGATGAGATGGGAATGCTGATTGCACTGTTCCACACGGAATTCAGACGGCATATGCCGACTTTTGCAGGACTGAGCTTGTTTAGCGCTGCGTTCAGTCTTCTGTTTTCGCTGCGGGGAGAGGATGAGGTCTACGCCGTTCTTGCCTTACTGCTTCGCTCGGGACTGGGGGTATTTATTCCGTGGTATATCTGGCGAGAGTTGAAAAAAAGCTTTTTCGATCGTTCTGATCTGCTTCCGCTGCTGCTCCCCATCCAATCCTCTACCCGGCTATTCATACAAACAGCAGTACTCGGAAGTTGGACCATGTTGCTGTGGGTAGCCAATCAATTGGAGATTTTTTTGAATCCGCTTGGGCTGTATGCAGCTCGGATTGCGCATTCCGCGCAACCGGAGCTGGGCTTGCTCTATCTGCTGGTTGGAAAAGGTTCAGCGGTATTATGCGAAATCGCATTAATTATTCTAGGGATTGCGATTAGTCTGACGGTGGCAAAATGTCGGCGTCTGGCTATCGCAATTCAGATGTCTCTTCTACCCTTGATTGTGATGTTGCTGTTCATCACCATGTCCGCCTATGTCCCACAATTTTCGGCCTGGATGATCGGGTCTACTTCGACAATTTCTTATCCGCAGTACGCTGGACTGTTATCCGTAAATTTCGAAAATATCGCGGCTTATACAGATATTGCAGAGACGATCCATTGGAATTCCGTGCTGCTAAATCTACTGACTGCCTGTATCGCGTTTGCGATTTCTTTTCCACTGCTGAACTCCTCCAGACTGGAAGCCAAAGGGGAGCAGAACCATGCCTAAAATCATCATCACGTTAAGAAATGCTGTTATTTTCGGCTTATTGGAAGTGCTCGCCTGCTCCTTATTGCTGGGTGATCGCTTGGAAATGAGAGACTACGGCGGCTTGCTGCTGCTCCTGGTTTTGGCTTCTTTCTTGCTTCTGTTCAGGATTACGGAGCAACAAGGACGCCTGGAAAACGAACGGTTAAAGATATTCGGGGCTCTGATCGCTTCGGCTGCTTCGCAACAAGAAATTGACGACGCGCTGCTTGGTGAAATGGCAAGACTTATATCGGCAAGGCATGACCTCGCTATCGTTCAGCTTGACCCTCATGATAGTCGTGTCTTCATGCGAAGCGGGCATTTGCATCATCCGCACATCGCAGATCGGCTGCTGTTCGAACGGCAGACGGATACACTGGTTGAGCTGCGGGACAGTTTATTCATCCGACTGCATGGCGGAGAAGCTCCAGCCTTTTTTCTAATCAGTAAAAAAAGGAGGGCTCCACGCCTCTTCTCGATTCATAATCGACTGCGGGCATTATGCGCTTTGGCTCAGACTGCTTACCAGAAGCAATTTCTGATCGACGGATTGGTGCATGAGATGGAAAGCGTGCTGAACGATCAGCCGCAAGCCTCTGCCCGGTTGGCCCGGTTAGTATTTGGATTAACAGAACGCGAACGAAGTCGGCTGGCGCTTGAATTGCATGACACAGCATTGCAGGATCAATTGTATTGGCGAAGATGTCTGATGGAATTGCTTGAGCTTGAGGACAGTGGGATTAACCACAGGCAAATGGAACTCGTTCAGCCTTTGACAGAGGTAGCCGAGGGGATGCTTGACGTCATTGATCAGATTCGAGAGATTTGTAGTGATCTGAAGCCAAATGTGAGCGGATGGCACGAGGGGAATATACCTATCTCGGAGACGCAAGGCTCGGAGATTATTCCTTATATCTTCGGTGATTTAATCAAAAAAGCTCGACTCCGCGCCGACTTTCTGCTGAGCTTCGAGACTTCTTCCTTTACCGCTCAGCTGTCTTCTGAAGAATGGCTGATCCTGTATCGAATTGTGCAAGAACTGCTCAATAACGCACAAAAGCATGCCCACGCCACTCAAGTTAGTCTGATCTTGGAAAGCCACAATCCTCGCATTCATTTTTCCTATATCGACGATGGAATAGGCACAACGCTGATTGCTGAGCATTCAGCCACCTTATCCAAGTTGAATCGGGTAGGCCTGGGCTTGAACGGTATTCGCGAACGAGCCAAAGGATTGAATGGAACGGTACATTTTGACTCCATTCCAGGCAAAGGCTTTCGGTTCGACCTTCATTTTCAACCGGAGAGGAGTGTTAGCTCATGATTAACGTACTGATCGTGGACGATCATCCGTTGCTCGGCGAAGGCACCAAACGGCTGATCGACGAAGAACCCGATATGCAGGCGGAATTCGTTACGACTGCCGAAACCGCAATTGAAGTCATCCAAGCTCGTCGCTTCGACCTATACGTATACGATATGAATCTGCCGGGCATGAGCGGATTGGAGCTAGCCCGTTTAACACCGCCCGAGGCTCCGATCCTGATCTACAGCGGATTCGACGTCTCAGCCGATTTTGAACGGCTAGTGCGGGTCGGCGTAGTTGGGATTGTGGAAAAAACAGCCTCACCCAAGCAGCTGATCCGCAGTCTGCGCAGTGCGCTGGATGGTTCTGCTATACTGCCCGCCTCTTTGTTGCATCGACTGACTTTAGGCCAATCAAACTTGGAAAATATGAAACCTTCAATAGATACTGTTTGTTTAACCGAGAAAGAATTGACGCTTCTCGAAGGTATACAAGCTGGACGAAGCAACAAAGAACTGGCTGAGTCTCTGTTCCTTAGTCAACGCACCGTCGAATATCACCTAACCGGAATTTTCACCAAACTCGGTGTGCATTCTCGCGCCGAGGCAGTGCTAAACGCAAGAAAGCGGGGATTGATCGGAGGCTTATAATCTCGGCCCATACCCGATCCACACCCGCGTATTCGGATTAAAATAAAGATTTTTGCTCTCGTTACCAAACCGCGGATCGATATCCGGATACATGACGCGCACCGCGTATGCGCCGTTCGTCCAGCATAACCAGCGATGAAAAGTCTGCCAACCGCCGGGAGAAACTACGCTGGTTGGCTCGATCCGCTCCCGCCGTACTTCAAGCAGTCCCGGATACCCCTCCAGCGCTTCGCGTTCCTGCACCTCCATATGCCGATAAGCAGCTTGGATTAAAGCCTGTTCCGCGATAAACGTCATGCTCCATATCCAATATCCGATCAGCAAAGCCAATACGGACAAAGCAGTCGCAATGCGTACTTTGCTTCTTCCTCGGCTCCGATTTATCTCTTTCGCGCTTTTTGTTACGGTAACCTTGATCTTGTTTTCCCCCGGGACGTTAATGGATGTTGATAGCGATCGGCCGAAGCGCGTAACCCCATTTCCCGAATACCATCCATCCCCTTCTACACCCGATTCGCCAGAAAAAAGGAAAATACTGCTGTTCTTTGATTCATACTCCGTTAGCTGACACTTTTGCAGCAGAAGTAAAGTAAACTTTTTCAACACTAATCCATGTACGCAAACTCAATCTGCTCCAGGCGGAGTTTGCGTACACGCCCTGGACCGACCGCTCGATTTTGCTAAATCAGACCGACCTTGCGTCATCTTCCATTGCAGAACGATCATCGCGACAATCGCGGCAAACATCACGGTCAGCGCTGCGGTAAAATGTCCTGACATATCGTGCAACGCTCCGATCGTCAGCGGTCCCATCGCCCCAATGATATAGCCGCCTCCCTGCGTCATCGCCGACCAGCCGCCTGCTTCTTCGGGCGTATTCGCTTCCGCAATCGGCAGCATGAGCGCAAGCGGGAACAATCCGCCGGCTCCGAGTCCCAATGCAACGATCGCCGGAAGCATAGGAAGTCCGAGCAGCAGCATCCCGATTCCCGCAAGTTCAAGCAGCGCGCACCCCACCAACACCGCTCTTGGATTGCCCAGTTTCGCGACCAGACTCGGCGCGGTCAACGATACCGGAATCTGAATCAACGTGAACAAGGTCAGAAACGTCGCCGCTTGATCCGGGCTATACCCGAAATCGACCGCCAGCGGCGCGATCCAGGCGGTTACCGAATAGAACATCCCTGCCATCAGCCCGAAAAATAACGTCAACTGAATCGCTTTGAGATTGCGCAGAGGCAGAACAGAACGCGCACGATTCCCGGATACGACGCCGCGTCTCGCAAAGCCCGACCAAAGCACCGCAGCCGCTACGCCGAGAAGCGCCCATCCCGCCAGCGCCGTCGTCAGATGCCCCCCGCTGCGCTCGTATACCGGAACGGACAACGAAGAAGCAAGCGCCGCCCCGACCGTCATCGAAGCCGAATAGATGCTAATGACCGCAGGCCGATGCGGAAACATCTTTTTGATAAACGCCGACAACAGCGGCCCCGCCAGACTGATTCCGATCCCGCCGACGACAGCCGTCATAATCAACAACCCCACCGAACTTCCCAACCCCCGAAGCCCTGTCATGGCAGCGATCAGCAGCAGCGAAGCCCAGATCGTCCGCTCCACCCCGAGCCGATCCCCGATTTTCGCCGCGAGCGGCGCGAACAATCCCATACAAAGCACCGGAATCGTCGTGAGCAAACTCGCCGCCGCCCCGCTCATTCCAAGCTCCTCCTGAATTTTCCCGAGCAGAGGCGCAACCGAAGTCATCAAAGGTCTAAGATTCAACGCCGCTATCCCTATCGCCAGCAGCGCATATACATTTTTCATTTTCATAAGCTCGCCTCCATCACAATTGAAGATGGCTTTTAGTATAGGCAAGCTACAATCATTGATCAATTCTATAATCTTTATTATTATCATAGGATAAAACTATGATTGAGCGTGTAAAGAAAAGTCCTTCTTTGGTCGAAGCGCAAAGCGGAGGGAGAAATTCAGTGAAAGACGCCTTTGAACTTGGAAAACTTCCATATCGAATTTTATTCCAGTTTTCCAAGTGAAACAGCGTCTTGTGAAGCATTTCGAAGAAATGCACTTCGGAAGCCTGTGCTGGCAATTTCTCCCTCCGCGCACCCACGCTTCCCCCAACGAACAGGATTTTCCGCACACCCGAAATCATAAAGGTGGCGATTCTTATGGACACTCGCAATATTCAATATTTTATGGCCGTCTACGAACAGCTTCACTTTACCCGAGCCGCCGAACAACTGGGCATCTCGCAGCCGACCCTCAGCCAACAAATACGCGTGCTCGAAAACGAACTCGGCATCCCTTTGTTCGACCGGATCGGCAAAAAAGTCGTCGTGACCGAAGCCGGAAAAATGTTCAAGCACTACGGCACGAAAATGCTCCAAGCCGAAATGGATATCAAAACGGCGGCTACCGAACTCAAATCGGGTAACCAAGGCGAAATTCGTTTGGCCGCTTTGCCTTCCGATCTTGATTTTCGCTTGGTGCCCTTATTTGTCCGCTTCAAAACCAAATATCCCGACACCCGGCTCCAAGTGATCTCGACCATTTTCGCGCATGAGGAAGTATTGAGCCACAAAGTCGATCTCGGTATCGGGCTTCAAGGCTTGGCAGATGATCGCCTTACCCGCATTCCGCTCGGCTCCGAGCCGTATCATCTGTTCGTGCACGCCGACAGCAAGCTGGCCCGGAGAAAACGAATCACGCTGGAGGATCTGAGAAGCCACCCGCTGGTCATGTATCCGAAAGGCTACGTCGGCCGCGATCTGGTCGATGCCACCTGCCGAAAACTGGGCTTCGAGCTTTCCACCGCGATGGAGACGGCCTCGGCCGCTTCGCTGCTTCAGCTCGTTTCCGCCGGAATCGGCGCCACGATCCAGCCCGCCGGATTGATCCGGCAAAACGCTAAAGACTATCCCGATATCGTCGCAATTCCTCTATCCGGCGTCGAACCGGTGCGGCACCTGGAGCTGACCTATTACGCGGATCGTTTTCTGACAGGCGCGCAGCGGGAATTGATTCGATGGTTGACGGATTTCTTTTCGGAGATGCGCACTTTTCCTTGACTTTTTACCGGCGGAACAAATCTTTTGGCGGATCGGAAGCGTCTATGAGGTAACCAATATGCAAAAGGAGAGGAGATTACGCTGCATGCCGAATTCAGCGCCGACGACTATGCGAACGGGCCCGGTTACGATGCGACATTGAGTTTGAAAAGCGACGAAATCCTTCGTTCGAAATGAACAACGAAAAAAAGCGATTCCCGCAGCCGGATAGCGGCTTTCGGGATCGCCTTTTTTCTTGCTTTCGCTTTACCTCACGCTTACTTCGCCGCCAACTTCAGCACCGTCTCGTCCATCTGCTTGAACAGCTCTTCCTTCGTGATCTTTTTCGCCACGTAAGCTTGCATCAAAGCGCCGAATTCTTGGCTTGTGCCGTCCGGCAGTTTAGGCCACTGCCAGCCGAGCGTTTTGTCGGCTTGCACATATTCTTGGATGCTGGCCGCGATCGTGCCGAGCTGCTCCGGTTCGTACGTGATCGTTTTGAGCGCCGGAATGAACTTGAATTCTTCGACCGTGTAGCGTTTGCCCGTTTCGGAAGTGACCATCCACTCCAGGAACTTTTTCGCTTCTTCTTTGTTGGCCGAGTTTTTGTTTACGACCCAGTTGTTCGGCACGCCGACGAAGATGTTATCGTTCAGCGCTTCGTCGTCATTGATCGGCATCGGCAGAACGCCGACTTGCAGCTCGGGATCGATACCGTCGATTTGAACCTGCGTCCAGTTACCCTGCTGCGTCATCGCCGCCATGCCGGAAGCGAATTCGGTCATTTGCGTGTTGTAGTCGGTCGTCAGCGGACGATCGTTACTGAATTCCATCGTCAGGTCGACCAGATTAATCCACTCGTTGAAGATTTCGTTGTCTACGACCGAAGTTTTGCCTTCTCTCCAGTCCGCGATGAACTTGTCCGGATCATCTTGTTTCGCGTAAGCGCCGTTAACCAAGTGCTGCCCGATTACCCACCATTCTTGATAGCCGTTTTCGAACGGTACGATGCCCGCGTCCTGCAATTTCTGGGCGGCTGCGCGCAGTTCCGTAAGCGTCGTCGGAATTTCCGTGATGCCGGCCTGCTCGAACAGCGCTTTGTTGTACAGGAATCCGTAACCTTCGATGTTCATCGGCAGGCCGTACAGCTTGCCGTCCATCGTCATCGGGTCTTTGACGTTATCGCTGAGGTCCGCTACCCACGGTTGATCCGACAGGTCTTCCATGCGGTCTTTCCACAGCTGTGCTTCGTTGTAGCCGCCATTGTTGAAAATGTCCGGTTCGTCGCCGGAAGCGAATTTCGCTTTCAACGCCGCGCCGTAGTCCGCGCCGCCGCCGACCGTTTCGATCGTGATCGTCACGCCGGTTTCTTTTTTATACTCGGCCAGCAACTTCTCCATCGCGTCCGCGATTTCGACTTTGAATTGGAACATCTTGAGCGTGACGTCGGATGTCGGCGCGTCGGTTCCCGCTGCCGGTTCCGTCGTATCCGTTCCGGTCTCGGTCGTGCCGGTTCCCGTCGTCGTGCCTGTCTCAGGATTCGGCATGCCGCCCCCGCCGCAAGCGGCAAGGATCGAAATCATGAGCAGTAACGCCAGCGTGAGAAAGCTTGTTTTTTTCATGTGTAGAGCCTCCCTTGTGTGTGGTAAAACCGTGCTCCCCTCGATCTTTCGGACTCTTGCAAGGCTATCTTTTCAATTAATCGGTAAGCGTTTACAATAAGAATGCTTTCCTTCTCTTATTCCGCTTTATGTGTTGATGCTGCTTACCCGTTAGTAATCATCAGCCTTTTACGGCTCCGGCCGCGATGCCTGCGATGATATGCTTTTGCAAGGCCAGGAAGAAGATGATGATCGGCGTGATGCCCATGAGCAGTCCCGCGAGCGCCAAATCCCACTGTTTCGTATATTGGGAAAAGAACGCGTTGGTCGCCAGCGGTATCGTTCGCAGCTCCGCGTTGCCCCCGATGATCAGCAGAGGCAGCAGGAAGTCGTTCCAGATCCACAGCGTGTTCAGAATGAATACGGTCACGATCATCGGCTTGAGCAGCGGAACCACGATTCGGAAAAAGACGCCGAACGGCGAGCAGCCATCCACGATTCCCGCTTCTTCGATCTCGATCGGTACCGACTTCACGAAGCCGTGGAACAAGAAGATCGTCAGCGAAGCGCCAAAGCCCAGGTAACAAATGATCAGACCCGGCAAATTGTTGGTCAGATTCAGGTTGGCCGCGACGCGTACCAGCGGAATCATGATCGACTGGAACGGAATGACCATCGCCGCGACGAACGCCATGAACACGATATTGTTGAACCGGCTCGGATGCCGGACCAAGCGGTACGCCGCCATCGAGCAGAACAGTGCCAGCAGCACGTTCGCCAATACCGTAATCACGAGCGAGTTGGTGAACGCCTTCGGAAACTCAAGAATCTCCCAGGCCCGCGTGAAGTTGTCGAAGGTGACGGCTTTCGGCAGCGCGGCGGAATCCTTCAGGATATCGGCGAATTTTTTGAGCGAGTTCACGATTACGAAGTAGAAAGGCACCAGGAACATCAGGGCGACCAAGACGGTAATCAGCTCAAGCAGCAGCGTACGCCAAGAGTATTTGCGGCTTGTCTCCATTTAGGACTGGACCTCCTTTCGCTTCGTGAACCAGACTTGCAGCGAGGATACGGCGGCGACGATCACGAAGAACAGCAGTGCTTTTGCCGTGCCGAGTCCGTAGTTGCTGTTGGTAAAAGCTTCGGTGTAAATGTTGAGCGCCAGCGATTCGGTCGAACCGAACGGGCCGCCTCGCGTCAATGCCAGGTTCAGGTCGAACATTTTGAACGCGTTGGACATCGACAGGAACAAGCAGACCGTAACGGCCGGCATGACCAGCGGAAGCGTGATAAAGCGCAGCTTTTGCAAATATCCGGCTCCGTCGATCTCGGACGCTTCGATCAGCGAGCGGTCGACGTTCATCAGGCCCGCGATATAGATGATCATCATGTATCCGGCGGCCTGCCACACGAACACGATCACGATCCCCCAGAAGCCGGTCGCTTCCGTGCCGAGCCATTCGAGGTTGAAAAATCCGATCCCGGTCGCTTTGCCTACGGCCGCGAAACCGCGGATGAAGATGAACTGCCAGATAAAGCCGAGCAGCAGCCCGCCGATGACGTTCGGAATAAAGAACAGCGTCCGCAGCAGATTGCGCATCTTGAGCGGTTGAACGAGCAGCAGCGCTAGCATGAAGGCAATCAGGTTAGTCAGGATCACGACAGCCAAAGTGAAGCGAATCGTAAACCAGAAGGACGTCCAGAACTTCGCATCCGCGAACATCGCGGCAAAGTTACGCGCTCCCACCCAATTGACGGTAATGGCGACACCATTCCAGTCCGTGAACGAATAATACATGCCCAGGAAAAACGGGATAATTACAATAATGATGAAAAAGATCAGCGACGGCCCGAGGAACACGCTCTGCATCAGCAAATTCATCCAGCGCTTGCGTCCAGCCAAGTGGGTACACCTCCCGTTTCGGTCTTTTTTTCGGGTACGCACTTATTATAGAATCAAAAAGAAAGCGCTAACATAGAGATAAATGACGGATACAGTGGACTATATTGACCTGCTGCCCGATCTTCGTCGACAATGAGGTCAACATACGAGATAAGAGAAGAGATCGTTTTTATTTTCGGAAAAGGAGAGCGTTATGTTCAGACATTCGATCCGCAGTAAATTGATCGTATTTCTTGTTTTCGCTACGGCTTTGCCGATCCTGCTCTCCGCCTTGATCGCGTACAATCTGACCAAGGAGAACGTCAAGCGAAGCGCGATCGAAGACAACGCCAGTTTGCTTTATCAAGGACAGATCAATATCGTCAACTACCTCGACACGGTGAATAAGCTCTCCCTGCAAATTTACGACGAATCCGTCTACGGCGACACGGTAATCGATATCATCCTGTCGGGCTCGGACGAGCTGGATTCCGGTCTGGATCGCAACGATGTCATGGGCGCGCTGCGTCGGTCCTATTACGCGCTGGACGGCATCTACCAAGTCTTTTTGCATATCGACAAAAGCAGCAACTCCTATCTTTACTTCGCGGGCAAGCCGTACGGGCCGATGCGGCAGGAGCAGCTGCCGGAGTATCGGCGCTGGAACGTGCAGGCCTTCGCCGGCTTGACCCACCGGGCGGGCACGTACAGGCTGCGGCCGGAAAACGAGGAGCGGACGACGGACGTATTCACGTTTAACCGGATCGTCTACGACATTCCCCGCAACGAAAAAGCCGGACTGCTCGCGATCGACGTGCGGATCGATTTCCTTCGCTCCTTAACGCAGCGCCTGGCTGCCGAGGGCGAACAGGTGTATATCGTGGACGGCGAAGGGCGGCTGATCGTCGGCCCTCCCGACCGTCTCGGCGAGAAGCCGGACCTGAACGGGCTGGACGATGTACTGGCGGCGCGCGACGAATCCGGCTATACGGTGCAAAAAGACGGCAGCGACTCTTTTCTTTTTTACGAAAAAGTGCGCAGCCCGCTCGCCGATTGGACGTTGATCAAAAGCGTCGACACCGACACCCTGTATCGCCGCGAGCGGCAGATTCTGCTGCTCAACGCCGCGGTAGGCGCGCTGTCGCTGATCGTGGTCGTCGTGGCGACGGCGTTCATCTCCCTCAAATTCACGCAGCCGATCCGCAAACTGATCCGAGGCATGCAGCAGGTCGAATCCGGCGGGCTGCCTTTGGAACTGGAAACGAACCGAACCGATGAATTCGGGGTGCTGTCCAGACGGTTCGAAGGCATGGTGCGCAGGCTGAACGACTCTATTTTGAAGCAGTACCGGCTGGAGATCATGAACAAAACCAACCAACTCCGGGCGCTCGAAGCACAGGTCAATCCCCATTTTCTGAACAATGCTTTGCAATCCATTGCGACGCAGGCGCTGCGAAAAGGCGATAAAGAAGTCTACGGCCTGATCACCTCGCTCGGACGGATGATGCACTATAACATGCACGTCGGCGATGCTTTTGTTCCGTTGAGCCGGGAGCTGGAATACGTGCAGGATTATCTCGGTTTGCAAAAACATCGTTTTCAGGGCAACTTCCGTTTCTCTTTGGAGATCGAGCCGGAAGCGAAGACGGTGCAGGTGCCGCGAATGATTCTTCAGCCGTTGGCGGAAAATTATTTCAAGCACGCAGATGAAGCGCCGGAAAAAGAAGGCGTGCTGCGCATTCGGGCTTTTGTCCGTTCTATCGAAAAAGAATTCCCGGATCGGGAGGATGACTTCCGGTCTCCGTCTTCCCCTCGACGCGAGCTGATCGTCATCGTGGCCGATAACGGCCCCGGCATCGAGCAAAACAAACGACAAGAATTGCAAGATATGCTCGATCGGCCGCTCGTGTTCGGTCAAAATACGGAATCGCCGCAGATCGGACTGCGCAGCGTCGGCGATCGCCTGCGGCTCTACTTTGGCGAATCGGCTGCTGTTTTTCTGAGTCAGGCCCTGGAAGGCGGGCTTCAGGTTACACTTCGGATACCTTTGTTTGGAGACGAGGATTTTCGGACATAAATAGAGGAAGGATCGATTTCCAAAAAAAGGAGCATTCATCATGAAAGTACTCATCGTAGACGACGAAGCCCATGTACGCGAAGCGATTCGCCTCCTGATCGATTGGGAACGCCATGAAACCGCCGAGGTGCTGGAAGCCGCGAACGGTCGTGAAGCCGTCGCCATGATCGAGCGGCACGCCCCGCACATCGTATTGACCGATATGATCATGCCGGCCGGAGGCGGAATCGACCTACTGGAGTGGATCAGTCTTCAGGCGCCGGATACCAAGACTTTGGTTATCAGCGGACACGGAGACTTTGACTTCGCCCGTCAGACTCTGCGCTACGGCGGTATGGATTATCTGTTGAAACCTATTGATGCGGACCAACTGAATGACTCCTTTTCCCGTGCCGTGCAAAGTTGGAAAGTGAGCGAAGCGAACCGCAGGCAGCTGCTTGCCCAAGCGATGGAGGTCAACCGCTTCAAGCCTGTCTACCGCGACAAGCTATGTTCCGACCTGCTCGGCGCTCCCGCTGCACGCGAGACGGCAGAGCGGGAGCTGGCAGGCGAATTTGGGCTAAACGAATCTACAGGCACCGTACGAAGCGCCGTCGTAAGATTACACGAGAACTCACCGCTTTGGCACAAATATGCCGGACGTACAGAACTGCTCTTTTTCACCCTGGCGAACGTCGCAAACGAAATGCTCGGACGCGGCGCAGACGGCTATGCTTTCCGCAATCTGGGACGCGAACGAGAGATTGCCATTTTCTTTTGGGACGGTGCGGCACACGCCACGGAAAAGCTTACTCGGATCAATGCAGGTCTGGCCGTCGTACTGGGCGAGCCGCTGCATTTCGGTATCGGCGGCTGCGCAGACGGCCTGGGCGACGGGTTGCGTGCTTCGTATCTCCAGGCGGAGGAGGCTTTGAAACGATATTCGGTGCAGCCTACCGTTACCGCGTCCGCCTCTGCGGGATCGGCGGGCGGCGGACTTCTGAACAACGGACTCGCAAGCGCAGGAATCGAACAAGAAGCCGACAACAGCAGCTATATCCACACCTTTGAATCCGGCTCGGCAGGAGGCGCAGGCGTGATGGAAGAGATCGCAGCCTATATCCGTGAGCATTACCGCGAAGAACTGACCCTTCAAGACCTGGCAGACCGCTTCTTCCTGAGCCGCGAATACATCTCGAGACGCTTCAAACGCGAACTCGGCGAAAATGTCTTCGACTATCTGGCCAACATCCGTCTGGAACGCGCCAAACGTCTCCTTCTTGACTCTGACATGACCGTCGTCCGCATCGCCGAACTCGTCGGCTACCAAGACGAAAAATACTTCAGCCGCGTGTTCAAAAAAACAACCGGCCACACGCCAAACGAATTCCGGCGCGTTTTTTGAGCCTTTTCACCCAAATCAGACCATGCTGCCAAAAAAGAGCTGCCCCCAAGCCGCAACCGCGACTCCGAGACAGCCCTTCTTTTTTGTGGTCTTATGTTCCCTTGCATTTTTCTTATATGTTCTATATGTCTTATTCTCTTCTCTCTTCCCTACCCTCTCCACAAGGAGAGGCTTCTTCAGCCTCCGGAGAGCCCTGTTCGGAGAGGAAGCGCAGCAGCGGAGGGAGAAATTCAGTGAAAGACGCCTTTGAGCGCGGAAAACCGAAGGTTTTCCGCGCGAGACAGCGTCTTGAACGAATTTCTCCCGCAGCGCCTCAGCTTCCCCCATGAACAGGACTTCCCGAGGCTGCCCCAAGCCTCCTCCCGCCCTCACACTCTAAATTGACCGACTTCCCCTTGCAACTCGCTCGACAACCGGCTCAGCACCTCCGCCGACGCCGACACTTCCTGCATCGAAGCAAGCTGCTGCTCCGAGGCCGCGGCCACGCTTTGCGAGCGGGCCGAAATGTCGCGCGACAGCTCGTTCATATCCCGCTCCGAGCTGAGCGTCTGCTGCATTCCCGCCGAAATGTGCTCAACGGCGGCTGCGGCTTCCTGCATCCGGCCCGTGATCTGCTCCAACGAGCCGTAAATGCGGTAGAACGATTCGCCCGCACGATTTGCCGTTTGCGCGCCGCTTTCCACTTCGCGCGAACCGATTTCCATCGCTTCGACCGCCCCGTGCAGCCGATTCAAAATGCTGCCCAGAATCGATTCCACCTCGGACGCCGCCGTTTTCGACTGCTCCGCCAGCTTTTTCACCTCTTGCGCCACCACGCCAAAACCTTTGCCCTGCTCGCCTGCGCGAGCCGCTTCGATCGAAGCGTTCAGCGCCAGCAGATTCGTTTGTCCCGCGATACCGGCAATCGTTTGCACGATTTCGGCGATTCGTTTGGATTCCCGTTCCAATTCGTGCACGGCTTCCGACGAACGTCCTACCGTCTCCTTCGCCAAACGCATGCGTTCCATCGTTTCCCCGATCAGCTTCGTTCCTTCCTGCGCGCCTTCAAGCGCCCCGAGGGAAGCCTGCGACACATCCGAAGTCGTGTCCGCTACGCGGCGCAGATTTTCTCCGCCGTCTTCGAGAGCAAGCTTGTTTTCGTCCATGCCCGCCATCTGGCGCTCGGCTCCAATCGCCACGCTCTGAATGGCCGAAGTCACATGATCCGCCGCTTCTGTCGCCTGCCCGGAACTTTTGAGAAGCAAATTCGAAGCGCCGGATACCTGTTCGGAGCTGCTGCCGATCTTGACGATCAGGTTCCGCAAATTGTTTTTCATCGTATTGAACGCTTCCGCCATCTCGCCGATCTCGTCTTTGTTGGCCACGCGCAAATCGGCTCCGCGCAGATCGCCTTCCGATATCCTTTTCGCTTCCGCTGCGATCATCGATACCGGACGCGCGATTTTGCGGCCGATCAGGAAAGCGATCAATGTGCCCAGCAAAAGCCCGGCCGCGACGACCCCGACGATGATCGCTTCGATGTTGCGTACGTCCGATGCGGTATTCGCTACCGAAGCGTCAAGCATCGAGCGTTGAATCGTTTCGAGCTGCTGCGAACGGTCAGCCAGCGCGTCGGCCAGCGGCACGCATTCTTCTTCCACGACACGCGTATAGCCTTCCGTATCTCCGGCTTCCTTCAGCGCGACCAGACGCTGTCCGACTTCGCCGTAGCTTCGTTCGAGCTCCGCGATTTCGCTCAGCAGCGCCTGCGATTGCGAATCGGTCAGCAGAGTGTTCAACTGCTGCATTTTTGCCGCCATATCGGCTTTATTTTGTTCAAAAGAGTCCGCATGCTCCATATTGCCTGTTATCAGATAGCCGCGTAAATTTTTCGCCTGCGCGGTCGCTTCGTACTTCATATCCGCGATTGCCTGAATTTCGGCCACATGCCGATCGATCAGGCTTGCGTAGTTCCGGTGAACCTGTTCGACCTCGTAAAAGCTGAACGAAGCCAACACCAACATAATGACCAGCACTCCCGCAAAACCCGCATGAAGCCTTCTTCCGATTGTCATTCTCATGATTGTCCATCCCGTCCTGTCTCTGAAGTATGTGTAAAAACGCTCCCATCGACAGGCGGAAAGGAGGAATCCTTATAACCTGAACACGGGTCTTTCGGTGACTATCCGCCTTGTTACTTCTAGTTATTTAGACTCATATTTTAAGAATGAAACAATATTCGGCAAAATTCGATTGTTTACATTCTTTTTTACGTTTCGCGGTATGTTGCCGCTTTCTGCCCGCTTGGCCCGGCTTGCTTCCGACGTCCCGCTCAAGGGTATAATGAAGGTATACAGGATAAAGCAAACCCGAATCGGCCAAACGATTTTTCGCATACCGATTCGCGTTCGCGCTTCTTTCCCTACTCTGATGCAAAGGCAGGTTGATCGCTATGTTTCTTTATTTATTCCACGGCACGTTACCGGAAGATCCGCAGCTCGATAACGTCTACACGCTAAAAGACGACAAAGAGACGCTGTACCTGTTCGAAGCGACTCACCCGCCGGATACCTCGATCGATTCCAGATCCGCTTATCAGGCGATCGATAGCTCCGGATCGCTGGGAGGCGGCTTCGCGGTATTGAACAATATTCCCGTCAGCGAAGACGGACGTGCCGCCTTCGAAGAACGTTTTCTCGGACGCGCCCGCCGCGTCGAGGATATGCCCGGCTTTTCAGGCATCCGCGTTCTGCGTCCGCTGCAAGGCGATACGTACGTGATTCTGACCGTCTGGAAAGACGAAGACAGCTTCAAAGGCTGGCAAGAATCGGAAGCTTACAATCACGCTCATCAAAAACGCGATACCGCGCAGGGTATCACGCAGCAGCGACCGGAGATTTTCGCCCGTCCTTCTTTCGTGACGACTTACCAAGTGACGTCTCCCGAAGCCGGCCGCGGCGGTTCGTGTTAAGCCGCGAATGCCAAGCGACGATGTCTCCGTTATGATGCCGTTAAAAAAGCTGCCCCGAGCCGGATTGCGGCATCGGGGCAGCTTTTTCATGCGGTTTGTACATTAAGAAAGCCGTCTTTGACGGAACACTTTCGAGAAGTCGGGCGGCCTACGGATTCCGCCGCGACGCCTTTCGGCGCAGAAGACGGTCTTTGCGTTTGTTTTGCGGAACGAGATAGACCAGATCGGGCCAGCGGTAAGGATGCGTCAATTCGCCGAAATCGTTCATGCCGCCGGCTTGCTTCAACGTCAGCGCCAACAGCGGGTACAGCCGCTCGTCCGGCGCTCCGTAACGATCGCTGCCTCGCAGCGGATAAGCGAATCCCGGCAGCGCGTCCAGCGCGATCGCCGTTTGCAAAGCCCGTTCCGTCCGCGCCGCGTCGTCCTTGCCGGAATCCGCAGCGCGCGCAGACCAGGAACGGCTTGTCCGGCGCCAACGGCGAACCGACAGCCACAGATCCCGCGCCGCGGGCGAGATAACGTAAGCCGGCAGCAGCAGCCTTACGGGAACCGCGGACAAGAATGCCGTTCCCAATGCCGCCATTCCCTCCGGAGCCGGATAGAATACAACGCTGACGGCGGCCGAAGCGAACAGCGCCGCTAGCGCGAACAGCGTTCGGGAGCCTACGCGCACGCAGGCAGCCGCGGCGAAAACGACGGTCAGCACGGTCCAGAACAAAGCGGCGGAATTGTGTTCGCCCGCGGCATAAAGACCGATCGCGCTTCCCGCAAAGCAGAGCGCGAATCCCCATACGAACAACCGAAGCGGCATCGACCGCCGAACCGTTTGTTCGATGCCGTCCCTTTTTGCGACTTCCGCGGACCAAGCCCGAAACTGCCGGTTCAATCTTCGCTTTTTGTTCCGGTACAGCGCTCGCTCCGAAAGTCCGTCCTGAGGGCCTGCCGGTCCGGCGATCGCATCCAACCGAAATTTCCCGCCGCTGCCGTAATCGTCAAAAAGTTGTTCTTTCAAAAGTTTTTCGTCTTCGGTCAACCAGGCATGCGGATCTTCGAACCTGAACTCGAATGTCCAGTCGGGAGCATCTTCCGCCTGTATGTAACGCGGCTTGGCGCCCACTCTCCGCATCGAAAGCACGCCGCGGTAGACCAGCGACAGCAGTCCGACCGTGGTATGTCGGCGCTTCAAGCGGCTTTTGCGATTGACGTAGGCCAGCAGCAGCGGGTCCAGCGCTTCTACCTCCTCGTCGGACAAACTTCCTTTTTTCGATAAAGAAACCGCAAAAGCCGCGATGCGCAGCACGGCAACGACGAGCAGGAGCCCCAACAGCCCCGTGCCGAGCATAGGCGCCCAGTCCCGTTCGCCGAAGATCGTCTGCGATATCCCAAAATTCTTCATTTCGACCACTCCGATTTTGCCATGATTTCATTTTCTCTTTAGCTTTATACGCCAAAAAAACCAAGTCGTCTCATTCGCATAAAAATGCCGAAAAAACAACCGATTCCTTTGACGCTTCCGAAGAGGACATGATACATTTATAAAATCGGAATTTTGACGGAAGCGGATACCGCAGCGAGGCAAAAAACGCTGCGGACAAGAGTATTTTTAGCCGCCAAGCGCAGCGATTCGCAAACGCAGACGCTGGCGAGCGTAGAGATTGAGGGGATCGAGCAGTGGAAAAATCGACATCGGGATTTGAAAACAAGCCGTTCGGCGCATCCTCGTCCCGGGTGCCCCGAGCGGAAATCGCAAAAGCCCATGCGGAACGCGGATATTCGGCCAAAGGGATCGGCGGACAACTCGGAGAGCTGGATGCCACTTATTTTCATCGACTGGAGCAATCGGGCATCCGCCTGAACGCCGCGCAGACGGCGGCGGTGCGCTGTACGGAAGGCCCGCTGCTCACGCTCGCGGGGGCAGGATCGGGCAAGACAAGCACCCTCGTCTGCCGAACCGGTTATCTGCTGGATGTTCGCGGCGTCGAACCGTCCGGCATTCTGCTGTTGACTTTCTCCAGCAAAGCAGCGGCCGAGATGCGCGAGCGGATCGCCGGACTGCCGGGGATCAGCGAATACGATGCCGGACGTATCCAAGCACGCACTTTCCACTCCTTCTGCCTCTGGCTGCTGTTTAGCCAGGGCATGCAAAAGGAGATTTTCGGCGATACTCGCAGACAGCATATTCAGCTCCAACAGATCATGCGGGAGCTGAGTTTGCAGGATGCTTACCCGCCCGAGAACCTGCTTGCCTTGCTCTCTTCCTACAAAGTCAATCTGATGACCGCCGAACAGCTTCCGGAAAGCAGCGAGGCGGACCGTCAGATGAAACGCATTTTGCTTCGCTATGAGTCCTGGAAACAAGAACACGACCGTATCGACTTCGACGACGTGCTAACAAACGCGCATGCGCTGTTGAAAGAACGGCCCGATCTGCTGGAGCGGCTGCGCCGCCGTTTCTCGCATCTGATGATTGACGAATTCCAGGATACCAACCTGCTGCAATACGAAGTCGTGAAAATGATCGCAGCGCCGCGCAACAACCTGATGGTCGTCGGCGACGACGATCAGACGATCTATTCGTTCAACGGCGCGCGCAGCGAATTCATTCTCGAATTCGAAAAGCTGTATCCGAAAGCCCGAGTGATCACGCTCGATATCAATTACCGCTCCGTGCCTTCTATCGTCGGACTGGGCAACGAGGTCATTCGGCACAATAAAATGCGACGCGATAAAACGCTGCGAGCCGCCCATAACGGAGCTATCCTCCCTGCGTATATGCGTCCGGACTCGGCCGATGACGAGGCAGGCCAAGTCATCGCCTTCATCCAGCGCGAAGTGAACGCCGGCCGCCGCGAATACGGGGATTTCGCGATTCTTTACCGTTCGTCCAGCACCAACCGCGCCGTGTTGGAGCAGCTTGTCATGAAAGACATTCCGCATATCGACTATGGCGACGGACGCCTGCTGTACGAGCATTGGCTGGTCAAGCCCGTGCTGGATCATATGCGGCTGTCCATCAACCGCCGCGATTTCGACGCCATGGCGAGCGTACTGCCGACGCTGTACATCGCGCGGGATAAAGGCTTGGCCCATATTCAGGCAACCGATGCGGGACGCCCGAAGAAAGGGCCTCTCGTCCACCTGCTGACCCTGCCCGGCCTGAAAGACTTCCAGCTGGAGAAGATCCGTCAGCGCCTGGAAATGATCCGTTCGCTCAAGGGGCTTGTGCCTGCCGCCGCGATCACCCAGATTCGCAAAAGCTTTTACGATGCCTACATTCAGGCCGGCGAGCATAGCGAGCAAACCTCGCACCGCGAAATGCTGAAGGAGATGCTCGACGAATTGGAGACGTCCGCGGGACGCTTCGATTCCATCGTCTCCTTCCTGGCCTTCGTCGACGATATGCTGCTTCGCAACCAACAGACCGCCGCCGTGAAATCGCAAGCGCAGGGTAACCGCGTTGCCCTGATGACCATTCACAAGTCCAAAGGCCTGGAGTTCCCGGCCGTCTTCCTGATCGGGGCATCAGAAGGCACGCTTCCGCACTCCTCGGCGCTCGGAGCCGACTCGCTGCGCGACACGCGCGTCGGCGTGGAGGGCGAAGCCAGCTATACCGAAGCGCTTGAAGAAGAACGCAGACTCGCTTATGTCGCCGTCACTCGTGCCAAGGAGCAGCTGTTTGTCAGCTCCCCGGCCTTGCAGCGCGGCAAAAAAGCCGCCGTCTCGCGCTTCCTCTTGTCCGCATTCGGCCAGGACACCACAGCGTCCGACGCCGCGGCACGCGCCGAACACGGCAACCGACGAGTCGGCCCGGACCCGACCCGTTTCGGTAAAGTCCGCACCGGTCGCTACGGCAGTTCAAATTCTTCAAGCACGGGAAACTCATCCGGCGGCTCGCCATCCGCAACAGCCACCGGACGCACGCAAAGCGTTCCCGTCTGGATGTGCACCGCCGGTTCCTGCGTCGCCTGGACCCGCATCATGCACAGCAAAGACATGGCCGCGGCTCACAAGCCTTGCCCGTTATGCGGCTCTCCCATGAAAAAAGGCCGCAAAGACGTCCCCGTTTAATATTAATCCTTAATCCGACACCGCAGCAAACACGGAGCTTGCATGTCGCGCACATACTGACCAAGCAAAGGCATGCTTTTGCTCGCCTCATCGATTCGCGACAAAAAAGGAGATCCAAGCCGTAACACGGCCCGGATCTCCTTTTTGTTATTTTTTCGGATACGTATCGAACTTGTACGTCCAGAACTTCTCGCTGGCAAAACGCTCCCGGATCGTCGGATGATGCGCAGGCAGGCCTTCGAATACGGGATCGGTATGGAACTGGGATTTGTGCGCTTTGATCGATCCGATCTTTTGTTCCAGGAACAAGGTGATGTCGACATGAACATCCGCCGGACCCAGTGCACGCTCATGGCCTTTGGCAAAAGCGACCACATGCACCTTAGGACGATCCTTCGGCTTCATGGCTTCGACGACACGCACGATCGCCGCGCCGCAGGCATCGTGATCGGGATGAACGCTATACTCGGGATGGAAGGTGAGAATCAGCGACGGATTCAATTCCTCGATCAACTCGCGCAGCTTACCGTCCAGCAGTTCGCGGTCTTCAAATTCAATCATTTTATCGTGAAAACCCAATGTGCGGACATCCGTGATTCCAATAGCCGCGCACGAAGCTTCAAGCTCTCCGCGGCGCACGGTTGGCAAAGTCACACGGTTCGCAAACGGCGGGTTGCCGAGATTACGGCCGAGCTGGCCCATGGTCAAGCAAGCATAGGTGACCGGCGTGCCGTTATGCAGGTGATAAGCGGCTGTACCGGATACGGTATAAGATTCATCGTCGGGGTGGGGAAAAACTATCAAAACATGACGTTCCACGGGTAGACCCGCTCCTTTCCTAATGCGGTGCAAGCCGCCTTGGTTAAAAACAATTTGCTTACGTGCTTAGAACGGTTCGGGACTCAGCATCAGGCTGACGACAAGTTTGCCGTCATTATCGTTACCGGCAAGAATGGCTCTTTCCGGCTCGGTTTCTTCATAGTGCGTCAACCCTTCGGCATAGATCCAGCCTTCGGGCATTTTCAGGCCGACCCGGTAGGGACCTACACCGGAGATCGAACCGTTCGAGTAGCTGACTTTGACGTTGCGGATCAGGTTCGAAGCGACGAGCTTCGACCGATCTTTCTCGAATGTATAGGCGCCGTTGGTCAGCTCAAGATGCAGATAGAGCTCCTGATTTTTTAGCTTGTCGAGCAGCTCTTGGACGGCTTGTGGTTGAATCGGCAGCATCGGAGTCTTCCCTTCGGTTTAAGATTTACGAAAAGTAACTTTCATTATAGTACAGGATGCCGATGGGGACAATGAAGAGGAGGTTTTACGCAGACGAAAAAGAAGGGAAGTCTTCTTGGGCGACGCAGTTTGTCGCGGGAAGCCCTGTTCGGAAGGGAAGCATGGAGACTGCGGGAGAAATTCGTTCAAGACGCTGTCTCACTCGTAAAGCCTTTGGCTTTAGCGAGTTCAAAGGCGTCTCTCGCTGAATTTCTCCCTACGTCTATTCGCTTCGCCTGGAATCAAGGCATTCTCGACATGCGGGTCTTACGCGAAGATTTTCCTTCTTGAGCGCTGCGGGTAGAGGGAAGTGGGGAAGAAAATTCAACTTCTTTTTCGCTTAGATAGAAAAAAGGGCGAAAAAGCTTGGGTTGCTCGCTTTTTCGCCCCTAAGTGTCTGTTCGTTGCATTAGAGTTGTCGAGTACCGGTTCCACGCCCATTCCTTTGACTTTGTTCAGGAAGCCTCAGGCCTTTTCGGGTTGGCTTCGCCTCCGCTCGCTCCGTTCGCGGAAGTAGTGGCGTCGATGACGAAATCGGAATCGGGATCATCGGCAGACGACGCGGTTGGGAGTTTAGCAGCCAACGCCAGGGTTGCGGATTCCGCAGCCGACTCTTCATCGACCTTAAAGCGGCCGATCATATGCTCCAGTTCGGCGGACATGCGTTCCAATTCCGCGGCCGAGCTTTTCATATGGTCGATTGCGGTCAGCTGACCGCCAGCGGATTCTTCGATGCCGACAAAATGTTGGGATGCGCTGCGGGACGCCTTTTCCATCAATTCGGCAGCGGCCGTAGCCTGCTCGGCTCCGGCCGCCGTCTGTTCGGATACTGCCGAGATTTCTTGTAACTGCTCGGCGATCCGCTCAACGGAAGCCAGGATGCCGCTGAAGGAGTCGCCGGTGCGTTTCACGACGCCTGCCGCTTCGTCGATCTTGCCTGCTTGAACGCGAACGCCTTCAACGGCTTCATGCGTTTCCCCGACGATTCCGGCGACAATTACGGCCACGTCCGAAGCGGACTTGGCCGTCTGTTCGGCCAGCTTGCGAACTTCGTCCGCCACAACCGCAAAGCCGCGTCCATGCTCACCTGCTCTTGCTGCCTCGATTGAAGCATTGAGCGCAAGCAAATTCGTTTGCGAAGAAATCGCCTGAATCTCGCCTACGATCTCGCCGATCCGGCTGGAATGCCGATTCAGGCGTTCTACGCGCGATTTCGTCTCATCCGAGGAGGCCTGCACCGCCTCCATCTGATCCAGCGCACCTACGACGAATTCTCCGCCGTTCTTCGCGGTCTCCGAAGCTTCCTGGGCCGCTCCTGCCACCACATTAAGCGCATCGGCAATATGCTGGATGCCTCCGCTGACTTCGCCCAAAGCCCGAGAATTTTCCTCGCTAAGACGCGCCTGCTCCCGCATTCGTTCACCCGCTTCGCCAATATGGACCGCCATCTGTCCACTGGCTGCTGCCCATTCCTCCGCACTGCCCGACAAAGCTTCCGCCGAACGGCGGGTATCCTGTGTTCCTGAGCGTACGCCCAGAATCATGCCGCTCATCGTATCCAGCATGGAACGGAACGCCTTCGACAAGCGGCCGATTTCATCCTTTCGCGTATCGGTAATCTCAAGCGTCAAATCCCCCGCCTCTACTCCGCGCATTTCACGGGTCAGCTTCAGAAGTGGCGCTACAATCATTCGGGAAACGAGATAAAGAACAGCCAGCGAGAAGACCAAAACGATTCCGCCGATCAATAAAGCCTGATTGCGATTGTGGTCCATTTGCGCCTGAATGGATGTGGCGTCGAAATCGGCTCCCAACACGCCCAGAATTTTGCCTTCCGCATCTTTGATCGGTACGTACGAGGTGAGCGTAGTCCCGTAATCCTCATCTGTTGTCAGGCTGCCAATCTGCGCTTCTCCGGTCGCGAAAGCAGCTTCAAGCTCCGGATTGATCTCGTCTTCTACCGCTCCAAGCGCCGACATCTCTTCCGCGGCGGCATTTGTCGGAGCCCCGTCAACCGCATAAAAGTACTCCGGAGCCCCGTCCTTTTCGCGCATGTTCATCGTATACAGATATTTCAGATGGTTGGCTTCGCGAAGTTCATTCAACCTTTTGCGCAATTGGAAATAGTACGAGGTCACGCCGTTCTCGGGTGTGACCTTACTATACGCGTCCGTGTCAATCTCTCTAGCCGCATAGTCCGCGATGCTCTGCGCCTGTTTGCCTACCGATTCAACCAGAAGCAGGGAAGAAGACCTGTACATGCTGTAACCCAATACGACTTCCGATACAACGATCAAAACGGAAAAAATCAACATGATCTTCAACTGTAAGCTTTTCAAATGACTTCGCCTCGCAATCTTGGACTTGAGTGCCGAAGAGGGGTGCACCTCTTTCTGTTGTGATAAGTTTAGGCGATCGGCTTATGCGTTTCAATCAATTTTTTGGATAAAAAGCTTACATTTCGCATCTTTTTTTGTTTTTTCTATGCATTCAAACGGTTTTGGTACGATTTTTCGAACTTTTATGTAAGTTTAATTGACATGTGTATACCTTTTGACCTATCCATGCATTTAATAAAAAAAGAAACGATCCATTCCCCGAAGGAAACGAACCGTCTCTGAAATATTCATCGAAACTACGAAATTGCAAGAACGTTCCAATGGTCGAATGACACGATTACGATTAGTTTGTCAGCGTGAACACATTCGAACCTGTAGACAAAGCATTCGCCGTAGCCTGGTTGCCGTTAGCAATCGTCAAAACGTACGCACGGTACAGGGTATTCGCTTGAAGCGGGCTGCCGAAGGCGTCGGTATCTCCGCTGTTCAGCGCGAATGCGGCAGAGCCTGTCGAAACTTTGGAATACGCGGTTGGCGCCGTGCTTGCAGCAGCTACCGTGAAGTTACTCGCGTTCGCATCCGGAACCAGCATTACGCGGTATTCCAGAACGCCAGTTGTATTGGTTGGTTGCGTGAAGCCTACAGTGACCGATGGACCGACTGGCGTAACGCCTAACCCGGTAACCGGTTGAACCGCAGATTCGCTAAGCGAAACTTCACCCGAGCCGGAAGACAAGGCATTGGCTCCGCTGCTTGCGACCGTCAATACATACAGTCTGTATTTGCCGCCTGTTGTAATTGTATTGCCGAATACATCGCGACTACCCGCAGACAGTCCTTGGCGAATTTGGCCCGTGCCTGCTTTGGACACCGAAGTGTACGAGGACGCCGCGTTGGCATCTGCCAGCGAATACGCGGCCGAACGATCCGAAGGAACAGCCAAGATGCGGTACTCGGATACATTGTCTTCATTGGACGGACGCGTGAAGGTCACTTCGATATCGCTGGAAGTTCCCGTAGCGCCGTTAAGCGATGCCGCTACATTCGTTGCCGCGGCTGCTCCTGCGTTGCTGGACAACGATACGACGTTGGACACGCCCGAAAGCGCATAGTTCGAGCTTGCGTTCGACGAACTGGTCGAACCTACAGACAAGATAAACGCCCGGTAGCTCACGCCGTTACGAATCGGCTCACCATTCACGTCGCGGGTCGCTGCATTCAGGAACTGGCTTTGATTGGAGCCCGTCTTAGGCAATGCTGTGTAGCTGTTGGACGGAACGCTGATCGCCGAATTCAGGTTAAAGGTACCTGCATTACCGGATTTCACGATCAGAATCCGATATTCCGACAGGCTGCTTTCATCGGATGCCCGGCCGAAGGTTACCAGCAGGTCGCGTCCGTCTCCATTGTCTCCGTTATCGCTCAGCGTCGGTGTCGAAGCGGCGCCAACCCGGTAGTTACCGGACAGCGTCAACGCTTGGGAAGCGGAAGACAAGACGTTAGTGCTGGATGAAGTGCCTGCCCCTACCGTCAACACGTATACGCGATAAGCCGTGCCGTTACGAATCAAATCGCCATCCGTATCACGGGCACCCGTTGCCAGTGTCTGTGCGATATTCGAACCGTTTTTCGTAACAAGCGTGTAGTTGGCGCTTGCTACACCGTTCGCCGTATTGATATTGAACGAAGAAGACTTCGAATCCTTCACGACCAACACGCGATACTGATTAACCAACGACTCGTTAGCCGCACGGTTGAAGGTTACGCGAAGATCGCGCCCGTCTCCGTAGTCGCTTACATCGCTTGCGGCAACGGCTGTCGCCACTGCATCTCCGCCTGCCGTTGCCAACGTTACCGAAGCGGAACCCGCCGACAAGGTGTTATTGGCAGCAACGTTCGTTGAGCTTGTCGCCAGAACAAACACGGTATACGGAACGCCGTTACGAATCGTTTCCCCTGCTGTATCCCGGGACTGAGCGTTCAATGTAACCGTAGGCGCGGCGCCTTTCGTTACAGCCGTCGAGTTTTGCGTCGTTACGGCATTTGCCGCCGTCAAATTAAACGAAGCGGCATCTTTCGTCTTCACGACGAAAACGCGATAACCGGATACTCGCGATTCGTCCGCGGCTTTGGTGAACGACACCGTCAGGTCGCGTCCGTCGCCGTTATCCGCAACATCCGTTGCTTTGACCGCAGTCGGCGTGCCTGTAGCCGTACCGCTCAGCGTAACGGCCGAAGATGGCGAGGACAGTTGGAACTCGCCTGCTGCGTAACGGTTGCCGACTGCCAGAACAAACAATTGATACGATTGGCCGGAAGCCAGCGCCTGGCCGTCTGTATCTTTTGCCTGAGCTGGAAGCGTAACGTTTTGATTGGAGCCTGTCGGAAGCACCGTCGTGTAATTTACGGAGCTGTTGGCACGAGCTGCATTGAACGCGGAAGCGCTGCCCGTCTTAACCGCGAACACGCGGTAGTGATCGACATACGATTCGTCTGCGGATCTGTTGAACGATACTTGAAGATCGCGTCCGTCTCCGTATTGTCCCAGACTGCGCGCTGTAACCGAGGTTGGCGCCTGAAGGTCTTGGGTTGTCGTAATCAGAACACTTTGGCTAGCCGCGTTCCATCTGACGTCCTGACCCAGCGATTCCCCGATAAAACGAAGCGGTACAACGGTGTTGCCGTTGATCGCACGCGCCGGCACGTCAAGCGTAACCGACTGACCGTTGACCGTAGCGGCTTTTGAGCCGATCTTCAGCATCACCGTGTTACTGCCTTTATAAGCGGTGATCGTCTGTGCTTTCTGGTTCCAGACCACGCGTGCATTCAGTTCTTCAAAAATGCCGCGCAGCGGTACCAGCGTAGTGTTGCTCTGAATGATCGGAGCTTGGCGGGTAACCAGTTCTACTCCATCGACATAAATCCGGATATTTGTCGCCGCATCGGCGGAATTTGGAATCGCCGCGGGCATGAGCAGCGCCCCTGCCAAAAGGGCCGCACTTACCTTTTTCATTTTATTCATTGAATCCATTCTCCCTTCCCTACTCGGTTGAATTGGGTATGTGTACTTTGGTTCTTTACTCTTAATAGTTGACGCCTGAATCATCCAAAAGGTTGCTCGGACTTCAAAATTATCTTAAACATACAAACCTTCACTTCTGCGACACAACGAAAAAAAAGCCCGCAAAACACGCAGGACTGCGCATTTTCCGAGCCTTCTTTTGACCCCTTCGAAAGCCGAACTTAAAACAATTGAATAACCGACAACACGATGCCGACCAGGAAGCCGCAAACCGCACCGTTGACGCGTATCCACTGCAAGTCCTGTCCGATCTTCTCCTCCAGCATCTCGACAAGCTGCTTGTCGTCCATCCGGTCCACATTATCCCGAACCAGTTGGCCGATCCGATAGTGGTTCTGCTCGGCGATCTGCACGATCGCGCCGCGCGTCTTGTCTTCCCACATTTGGATACGCTCGGGTTCCGACGCCATATTGCGCATGATTGCAGCATAAAGGCGGAATACGATCCGGCCGCCCTTGGCGCGTTCTTCGGCTGTCTTTTCCAACGCAAATTCCCGCAGCTTCTCCAGATTGTTCAAAATGAATGCCTCTGTCGCCTGTTCATGCAGCACTTCAAGCACTTGGCCGCGTACATATTCCAGCTTCTCTTCGTCTCCCGCGGCTTCGAACAGCTTCACGCGAACCTCGCGTAAAATCGCCAACCGCTGTTCGCCGTAAGGATCGAGCAAAGAATCCACGCCTGCGACAAGCATCGTCTGAATCATGGAGCCCAGCTTATCCTCGTTGACCATACCCGCGAACGCCTGAAAAGCAAATCCGGTAAATCCGCCGACTTTGGCATTCGAGAGCTGATCCATAGCCAAGGCGCCCATCGTATCTTTCGTTTCGGGCCGCTGCGCCCATGCTTTGGCTTCGTTCAGCGCGTAATCGAACAATTTGATCTCGTAACCATCGTTCAATACTTTGGTCAGCGCACGGTCCGCCAAGCCTGCCGCGTCAACGCCGCGAATATAGTTCGCCGCCGCGTCGCGCACAGGCTCCACTGCCTTTTCGAGCGGAAGCTTCGCAATCGTTTCTGCCGCAAAATCCAGCACCTGCTGGCGTGTACGCTTGCGAGCAATTACGCGCGTCAGCATTTGCGCAGCCGCTTGAATCAGATTCAGCTTGCGCAGCTGCTCCGTGATACTTTCTTTGTTGAGCAATTGCGTTTCCATCGCAGAAACCAGTGAATCCACGATTCGCCCTTTATTTTTGAGTAACAAGGACGTATGTGGAATTCGAAGCCCCAGCGGATGCCGAAACAGCGCAGTTACCGCGAACCAGTCCGCCAATCCGCCGACCAAACCGGCTTCGAAGCCTCCGATCAACAGGAAGGTCCAGTTGTTCTCGGGTAAAAACAAACATGCCACAAACCCCGCAGCCATCACAATAAGTGAGATTCCGGCCAAGTTTCTCGATCCCACGTTCATCTCCCCTTGCTTCAATGTAAACAAAAAGTCACAGTTTCTTCTTCATTTTAGTACAGCATCTGATTGAAACGCAAAAAACAGCTGTAAATCAGTAGTAGAGAAATCCGGCGTCCCGATGCAGCGGGTCACGGCGAAAGGATGGGAGAACCTAATGGACAATATCGTATTTATTACTTTCAAGCAGGAAAGGCCGCTTCTGGACGTGCTGGATCGGTTTAAAGAAAGTCCGGTAACCGATGAATACTCCGTGATGCAGGCGGCCGTACTACGCAAGTTGTCAGGTAAAATCATACGGGAACGCAGCTGCAACTTCGGCGAAGACGAGGCGGGAACCCGACATCTGACCAATGATCTGATCGATTCGATCGTTTCAGTGATGTCCGGTCCGATCGGCAGTCTGATCGGCGGCTATACCGGACCGCTGCTGGATGCGGAACTTAACGCCAGACAGATCGTAGAAGATTCCGGCATGCTCGAAGCCATCGCCGCCAAACTCAACGAAAATGAATGGGCACTGCTCGTACTGGTTCGTGAGCATAACGAGATCAGCCTCAGCAGCCGACTCAACACGCTCGGTGCCAGCGCCGCCGTACGTAAGGATGCTGCGCTCGTCGCTTATGAGGTCATGAATGCTCGCGCGATTCGAAGCGAATGGGAGGAGCGTAACGGAGCGTTCGACACTGAAGCGGCAGACGATGCATTGAAAGAAAGCATCCGGGCCGAACTGCGCGAGCGTGCCAAACGCAATTCTTTCGAGCAAGAGCAATCTATTCGCGAGCGTCTAAACGGTGATTTCAATCATTTGCAAAATAAAGCCGGCGCGCGAGAAAGCCAAAATAGCGCGCCTTCTGTCGAAGGTTAACCGCAAACTGCCGCATCTCTACCGGTTCTTTAGGCTCGATTTGTATGACCGCTGCCCTGTCTAACTTTTCAAATCAACCTCTTTTAAATTAATTTATGGAATTTTGGTTTATAATAGATGACAGGCAATGGGAGTAAATTCCGTCAATCCTTGCGCCTACATACATAGAGGAGGTTGTTTAAATGATGAAAAAATGGTGGTCCTTGTCTCTATCCTTTGCGTTGATCGGTTCCGCAGTTCTTCCGGTTTCCGCCTTTGCCGCAGAAACCGCGCCTACTCAGCAGCAATCTGCCGAAACCGCCCCTGCCGCGACCGAAGAGCTGACTCCAGCCATGATCGCAGCGCTTGATTACTCCGACGCCCTTGAAGCCATCATTCAATACGAAGACAAAGCTGCGGACGCCTTCAACTCGGTCGGCATGGTCTCCGCATCCAACCGTAAAGCCGTCTATTCCACATTGAACAACGTCATCGTCCCGAACTACAGCAAATTCTACTACCACCTCAAACAAATCAAGCCGTCCAACAAAGAAATAACCAAATTGCATACCTACTACCTGCAAGGCGCCGCCCTTCAACTTGAAGGCATGCAACTGATCAAAAAGTCGCTCTACGGCGCCAAAATCAACTGGACCACCTACAATCAAGGCCAAGCCAAACTAAAATCCGGCAAAGCCAAAATCGATCTGTTCATTAACGGTTTCGAAAAGTATATGGACAAACTCCAATAACGGAATGATTCCATGAGCAAATAACAAATGATTTTGTGCTTGTATTTTGTATTTATCCCGTACCCTAACAAAAACGGCAGCCGCCATCGCGGCCTGCCGTTTTTTGTCGAGAAACTCCAACGTAGCTGGAAGCGAGAAGACGGAGAGAAAAATTCAGTGAAATACAGGGTTTCGAAGAAAACCTGCGGTAACATTCAGCCCTATGTTGACGCCTTTGAACTCGGAAAATTCCTTATTTAAATCCAATCCATTTTCCGAGTGAGACAGCGGATTGTGAAGCATTTCGAAGAAATGCACTTCGGAAGCCTATGCTGGCAATTTTTCTCGCAGTCTTCTCGCTTCCCGCACCCGCGTAAACTTTTTCGACGCTCCAAGCAAGCCGTAATCGCCTGCTTTTCCTCATCTCCTCTTCAATTCTTGTCGAACTTTACCGAAATATAGCGATATACAATGTTTTGTCTTCTTTTTTGTGTATAATTTGTTGCAATTATGTTGCTCAAAATATAAAATGCTAGAAGAATATGATTTTTTATCGAAGAAAGGATCTGTACTGCGATGGATCAACAACGCTTTACTCTTGATTCCCACCTCTGCTTCTCTCTTTATGCCTGTTCGCGGGCCATTTTCCGGATGTATCGGCCCTTGCTGGATGATTTGAATTTGACGTATCCCCAATATCTGGTGCTGCTCGTCCTCTGGGACCGACAGGAGAGCAGTATTAAGGAACTGAGTCAAGTGCTCAGTCTGGATTCCGGCACGCTGACGCCGATGTTGAAACGGATGGAAGCTTCCGGCCTGCTGGAACGCAGTCGGTCGCTGGAAGACGAACGCATCGTGACGGTACGCATCACGGAAAAAGGCTTGGAGCTTCAAGATCGTGCCAGCTGCATTCCCGCATCCCTGGTTGAATCCAGCGGTCTGGACATCAAGCAGATCGATATGTTGAACGAAACGATTCGAACGCTGATGTCCAGCGTTGAAAGTTATCGCTAATCGCACGTTGAACGTCTGAACGTCATATGCGACTAGTACCATGACCGCTTAAGATGTTAGTTTACGTTCATCGAAAACCCGTTTGAACCGTGCGTGTTTCCGATGAACGTAAACCTTAAATGTGATGCGGTCAAGATACTGGCTATTTGAAATCGCCTTTTGCAGCCGGCCGTTCGTCATGAACGACCGGCTTTTATTTTCGTCTTTTCGTTTGCAAGGGAATCCATTTCGTGTAATCGCAGCAGCACTTCTATCCGATAACAAGAGTGAGCAGGTTTGCATCTTGGGGCCGAACGCGGCTCGAAGCTAAGTTTTTCAAGAAATGAGGAATCTCAATGATCGAATACCGGCGCTTTTTACGCCGGCTCGTGCGCAATTATATTATCGGGTCGGTACTGGCCGTTCTCTGCCTGGGAGGGGCTGTCATGTCGTCAGCGCTCAAGCTGCCGATTGGAGGATTTAGCTCTCTCTTCGTTGTGCTGTTCATCTCCTTCCTCTTCATGATGTCGATGGAACTTGTAACGTTCGCCAGGCAAGTTCGGCCGATCCGAGGGCTATTTTTGAAGGAGACGCCTACGATTGACGATATTCGGAATGCCTATGTACAGATCCACCGGCTCCCGTCTTTGTCGGTACTTCGCATTATGGGCCCGCATCTGTTAGGCTTATCCGTTCCCGCTATCTTGCTGACGCTGCTCTTCATGCGTATCGGCTGGGTGGATCTGCCTGTGTATTACATCGGGATTGCCGCTTCGGGTGCGATTTTGGTGGCAGGCATGCATGCTCTGATCGAATACTTTTTGACCGACCAGGCGATTCGTCCTTTGCTTAAACACGTGAGCGAAATGGGCGAGCGCAAATACGGGGTTAGCGTCTCGCTGGACGGCCGCGTCATCGTCTCGACGCAGCGCAAATTTCAGCTTAGCGCGTTTTCGATCGGCACTTTTCCGTTGTTCTTTTTCGTTTTGGCGACTCAAATTCGCCTGAGCGTCACCGGTTCTCCTCTGATCGAAGACTACTGGCGGTGGGCTTCGCTCATTTTGGTATTCGGTATCTTTTTCTCTTCGCTCGGCGCTTGGCTGCTCAGCCGCAGCGTCCGTCAACCGATCGGAAATTTGGAAAAGGCGCTCCGCGCCGTTCAGACCGGAGACCTCGAAGTACGCGCCTCCGACTTGTACTCCGATGAATTTTCCAGGCTGGTCGCGGGCTTCAATCACATGGTGCAGGGACTCTCCCAGCGCCAACGCGTCAACGAACAATTGCTGCAAAGCTATTTCTCGACCTTGGCCGCCGCGCTCGACGCCCGGGATACCTATACCGCGGGTCACTCGCAGCGCGTCGCCGAATATTCGCTCCTGATCGGCCGCGGCGCCGGACTCGGACGCGAAGAGCTTGACCTGCTGAATAAAAGCGCGCTGCTGCATGATATCGGCAAGATCGGCGTTCGCGACAGCGTCCTGCTCAAGGACGGCCGGCTGACCGACGAAGAGTTCGAGCAGATCAAGAAGCATCCGGCGCTCGGCGAGGAAATTCTAAAGCAGATCGAGCCTGTGGAGATGATGGCTCCCCTGCTGCCCGGCGTGCGTTCGCATCACGAACGCTACGACGGTCGGGGTTATCCCGACGGGCTTGCCGGAACCGATATCCCGAAGCTGGGCCGCATCATCGCTGTGGCCGACGCGTTCGACGCCATGACATCGGACCGCCCTTACCGCAGCGGCATGCCGCTTGAGAAGGCGATCTCGATTATCTCCGAAGGCAAAGGCACGCAGTGGGACCCTTACTATGCTCAAATCTTCGTCGATGCCTTTTACCAGGGAAAAGAAAAGCCGCAGTCCGAAGCCGAACGCTTCCGTGCCGAAGCTTGAGCCATTACCGTGATCCGTACAACAAAACCGCGCCAAACGCCGCCCTTACAGGGCAAAAGCGTTCAGCGCGGTTTTAATTTGTTGCGGCGGCAATGGTTCGTACAGATCGTCCCAATCGTAAATCATCTGCAAATACGAACGGTAAACGAGAAAAGCGATCACTTTCGGCTCAAGCCGGAACGTCTCGCCGGATTCGATATGCCGCTTCACCAAAGCCTCGATATGAAAAACGATTCCTTCTTCCAATGCTTTGCGCATCTCCAGCACGCCGTGCGCGCCCGATTGCCGGGCTTCCCTGTAAATGCCGACCAGCAAACGGTGGCGGGACCGCAGCGCGATCATCGCGTCGAAGGTCCTGTCGATGTCTTCGCCGAGCGGCTGCCCCGGCACGCACACGCGATCGGATTCGGCCAGCAGCTCCTCCAGTACATCCTCCACAATGGCTCGAAGCAGCGCTTCTTTATTTTCAAAACAATCATAAATCGAGCTTTTGCTCACATGCGCAGCTTTGGCTATGCTCTCGATCGTTGTTCCCCGGAACCCGAAGCGCTCAAAGCAGAGCATCGCGCCTTCCAGAATACGACGTCGTTTCGTTTCCATCCCGGCCCCTCCTCTTTCTATCTCTCACCCTTCTATCGTAATCCATTTTCATGAAAAAAAGCTTCCCGACAAGACGATGTTCTCGTCCGCGGGAAGCTTTGTTCAACATATTGTCATGTGCGCCGCGGCCGCCCGCGACGGCTTTACGCTTTGGCGGGCGCCTGATTCGGCACCATGCCTTCTTGCTCTTCTTCGATGCCCGTTTTGATCTTTTTGCTGCTGAACAAAAATACCGCCAGCGCAAGCAGGATGAACACGACGCCGAAGATCGCGACGTGTCCGAGCTGCACCCAGAAGTAACCCCAGTCGTTGCCCAGCGATACCGCTTCGCGCAGCGCACGAATGCCGTAGGTCGCAGGCAGGAACGGATTGATCGCCTGGAAGAAGTCCGGAGTCAATACTTTCGGGAACGTGCCCGCGCTGCCGCCGATCTGCATCAGCAGGATCAGGAAGGCGATAAACTGGCCGACCTTGCCCAGCGCCGCGAACAGGAAGAACAGCAGGGACAGGAAGGTCAGGCTGAGCGTGAACGTGATCGAGTAGAAGTGCCACAGGCTCTGAACCTGAAGCCCGACGAACCCGATCAGCACCGCGTCCAGAATCGCCGATTGCAGAATCGCCATGAACAAGATGATGCTGAATTTGCTCCAGAACCATGCCCAACCGGAACGAGGTCGGATTTGAGGCGTTTTGAGCGGATAAACGGACGAGAACATGAGCGCGCCCGCGAAGAGGGCAATCGACATCATATAAGGCGCCAGACCTTCGCCGTATTCCGTCACATCGTGCACGTCGGCGTGCTGAAGCTCCGTCGGCTGTGCGAACATATCATAGGTCTTGTCGTCCGAGCTGACGTCGCCGGCCTTTTCCACGCCGTCTGTCAGGGACGTATACAATTCGTTGGTACCTTCCTTCAGATCGCCGACGCCGTTGTTCAGCGTGACCGATCCGTCTGCCAATTGATCGGCTCCATCTCTCAGCTCGCCTGTGGCGCTGCCGAGTTTGCCTATGCCGGTAACGAGTTGGCTGCCGCCGTTTTTCAATTGGCCGAGGCCGCTCACCAGACTATTCGAGCCCGTTTGCAACTTGTCGGCTCCGGTAACCAGGCTTTGCGAACCGTCCTGCAATTGAGCGGTTCCGCTCACCAGGCTGGACGAACCATTCTTCAATTGATCGGCTCCGCTCACCAGGCTGGACGAACCGTTTTTCAATTGATCGGCCCCGCTTACCAGACTGCCTGCGCCGTCAGCCAACTTTTTCGAACCCGCTTCGGCTTCGCCGATCTTGGAGGCCAATATGCCGAGACCGTCCGTTACTTGCTTTTGCCCGTCGACCAGACTGGATGAACCTTGCAAGAGTTGATCTTGACCGGTTGCCAGTTGGCCGACTGCCGATTGGATCTGCTGCGCGCCTTCGTTGAGTTGCGCCACGCTCGAAGTCAATTGATCCAATTGGCCGAGCGACTGCTGCAATTGGGACGAATCGCCGCTTGCGGACGATTCGTTACCGGAAGCCGAAGCGCCTGCCGCCATCATCGTCAGCAGCTTTTGCTTATCCGCGTCCGGAATGGTGGAACTGCCTTGAATATACGCGGCCATCGCTTCCTGCTGCTCCTTGATCGAAGCTGCTTTTTGCTGAAGCTGCTGCTGCGCCGCTCCCAGACCGTCGACGGCTGCCGAAGCCTGCGTGCCCAATCCTTGAACCGCTTCATTGAGCTGCGCCATGCCTGCCGTGAACGGCGCGAGCTGTTCTTGCAGCTGATTCAGGCCGGCGCTCGATTGGCCCAAACCTTGATTCAGCTGCTCGGCTCCGCTTTGAAGTTTCTGCGAACCGTCGGTCAACGTTGTTGCGCCGTCTTTTAACTGCGTCAGACCTTGATCGAGCTGCGCAGCCCCGGTTTGCAGGCTGCCCGCTCCGCTTTGAAGCGTGCCCAGACCGTCATCAAGCTTCTGTGCGCCTGTCGACAGGGTTCCGAGGCCGTTATCCAACTTCTGCGCTCCGGTGGACAATGTGCCTAATCCGTCATTCAACTTAGCGGCCCCGCCAGATAGCGTGCCCAAACCGTTGTTCAACTGCACGGCTCCGGATGCTGCACTGGCAATCCCGGTGCTCAGCGTGCCCGCGCCTGTTTTCAGATCGCTGACGCCTTCCTGGAAAGTGACGCTGTTCGCGGCCAACTTTTTGAGGTTGTCCGTCAGCTTCTGCGAACCGTCCGCCAGATCGGCAGCGCCGTCATCCAGCTTTTTGGCTCCGTCGTCCGCGTCTTTCAGTCCGTCGACCAATTCGGTCAGGCTCTTGAATACGGTTGTCGCGTACTCTTTCGTCACCTGCTCCGCGATCTCCTGATTGACTTCCTTGATCGCCGACTTGGCAATTTGCGCGGAGGAGTAACCCATGCCCGCATTGGTGTAATACTGAAGGTTCATCTTTTTGGGATCGTTATTGAGCAAGGTCGAAGCATTTTCCGAAAAATTCTCCGGCAGCTCGATCACCATGATGTATTTCTCGTCATTCAGCCCGGCGAGAGCCTCCTGCTTGCCGGTCGCGACCCACTGGAACGAGTCGTTATCCTTCAGTCCCTCGACGAAATCCTTGCCGACGTCGAGCTGCTTGCCTTCATATTGCGTGCCTGTGTCCTCGTTGACGACAGCCACGGCCAACCGGTCGGTGTGACCGTAGGGATTCCAATACGCCGAAAGGAAGAACAGACCGTACAGACCCGGCACCAACAACATGGCGATCACGGTGAGCATGGTCATCCGATGCTTCAAAATACTTTTCCACTCTGATTTAAACATTTTCGACGTTAGGCTCCTTTCTTTAAACTGACCAAAAAAACATTTCGGTCATTCGGTACTGTTGAGAAGTATATCACATCTGACATATAATTCAACATCTTTTTCATCCTTTTTCAAAAACTTTTCATTAAGTCGAAAAGGCCCTGTTCGTAGTAGAAGCTTGAGCGGCTGCGGGAGAAATTCGTTCAAGGCGCTGTTTCACCCGGAAAATGGATTGAATTTAAATAAGGAGTTTTCCGGGTTCAAAGGCGTCTTTCACTGAATTTCTCCCTTCGCCTATAGCTTCGATTACGGACAAACCTTTTCGAAAGATGAACGTTTTCTCTTTCTTTTTATCGTAGGGACGCAGGGCTTAATGTAGAATTTCGTTTACATTAATAAGTGATTTTTCATTTTTTTGAACAATTTCTATTAACGTTGCTTATTCATCTCTACTTTTCCTTCTGAACGGGTGCTATAATTGCCATATGTGGAAAGTCTGATAAACGAGGTGAGTTCCGTTGAACACGGAGACCGATCTGGAGCTAAAATATAAAGTGCTGACCGAACTGCTGCCGGGAATATTATCCAGCGAGACGCCTTCGCAGCTTCTTACGCATGTTTTTGGTTGTGTAAGCAAATATTTTAGTCTGGATCTTTTGTTGAATTATTGGGTGGAGGAACGGTTTCCGTATCGTTTGCAATTGATCCATCACCGCGGCGTGACGGTTGAGGAAGCGAATGCGCTGCTTTCTTTGGATCAGGGACAGACGATTTGCGGGGCCGCGATCAAGTCGATGCAACCGTATATCTGCGAGCGTTTGCAGGAAACGAATGATTTTCATGGGCGTATTTTGCGACAAATGGGGTTGCAGCGTTATGTGTGTTTCCCGATTGTCATCGTGGATGAAAACCGTCCGTTCGCGATCGGGTTCGGTTCGCGCACAGGTGACACTTTCGATCCCACAGAGCTTGAGGTGCTGCATCTGATGGCTTCGCATCTGGTACATGCTTTTGAACGAATCGGTCGGTTCGAAGAGTTGGAGCGGCAGAACGCCGCACTGGCGGAGACCAATCGGTTCCTTTCTTCTTCGGAAAATCGGTTTGCCGCGATCTTCGCCGCCAGTCCGCACCCGATGCTGATCACGACGCTTCAGGACCGCGAGATCATTGAAGCGAACGATGCTTTTCTGCTGCTGCTCGGCATCACGCGTCTTCAGATGGACACGCAGTACGGCGAGCTGATTCGCGGCAATGAGCTGATGCTTCAGATTCCCGAGCCGGACGAGCATTCAACGGTTCCCGAAGGGATCAGCCGCGAAGTGACGTTTACGAACCATAACGGAGACGAAAAGGTCTGCATTCTGCGCACCGTACGACTCGACTTTAACGGAGAGCTGCTGCTGCTTACGATGATTAGCGATCTGACGGAGCATAAACAGTACGAGCATGAGCTGCAGCGTCTGTCCCAGCTGCATCTGGTCGGCGAAGTCGCGGCGGGCATCGGGCATGAGGTTCGCAATCCGATGACCACCGTGCGCGGGTTCCTTCAATTGATGCTCATGCAGGGCAAAAACACGCTTGAACCGGCTTATCTCCAAGTCATGATCGAGGAACTGGACCGTGCCAATCAGATCATTACGGAATTCCTGTCGCTGGCCAAAGACCATATGGTGCAGCTCAAGCGCGAGAACCTGAACGATCTGATCCGCAAAATCCTGCCTCTGATCGAAGCCGACGCTTCCGTCACGGGCAAGATCATCACCACCCATCTGACCGATGTCGAGTCGATCGAGATGGACAACAAGCAAATTACCCAATTGATCCTTAACTTCATCCGCAACGCCCTCGAAGCTACCGGGGAAAACGGATGGATTCAGCTTAAAACGTACATGCAGGACGGACGAGCCGTTCTGGTCATCGAGGACAACGGTCCCGGCATCCCGGCTGACGTCGTCGAACAGATCTGGAAGCCGTTCTATACCACAAAAGAAAACGGCTCCGGCCTCGGCCTTGCCATCTGCTTCAGCATCGCGAACAAGCACGGCGCTTCCATCGACTTGTCGACAGGCAAGGAAGGCACGGCGTTTTATGTAAGATTCCGGACTACTTGATTATTCATTAGACTGAAAAGCTTCCGCCAGAACGCAAAAAAAGCGTTCGGACGGAAGCTTTTTCCGTTCAAACGCTCAATATGCCGAGAAAATCGACCGTAACTGGAAGCCAGAAGGCGAAGAGAAAAATTCAGTTCCAGAAGCCTTTGAACTCAGAAAACTTCCACTCAAAATTTAATTCCAGTTTTCCAAGTGAGACAGCGTCTGGAACTGAATTTTCTCGGAGCCTTCTGGCTTCCCCCACCGAAGCAACTTTCTAGGCTACAGCACTTGTTCAAACTTCTCGAACCAGCCGCCCCAGCCGTATCTTGCCCCTTCCAGGCCATGCACGTTCGTGAAGCCGGTCTGATCCAGGTGCAGATTCACGGTGCCGTCGCCTTGATCGGTCAGCGTCCACGTCACCGTATGCCGTTCGTCCCCGGTTGCCCAGGAGTAGGATAGGCGGTTAGGCGGCTCCACGATCAGCACTTCGCCGTCGACCAGGCCATCCCAATACTCGGACGGCTGATGACGAAACTGAAAACGATGGCCCACCACAGGCTCAAAGTCATTGTCAGCAATCCACTTGGACAGCTTATTCGAATCGGTCAGCGCTGCCCAAGCCTTCTCCAACGTCGTCTTATATTGAAAATCCATTTCCAATGCCAAGCTCATTCTTCTTCCTCCTCCAATAATTGGCCCAAACGCGCCATATTTGCATTCCAGTAACTCCGGTAAAAGCCTACCCAATCCTCGATCTCTTTTAATGGAGCCGCGTTCAGCCGAAACCGCGTCTCTCTGCCGACTTTTCGATCCGCGACCAGCCCGGCTTCTTTTAAAATGGTCAAATGCTTGGATACGGCTGTACGCCCCATCTCGAATTGTGCGGTTAACTCATGCAGCGGCAGCTCTGAAGACTCGGCCAACAGGCGAATCAATCTTCGTCTGGTCGGATCGGCTATCGCGTCAAATACATCTCGTAAGCGGTTATTTTCATCCACGGCGCTCTCTCCAATATTCGTGTCTTGGATCGCCGGTTCGACAATCGGACCGACCGACGATCAGTACCCGAAAAAGGCATCTTTTGCGATATTCCGTTTCGGTATCTTCTTATTGTGCAGATAAACGGTCACGGCGTCCACCATCGACTTCGGTCCGGCAACAAAGTATTGACCGTCCGCATGCAGCGTGGCATACCGATCGACTTCCGCATGCAGATCGTCGCGCGAGCTCAGATAATCGACGCTCACCGCAGAATTGGCCGCATACCCGTCCAACTCGCTTCGGTAGATATGCGAGTGCGCACCGTCCAGATACAACAGCTTCACGGGACGCCCGCTTTGAGCTTCGGTCAGTTGTAGCTGTTGAAGCATCGAGCGAAACGGCGTAATCCCGATTCCTCCTGCCACGAAGATCACAGGGCCGTTTTTTTTCAGGTAAAAAGGTCCGAGCGGCCCGCTCATGCTGACCTTCATACCCGTCTTCAATTCCAGCAGCGCCTTTTTGAAATCGCTTGGATTCTCTGTAATTCGGGTTGTGATGCGCACGACATGCTCTGCCGGGGCCGACGATAAACTGAACGGCTTCGTCCCTTTTTTGAGCTTTTTGTGCGTGATCGTGAACAAGCCGTACTGCCCAGCTTTCCAGCTCAGATCATTTTGTATTTCAAAAGCAAAGGTCTGCACGTCTTCCGCTTCCGGATAGCTTTCCTTGAAGACCAATTCGTGCTTTTTGAAGATTGGGATTAGATTTTCGGTGAGAAAACTCATCTTCCATCTCCCTTCATCATAGTTGAACGTATTTAGGACACCATTTGGTGTCGGTTTAATTATAGGACACCAAATGGTGTCTGGTCAAGAAGAAATAAGCTCGCGTTTACGAGTATGCAAAAAGCCGAAAAGCAGCGATCAACCTGCTCTTCGGCTTTTCATTTTTTTTAAAAATCAGGACTCCGGCATATGCTTTCCGCCCCATGTCACGATCGCTTCAATTAGCGGAACCAACTCTTTGCCTGACTCCGTCAACGAATATTCAACCCGAAGCGGTGTCTCCATATAAGCTTCGCGGTGAACGATGCCGTAGGCGATCAGCTCTTTTAGCGCGTTAGTCAGCGTAGTGGCCGTGATGCCGCCCAGTTGTCTTTTCAACTCGTTATACCGAATCGAATCCTGTTCCGATAGCACGGCCAACAAAGGCAAATTCCACTTCCCGCCTACGACTTGAAAAGAAAAGGTAGCCGGGCAAAGTTTATTCATATCGAATTCGTATTTCATTGAGACCTCCTATTCGCGGCGTGCCGGTATCTTTTTAAATACCAGGTACGAAAAAAGACAGTAATTGAACTCTATATTCTAAGTCTTATAATTGTACTACGTAAGGTAAATAAAGTTAATATATTTTACACTCCAAATCAAACACTGATATACACGGATGCGATGCATCGCGAGAGGAGTTTTAACCGTGAACAACAATATGTTTTGCGACTTGAACACCGGGGTCTGTGGACCTGCGAACGAAGAGGAAAATACGGGGCTGATCGACTTCGCGCCGCAAACTCCGAAAATGACTCTGTATTATGTGACCGATCCGATCTGCTCGCACTGCTGGGCATTAGAACCTGTGCTGAATCGCTTCGTCCATCAATACGGCCAATATTTCAACGTCAATATCGTCATGGGCGGATTGCTCCCGAGTTGGCACGGCTTCGGCGACAGCGCCAACGGCATTCAAAAGCCTTCCGACGTCGCCGGACATTGGAGAGAAGTCGGCGAACATTCCAGAATGCCGATCGACGGAAGCGTCTGGCTGGATAACCCGCTTCAATCGTCCTTCCCTCCGTCGCGCGTGTTCAAAGTCATCCAAAGTCGGTATACAGGCAAAGAACAAGAATTCCTGCGCAAAACCCGTGAGCACTTATTTGCCTTTAACGAAAATATTGCCGAAGATAGCGCCATGATCCGTATTGTCGACGAGATCGGCCTGGACGGCAAAGCCATTGTTGAAGAAGCCTCTGCCGAAGGTGCCCAAGACCTGTTGGAAGAAGACTTCGCGCTCGCGTCCCGACTCGGCGTACGCGGCTTCCCGACGATCATCATCATGAACGAAGAGAATCAGGGTGTGAAGATCGTCGGTGCGCAAGCGCTCGATACGTACGTCAAAGGCTTGGAATCCGTGCTTAAGGAAAAGCCAACACCAGCCCAAGTACCCACACTTACAGACTGGTTCTCCGGCAAGGAACATCTATTCGCCAAAGAAATCGAAGTGATGTACGACCTCCAGCCGGATCACACTGAAGCTTTTATTGCGGAACAATTAAGCAGCCAACCGCATCGCGTTCAACATGTACTGGGTGAACTGTACATCTGAGCAAGATCCGGCATGAAAAGAACGAATAAGGGGACATGGACATGAGCTTTGTTTTACAAATCGACTTCAAATTTCCGGGACCGTATGGCGAAGAAATGACTACAGGCTTCACCGAGCTGGCCGAAAGCATCAACGAAGTACCCGGTTTCCAGAAAAAAGTCTGGACCGAGAATGAGAACAACGGCGAAGCCGGCGGACTCTACTTCTTCGACACCAAAGAAAATGCCGCTAGCTACCTGGACTTTCATCTGAAGCGCCTTTCCGGCTTTGGCATTCAGACAGCCAACGCTAAAATATTCAAAGTGAACGAGGCGCTGTCGGCAATCAATCACTTCAAGCCGTGATTTATTTTTCCTCCCGATTGACTGCCTATGGAAGGTGAAGGTTGTCGGAAAAGTCTCGTTGGCGAGGGAAACGAGAAGACTGCAAGAGAAATTCGGTCAATCCGCTGTCTCACTCGGAAAGCTGCGGGAAGAACATTCAAGGAGAAGCTTTCCGAGTTCAAAGGTTTCTTGATCTGAATTTCTCTCTCCGCCTTCTCGCTTCCAGCTACGTTGGGCTTTCTCGACATCTTAACCGCCCATAGGCGTTTTTTTATATTCAGTAAGCTTTCAGTCTAGAATTAAACTCCATAGATTTGTTTTAAAATCTTGCTTTTCTTTTGTTTTTCCACTTTCCTGCCCAAAAGAAGACCGCTTTTTTGGGGAGCTTTTCACCTGGTTTGGAAAACGTCTCGCCTGCGCCAAAAGATAACTGGGGGTAGAGGGGAGTTCGTGAAGGACGCCTTTGCAATAGGGAAGCCTACTTTACTTCCAATCCAGCTTCCCCATTGCAACACGCGGCTAAAGCCTTTCGAAGAAAGGCACTTCCGAAGCATAGGCTAACGAACTCCCCTGACGCCCCTGCCTCCAACCTTGCACCCAACACAGACGTTTTCCGAATCAAAAAGCCGCCGAAATCTCCAAGGGCCTTTTCCTTTCCCGCTTTAATTATTCGAAATGCGTTTAGATTCTAAACGAAGGGGTTATTTAGGTAATGATTGCCACGAAACGTTTCGATTCTCAATTTAGAAAGGAGAAACGCCGTGAAAAAAGTAACGATGTTCAGCTTTGTTCTCGCTTTTTGCCTGCTCGCCCATTTGTCGTTGTCACCCGTCGCTTCTGCTCAAGCTGCATATAAACCTGCCGGATTCACTTCTGAATTGAAAGCGCTCTCTAAAAAAACGTACAAGTATTTTAAAGATTTCACTGACGAAAAGACCGGTTTAACCTCTGACGAAGTCAGAATGAAAGGCAAGAATGATAAGGAGGTCGAGGAAGCCAAACGCACTTCGCCGACCAATATCGCTATGTACATGATGAGTACCGTTTCCGCACATGAAATGAATCTGATCACGAAAAAAGAAGCCGTATCCCGTCTGTATACGACACTGGCTACGCTGGAAAAGATGGATAAATGGAACGGCCTGTTCTACAACTGGTACAACACGGAAGACGCTACGGTCAAAAAAGACTGGGGCCAGTTTATCTCCCAAGTCGATAACGGATGGATGTCCGCCGGTCTGATCGTGGTCGGCCAAGCTTATCCGGAATTGAACGCGCAAACGAGCAAGCTCGTTGACGATATGAATTACACGACGCTGTATGATCCCGAAGTCGGCCAATTCCGCGGCGGTTACGACGTTGCCAAAGGCGAGCTGACGGAGCATCATTACGGCACGTTCTACACCGAACCGCGCGTCGCCAGCTATATCGCGATCGGCAAAGGCGACGTTCCTCAGGATCACTGGTGGAAAATGTATCGCACGATGCCGCAAGAATGGGATTGGCAATCTCAAATTCCCGAAGGCAAAACCGTGAATTACGACGGCGTAGACGTGTTCGAAGGCAGCTACACCTATCAAGGCCAAAAATTCGTCCCAAGCTGGGGCGGCAGCATGTTCGAAGGATTGATGCCCAGCATCGTGATCAAAGAACAAGATCTGGGCACGCAAGCCTTGGGCTTGAACAACCAACGCCACGTCGACCTACAGATTGCATTCGCCAAGGAAAAAGGCTATCCGGCCTGGGGCTTCTCGCCTTCCGCCACCGTTGACGGATACAGCGAGTTCGCCGCGACGCCGCTCGGAATCTCGGGCTACGAAAACAGCTCGACCGTAACCGCCCATGCCAGCTTCCTGGCTTTGGATTACGCGCCGAAAGAAGTCCGCGAAAATATCAAAGCGTTGAAAAAACTGAACATGTCAGGCAAATACGGCCTCTACGATTCCGTCAACATGGAAACCGGCGACGTCGCCAAAGCCTACCTGGCCCTGGATCAAGGCATGATCATGGTCTCTATCGCCAACTACGTCAAAGATGGCATCATACGCGACTACTTCCACAGCGATCCAATCGCGCAAAAACCGGAAGAGTTGTTGAAAAAAGAAGTGTTTTCGATCCAATGATTTCGACGGATAATCCCGAGCACCCTAACGAACAATCAACACAATCCACATCCGCGATCACAACCAACCGTCGTTTCCTTAAGGATTTTCGAGCCATCGAAAATCCTTTTTTTCATCCAAAAAAGCCCTCAATCCATGAGGCATCGAAAAGCCGACTCTAAACAAACCCGCTCTTATCCCTTTTCCCCTTACCTCCCACGAAGAATCCGCCTTTTCCCGCCGACTTTTTTCACTTTGGTTTGGAAAACGTCCCCCGCCAAAAGTGCCGCTGGGCAGAGGGGGAGTGCGTGAAAGAAGCCTTTGCAATGGGGAAGCCTCCTCTACTTTCAATCCAGCTTCCCCATTGCAACACGCGAATTCACGCACTCCCCCGGCGCCCCTCACCTACTCCAGCACCAAGGACGTTTTCCAAACCAAAACAGAAAGCCGCCGGGAATCCCCAGCGGCTTTCTTCGTGTCCTACCCGATCCATGCCCACATAAACCCGTCCCGATCCCAGGCAATCCGCCCGCGATGCAGCTTACGGAATTCCTTTTTCACTTCTTTCTCCAGCGAAGCATTGCCGTTCTCGTTAACGAAAATGAATGCTTCCCCGAAGTGTTCGCGAACGTGGGCGATCGCTTCTTCCTGTCTCAAGATGCCGCGGAAACGAATTTCCTCAACCATCCATTCGGCTACCTGCTTGGCGGTCACTTCCGCCTGTTGGTTCTCGCTCATGATGATCCTCCTGCATCCGTCCGCCGCTTTATGCGCCGCGGACGGCTTTTCCCTTTACTATACCAGCTATTCGGGATTACTTCAGGATATCGACTTTAGGCATGAACGGCAGCGGTTGAACTTTGCCGTTTACCGCATTCATGACGCCGATGATGATGTAGATAAAGCCGGCCAGGTTCAGGATCGGCAGCAGAATCCAACCGATGAACGGAATGATGCCAAGCACGATATTGCCGGCTACAAGCGCCAACAGAAGCAGCAACCCTTGGTTCGCATGATACATCGCGAAGCGCGAATTGCGGGCGGCCAGCAAAGGCAGGAAGAACAGAATGTAAGATAGTGCCGCGATCGTCTTGTTCTCCTCGACGTCTCGCGAATGCGGATCGCCTTGCGGGTTGTACGGGTTTTGATTGTAATCTTGCATGATGTGATCTCCTCTCGATTTTGAAATGCTTCATCTGCGGAAGGCCTGGACGCGTGGTACGTTGTCTTGTTCAAGCGCAAGTATGTAGAAACAACGTGATGTTATTAGATCGTCGCCTGTTGTCTAAGCGGATATACGCCCAAATAATGGCATGGTTTCATTTGATCCGCAAGTTTTTTTAATAAGGTACTTGCTTTTTCTCAGCAGACCCGCTATATTAATTGACAGATCAATGTTTGACCCATCAATCATTTTATCAAGAAAGGGGAGGCTGCGAATGTGTCCGGTCACGCCCGAGACGTCCATTGTAGAGAGACTGCAATTGTTAAATAACCGGATCGGTACCGCTTTTTCCGGCTGTGCAGGGATAAGCGCGACTCGTTTCCGTTTGTTACAAGAATTGTTTGCCGCTGAAGAGGTTGGCCAAACATCCCTTCAAAAGTCGCTCGGGATCGACGGTGCCGCCGTTACTCGCCATCTGAAGCAGCTCGAAGCCAAAGATTTCGTCAGTCGGCGCAATTGTCCTGACGATAACCGCGTAACGTTGGTCCATCTTACCGAGCGCGGGCGCGAACATATCGACGAATTCGTGCAGGAAAAGTCGCGTTTGATCGAAAATCTGTTCGACGGCTTCGATGCCGAGGAACGCAAAGCGCTGGCGAATATGCTGGAACGCATGCATCGCAACGCCGAGACCCTTTAATCCATTGCGCCGATCAATAAGCTCGCCGCAATTATGGCATGTACGTGTGTGGCGAACAAATCGTCAACTCGCGTACACGCCCAAGTCCCTCAACAAGCACAACCTAATCCATTTGAAAAGGAGCTGCCATCCCATGAGCAGTGTACAAAAAGTTCAAGATTTCCTGGAAGTTCTGAAAAGCCGTCGTTCCGTTCGTTACTATGACCCTTCCGTTAAAATCAGCCGCGAAGAAATGACGCAAATGCTGGAAGAAGCAACTCTGGCTCCTTCTTCCGTGAACATGCAGCCTTGGCGTTTTGCCGTAATCGAAAGCCCGGAAGCCAAAGCCAAACTCCTTCCGCTCGCTAAATTCAACGGCAACCAAGTCGAGACGTCTTCGGCTGTATTGGCTGTATTCGGCGATCTGAACTTTGTCGAATTCGCGGACGAAATCTTCAGCAAAGGCGTAGAGCTCGGCTATATGCCACAAGAAGTCAAAGACCAACAAATGGCGGCTTACATTCCGCTGCTCAGCGGCATGCCGACTGAAATGAAACGCGACTCCGTCCTGATCGACGCAGGTCTGGTTTCGATGCAATTCATGCTGGTTGCCCGTGCACACGGGTATGACACCAACCCAATCGGCGGCTACGACAAAGAAAAAGTAACCGAAGCGTTCGGTTTCGATCCGGCCCGTCACGTTCCGGTTATGCTGATCTCGATCGGCAAAGCCGCTAAAGAAGGTCACTCTTCTTCGCGTCTGGACGTAGCTCGCACAACAGAATGGCACTAAGTTAATCCGAAACGAGGAGGAATAGGACATGATCATCATCCACGCAACTTTCCACGTGAATCCGGCCAAAGAAGCTGAATTCGTAAACGAACTGGCTCCGCTGGTGAGCGCATCGCAAGCCGAGGAAGGCAATATCGCTTACGACCTGCACAAAGCCGTCGCTAAAGAAAACGTCTATACGATGGTTGAAGTATGGCGCGATCAAGAGGCCGTCGCCCTGCACAACAGCAGCGAGCACTTCCAAGCCTTCGTGGCAAAAGCGAAAGACTACCTGACAGCTCCGCTTGATGTTAAAGCTTTTGACGGACAAGCGCTTAACGCGTAAATCTTTTATAAGAAAAAAAACGAACGTGATCAAAGTACGAGTCTCGCAACGAAACAGACTCTAAAACAAAAGCCCCTGTCAGCCGTTAATCGGCTGACAGGGGCTTTCCGTTTGAATAAGACGTATGAGCGAGCCTTTCAGCCCACTCCATCAAGCTTTAGTAGAAACGGCGCTGCTCGTTGCCGCGAGTTTCGCGCTGTTGTCCGCTCAAAGCGTTGATCACCAACACGATACCGCTCGCCAAGTGCATGACCCAGCCCAAGATCGGAATCCAGGCCAAAGCCGAAGTGACCATACCCAAGATCGGGCCGTAAAAAGGGACGCGTTCGCGGGCCGCGAACACCAACGTAACCAGATGGAACAAGAACATAAATCCGAGCGCCGTATATCCGGTTCCCAGTACGAACGCTCCGCCCAAGACCGGAATCGCGAGCAGCAGCTCGAACACGGCTCCGACAAGCAGCAGAATTCTTGACAATTTCATGTGCATTCTCTCCTATCGATATAAAATAGGGTCGTGCGCGGGCGTCGAGTCGACTGACGGTTCCGCGCGCTTCCCAAATGAATGATCGCGACTTTTCATGCTTTCTACTACGAGGCACCGGGAGAAGAGTTTCTTTTTTCTTCAAATTTTATATTTTGCCGAGCCAAGCCGTGCAGCGACTACTCATTCAGATAACGTCTGGCCCCTGCAAACTCGTTGGCATATCCGGCTGTGGAAATCGGAATGATCTCCACCGTTTTGCCCGCTTTCGGCGAATGCATCATCTTCCCGTCGCCGATATACATCGAGACATGATGAACCTTTCCTTTCCCGTTGTTATGCGCGAAAAACATCAAGTCACCCGGCTGCAAATCAGCCTTTGTTACGGCTTTACCCGCTAATGCTTGCTCCGAAGCGTCGCGCGGCAGCAAAATGCCGTAATACGCGTAAATCGCCCCCGTGAAGCCGGAGCAGTCAAATCCGTAAGCCGACGTTCCCGCCCACAGATAAGGAAGTCCGAGGAACATTTTGCCCGTCTCGACCAGTTGAGATCCGGTTGGCTGCGCTTCTGCTTTGCCGACGGTTACGACTTTCACATCTTCGGCGCGCAGACGAGCAATGCCGTGCTGTGGTGTGCGCACTTCTATCCACTCGCCTTTCTCGGACGTTACAGGAAGACGCGTACCGAAACTCAGATCCAATAGCTTGCTTTTGCCATCCGTTTTATATAAAGTCGAGGTCTTTGCGCTCACGACGGCTTCTTTACCGGAGGTGCGCGACCATTGAGAGGCAGGGACGGATTTCAGTTGCACGGTCGGCAGCCAACCCGGATAGCCGTAACGGCTTTTAGACGTGGATTGATCGGTAACGACGACCTGCGACCAACTGCCTTTGGTTTGCACGATTTTGACTTCCCGTCCGTACAAGGCTTGCGTCTCGGTCTTGCCGGTAAGCCATCTGCGCTTTTCGGTCGTGTTCATTGCGGCGGTCCAGGCTGTCAGATCGACAGGAGCTGTGAGCGAAGGGGCATCCAGCTTGCGCGCGATTCCCGGCGATTTCCACAGCGTGGCTGCCGAGACGCCGATGACGGTTTTGGTCTTGGCTGAAGAGCTTGCGGATGTCGCCGCCTCGGCGGTTCCGGTGCCGGGCGCAGACAAGACCGGTAATAGCAGCAGGATCGCCAGCAGGGACAGGGACATTTTTTTGACGATGTTCATGAAGTTGGAGTCCTCGTTTCCGGATTGATTTTGAAAAAGCCTACTTTAGATTTGACCCCAGTTTACCAAAAGCGTTGCGGAAAAACAGTCGAAAACGGCAAAAAAGCCTGCATGTAGGCAGGTTTTCAAGCTATCGAGAAAGTTACTTCGGCGGGGGAAGCGAGAAGACTGCGAGAAAAATTCGTTCAATTCGCTGTCTCACTTGGAAACTGGATTGAATTTCATATGGAAGTTTTCCAAGTTCAAAGGCGTCTTGAACTGAATTTTTCTCTCCGTCTTCTCGCTTCCGGCTACGTTGGACTTTTTCGACAGGTGAAAACCTAACCTTGGCAGGCTTTTTGCTTTTTGATGAAAGGTACAAAAAGATAAAGAGATAAAGACATAGTTTAACGTGCTCGGCCAACAAGATTAGCCGTTAGAGGCATATCGTCTTTTATCGAATCGCGGATGCTGTTTCGCGGCGGGCGTCGAATTGCGGCAGCCAATCGCCGTGGGCTTCGATCAGGTCGTCGCACAGCGATACGATGTCGTCGATCGATAGCTCGGCGGCGGTGTGCGGATCGAGCAGCGCGGCGTGGTAGACATGCTCCCTTTTCCCGGTCAAAGCAGCTTCGATTGTCAGGCGCTGCGTGTTGATGTTGGTCTGATTGAGCGCCGCAAGCTGTGGAGGCAGGGCGCCGACATAGGTTGGGTTGACGCCGGAAGCATCGACCAGGCAAGGGACTTCGACGCACGCGTCCTGCGGCAGATTCGTGATCAGGCCGTTGTTCATGACGTTGCCCGCGATCTTGAACGGTTTGTCGGTTTCCATGGCTTCGAGAATATGCGAGGCATACTCGATGCTGCGCGTATGCGCCAACGATTCGCTTTCCATCAGGCCGTCGCGTACCTCGCCCCATTCGCGGATCTGATTCACGCAGCGGCGCGGGTATTCGTCGAGCGGGATGTTGAAACGTTCGATCAGTTCGGGATAGTTCTTTTTAATAAAGTATGGATGGTACTCGGCATTATGCTCGGATGACTCCGTGACGTAATAGCCGAAACGGTTCATGAGTTCGTAACGCACCATGTCGTGATGCTTTTCCTTTTGCTTTTCTGCCGCGCGGCGTTTGATCTCCGGGTACAGGTCTTCTCCGTCGCGCGTGACTTCGAGCAGCCAGGCCATGTGGTTGATGCCCGCGATTTTCGCCCGTACGTTCGTCGTATCCATGTCCAGGTTCTCGAACAAGCCCGGAATGCAGTGCTGAACGCTGTGGCATAATCCGACGGTTTTGATGCCGCCTGCCGTGTTCATTACGTTCGTCAGCACCGCCATCGGATTGGTGTAGTTCAGGAACCACGCGTCCGGACAGACTTCGCGCATATCCGCGGCGATGTCCAGCATGACCGGGATGGTGCGAAGATTGCGGAAAATGCCCCCGATGCCCAGCGTATCGGCGATCGTTTGCCGGAGTCCGTACTTTTTCGGCACTTCAAAGTCGGTGATCGTACATGGATCGTAACCGCCGACCTGAATCGCGTTGATAACGTATTTCGCGCCTTGCAGCGCCTGCTTCCGATCCGTGTAAGATTTGATTTCGCATTGGCTGCTCGCCGTATTTTTCATGGCACGAAGCAAGGTTTCGGATTCTTGCAAACGCTGCGGATTGATGTCATACAGCGCTAATTCGAAACTTTGAAGCGCCGGAGTCAGCATGATGTCTCCCAGTACGTTACGTACAAAAACCGTGCTTCCCGCGCCGATAAACGTGATTTTGTTCATTTTATTCCGCCTCCTTATTGATGGTTCGTTGATGTCTTCACTATAACGGTAACGCTTACAAGAAGACATGGAGTAATGGAAGGTTTCTTTGTTATAATGTAAGAATAAATATTCCGAAAGGAGCAACATTCATGCCCGCCGAACAGTTCACCCACACCCCGGAGGAAACGCGTATGCAGAGCGAGCTTTCCCTGCTATTCTATGGACGCGAAGAATGCGCCCCGGCCCACTTCTGGGGACCCGCGCTGCGGGATGCCTTCATTCTCCACTACATTTATAGCGGCAAAGGCGTTTTCCGTTCCGAAGGGCGCGAATATCCGCTCTCGGCCGGGCAAGGTTTCCTGATCGTGCCCGACACGCTCGTTCACTACGAGGCGGACGCCGACGATCCGTGGGTCTACGCCTGGATCGGGCTGCGCGGGCTGCATGTCCGTGCGCTGTTCGAGAGAGCCGGGCTGACGGCGGGTTCTCCGGTATACGCGGCGGCGGACGTGTCGCCGTTCGAACGCTTTTACGCGGAGCTGCTTGAGGCACGACAGCAGCTCGGCGGCGACCTGCTGGTGCAGGCGGAAGTGTACCGCCTGCTGGCTGCGCTGGTCGCCAGCGCGCCGCAGCAATCGGCGCGCGCCAATACGCCTCCCCCTGCAAGGGAGGCGCATTTGTCCAAGGCGGCCGCCGTGATCGAGAACGGCTACAGCCGCAAGCTCGGCGCGGAAGATATCGCCAGCGCCGTCGGGCTCGATCGGACGTATCTGTCGAGCCTGTTCAAGAACGCCTACGGCGTTCCGCTTCAGACCTTTCTGCTGCAATACCGCATGCGGCGCGCACGAGAGCTGCTGCGCAATCCGTCGCTCTCCGTCAGCGACGTCGCGAGATCCGTAGGCTACCCCGACCCGTTCCTGTTCTCGAAGATGTTCAAACGAGTCTGCGGCGTATCGCCGACCGCTTACCGCGAGCAGCCGGAACCTTAGAGCTTACCAACTCTCAATCAGAGGTTTACGTTCGCCTGAAACGCATATGCTTTGGGTGTATTTTAGGAGGACGTAATCTTACCTTTAGCGTTGGCAAGATACGAACAGCTTGCCACATGCCCGCACCCGACAGCGTAATACCTGCAAATCTCCATTTATTTTTTCCGTTTCCGTCCTTTTGGATAAAATAAAAGCATATATCCATTTAAATAAAGCCGTTTACACTAAATTGCGCGATCTGCCTCTAAATAAATGGATATATGCAGGTATTTGTTTTTCAAATCTCATATGTTCGAATTAACTGTATTTATGCACTTATTTGAACGTTATGCGGCTCAAGTACGAATACGATCGCCGAACTCCCGGCCTCGTCTGCATCGTCCTCTCAATCCCGCCGATCCTTCAACAGCGCCGAAGGCGAATCACCCGTGATTTTTTTAAACATCCGGTAAAAATACGAGACGTCCTTATATCCGAGAAACTCCGCAATCTCCGCCGCGTTCAGCCTGGACTCCTCCAGCATGTAGACGGCGCGCTTCATCCGCTGCCGATGCACGCATTCGCTGATCGTGCGTCCGGTCACTTCCTTGAACAGCGAAGCGGCATAGTTCGGCGTTCGGTTGATGACCTCGCCGAGCACTTCTTTCGTGATTTTTTCCCGATAATGCCGCTCCACGTGACGCTTCATATGCTCGACATGCCGCTGTTTCTCGCTCTGTATCAAGCCGCGGTCGAACTCCCGGCTGATGTCGATCAGCAGCTCCGTCAGGATCGACTGGGCCATTAGTTCATAGTACGACGGCCGATCATTCCATTGTTCGCGCAAAACACGAATTCGTTCGTGAACCGATTCGTAGCGTCCCAGCCGTCTTTTATAAGGTCGATCGTGTCGAAGCAGCGGAAGCGCCCCCGCATCCTCCGCCGATACCGTGAAGCCGACGACTGTTTTCGTATGGGTCAGCGTCGGCACGCTTTTTCCGTAATAAGGGGTGTGCGCCGGAATCAGCAGGACGTCGCCGCGTTCCATAATATTTCGTTCTCCGTCCACCCAGTAGATGCATTTTCCGTATGTCGCCAGTGTAAGCAAATAACAATCTTTTCCCGTCTCGGCTTGTTCGTACCATTCCGCCCCGTTGTCCTGATGCACGTCTTCCACTTTTGGCATAAGCGGTTTCACCTCATCGTACTATATTTCCTACATTGTACTATATGTCATTTCATCCTGCCTGCCCCGGCGGTACAATAACGTTAAAAGGTTGTTGTAAGCGCCAATCAATCCGTGGATAACGGGTATACAATAAAAGAGCGAATCCGGTGCGTATTTCGTGTCGATTGCTGCGTAGTCTCTTGACCGCGTTCTCAATTTGCCCGAAAAAACGCCCTGATCTTCCCGACGCCGAGCACGCGATGATCTTCAAGCTTCGGGAGGAACAACAACCCCCAAGCTCAAGAAAACCCGAGGAGGCTTTTACTGACTATGAAAACCAAGATTGTATGTACCATGGGACCTGCTTGCGACACTGTCGAAATGCTGAAGGAAATGATTACATCCGGTATGACCGTTGCCCGTCTGAACATGGCGCACGGCGAACCGGCCGACCATAGCGAACGTATTCGCAAAGTCCGTCAAGCCGCAGCCGAGCTGAACACCTTCGTACCGATCATGATGGACATCAAGGGACCGGAAGTACGCATCGGCAAATTACAGGACGAATTCGTTCAACTGGACGCGGGCAGCGAACTGATCCTCACGACCGAACCGGACGTGCTCGGCACGGCAGAGCGCATCGGCGTTAACTATCCAAAGCTGAACGAAGACGTAAAAGTCGGAGACCGCATCCTGATCGACGACGGTCTGATCGCGCTGGACGTTCTGAAAATCGAAGGCGGCGAGATCACTTGCACCATCTTGAACGGCGGACGTTTGAAACCTCGTAAAGGCGTAAACCTTCCAGGCGTCAAAACAAGTCTTCCTGGCGTAACGGAACGCGACGTGATGCACATCAACTACGGCCTGAGCGAAAACGTTGAAATTATCGCCGCTTCCTTCGTGCGTAAAGGCGAAGACATTCAGGAAATCCGCCGTATCCTTGCTGAAAAAGGCGCGGAGCACGTTCAGATCATCTCCAAGATCGAAAACGAAGAAGGCATGGATAACCTGGACGCAATCATTGAAGCATCCGACGGCATCATGGTTGCCCGCGGCGACCTGGGCGTTGAAGTGCCGGTACAGGACGTTCCTGCCGCGCAAAAGCTCATGATCGACAAATGCAACCTGGCAGGCAAGCCGGTTATCGTGGCGACGCACATGCTGGAATCGATGCAAGTGAACCCGCGCCCGACGCGTTCCGAAGTCAGCGACGTGGCAAATGCGGTGCTGCAAGGCGCAGACTGCGTGATGCTGTCCGGCGAATCCGCTGCGGGTAAATACCCACTGGAGTCGGTTCGCACAATGGCGGCCGTCGCAGCCAAAGCGGAAACGATGATCGACTATGACGTACAATTCAACAGCAAACGCGCTCTGCACCTGAACGATATCACGGAAGTCGTCAGCCAAAGTTCGGTTAACGCTTCGCTCGTTCTCGACGCCGCTGCCCTGATCATTTCGACGGAGTCCGGCTTCACGGCGCGCATGATCTCCAAGTACCGCCCGAAAGCTCCAATCATCGCGGTATCCCAAAACGAAAAAACATTGCCAAAAATGAGCCTGCTGTACGGCGTCCTGCCAGTTAAAGGCCAAGCCGTAACCAGCACGGACGAAATGTTCGAAGCCGCAACGAAAAACGCGCTCGAAGCGGGTTACATCAAATCCGGCGATACCGTGGTTCTGTCCGCAGGTATTCCAATCGGACAAACCGGCAACACCAACGTGATGAAAGTTCAACAAGTCTGAGCTTAACCCTATAGGTTTGATTCAAAGTCCTGTCGGCGCTTACGCCGATAGGGCTTTTTTCTTTTTTTCATATCCAAAAAATGAGCGACTCCCGTGATGATTCCATTTCCGCCTAATCATTCAGCCATTTTCGCGCGTTTTTTTGAGCATATCGAACCATTTTTGCTGAAAACCGCATCTTTTTGTGTCGAAACGGGTACTATGAAATGAAACTATGGACATTGACGATACCGGCTTTTACGATCTTTGTTTTTTGCGATCAAACCTTTACGAAAATGAACGATGCGGAGGTACATATATGACTTCAATCAAACGTCCGGTGAGCGTAAGGCGAGATGTTCAAGCGAACGCGAGAACGGTTGGCGAGCCGATTCCGGCTTTTCGCCATAAAGGTCTGGCCTCGTTGACGCTGGCGGCCGGCATCGGTGTGGCCGTCTTGGCAGCCGCACCAGGCGAAGCCCATGCCGACAATAGCTATACCGCCAAAGTCTATACGGACTCCCTGAACGTGCGCAGTACGGCAGGACCGGACACGCCGATCGTCGGCTCGCTGCGCAGTGGCGATGTCGTAACCGTCACTGCCGAAAATCTGGGCTGGCTTAAAGTTGAAAATGCTTCGACGTCGGGCTGGGTAGCCGGTTACTATTTGAAGCGCGAAAACGGCTCTTCCGCTTCGGCGACTGTAAACACGGCTTCCACCACGTCTGCCGCGACAGGTTCGATCGCCGCTTCCAGCAGCGTATCGACCGGCAGCAAAGCACTGGTGACAGCCAATTCCGTCATTATCCGAGGCGGTCCCGGTAAAAGTCACGAACTGCTCGGCTCGGCGAATCGCAACGATGCCGTTACGGTATTGGATCAGCAAAGCGGCTGGTCGCGCATCCAGACCTCCTATGGCGCTTATGGCTGGATCTCCACGAAGTATCTTCAAGGCGGAAGCAGCGCAACCGTCAAAGCCGCCGTGCAAACCCAAAAGGCAGTCAATGTAAGCACAGCCGCAGCCCAAACGCCGAAAGCCGACACAAGCTCTATTCAATCGGGCAGCCTTCAAGGCAAGCTGATCGTGCTTGACCCCGGACACGGCGGCAACGATCCCGGCACCATCGGCACGACGTACGGACTGGTTGAACAAGAATTGAACTTGCAAACGGCAATGTATGTGCGCGACTATCTCGTGTCCCGCGGCGCCCGCGTCGAGATGACCCGAACCGAGAGCGGACAGCGCCCTTCCTTGGCGTCCCGTGCACAACTGGCTCCTTCCCTGGGCGCAGACGCCTTCGTCAGCATCCACTACAATTCGGCTTTGAGCGCTTCGTCCAACGGAACACTGGTCTGCTTCTATTCCGAATCAAAAGATTTAGGATTAGCCCGCGCCATGGAAGCCCCGCTCAAAGGCGGCACCGGCATCCGCAGCAACGGACTGGCTTTCGGCAACTTCAAAGTCATCCGCGAAAACAGCGTCCCGGCCGTCCTGCTTGAAATGGGCTTCCTATCCAACGCATCAGACGAAGCAACCATCTCAAGCTCCGACTACCAAAAAAACGCCGCCAAAGCCATCGCCGACGGCCTTCAACTCTATTTTTCAAACTAAATAAAACTCCCTCAGCGCATTCTCTGCAAGCCAAAAAGCCCGACTCCAAGGAGTCGGGCTTTTTGCGTGTCTGAAAAGTCCAACGTAGCTGGAAGCCAGAAGACGGAGAGAGAAATTCAGTGCAGGAGCTATAGCGTTCGCCTTTGAAATCGGGAAAATTCCACTAAAAATTCAATTCCTTTTTCCCGATTTCAACACGCGACCGAAACGAATTTCTCTCGCAGTCTTCTGGCTTCCCCGCACACGCAACTTTCAAGGCAAGCCGAAAGCCCTACTTCTTCAAGGAGCCGGGCTTTGTTTGATAGCCGATAATGCGCTGTATAACTGGAATCGACGCAGCGGCTTGAACACCGTAAAACGCACGTTGTCCAAGTCTTGCAAATCCGGCACCGTTCCGAGCGGAGCCAGCAGCGCTACCGGCGGCGCTTCAGGGAGCGCGGAAATTCGGCGGGCCAGATCGAAAAAGTGCACGTCCAGCAGCACCAGATCGAATGGGTCCCGCTCCAACCATTCCAAAGCCGCGGCCGCCGTGCGCACGCCTACGGAAAAAGCGCCCCATTCGGATAATAATCGCTCAAGCACGGACAAAGCCGAAGCGTTATCGTCGACGCTGAGCACGCGCAGCCCGTCCAACCGAAGAGGCGCGGCCGACCCTATATCGAATTCGGCATACGGGGCAAAAGGCAGCGCGACAAGAAACTCCGTGCCCAGCCCGGGTTCGCTGCCCACCGTGATTCGCCCGCCCATCAGTTCGATCAGGTTGCGCGTAATGACGAGGCCGAGGCCGGTTCCGCCGTAACTCTCTTTGCTGTCGTTTCCGTGCACTTGATGGTAAGCCTGGAACAAGCCGTCCAGCTTGTCCGCCGCAATGCCGATTCCCGTATCCCGTACCGTAATCTCGAGGCGGATCTCGCCGTCCGCGCTCCGTTCGCTTTGACGAACCGCGACGAGAATCTGGCCTTTATGCGTGAATTTCACGGCATTTCCGAGCAGGTTAAGCAAAATTTGCCGCAGCTTACCGGCATCTCCCTGAACGAACATCGGAAGCCCGTCTTCCACGTCCAAAATCAGTTCCACTCTTTTTTCGATCGCGCGCGGAGCCATCAGCGAAGCCACGTCCTCGATGGTGGAAACGGGATCGAACAAAGACACGTCGATGCTCTGCTTGCCGGCTTCAAGTTTGCTGAAATCCAAAATATTGTTCGCCAGCGTCAACAGGAACTCATTGCTGGAACGAACCATATCCAGATACTGCTTCTGCTCCGGCGTCAGCTGCGTCGTCGCCAAAAGCTCCGACATCGCAATGCTTCCGTTGAGCGAATTGCGGATCTCGTGCGTCATGAAAGCCAAAAAATCGGCTTTCTGCTGCGTTGACTGCTTGGCGGCCTGCGCCTCCCCGCGATAAGCTTCCGCCATCTCTTCGACATGACGCTTGTCTTCCACCAGCCGACCCAGGTGCCGCAGGTCCGATTCGTTGCGGCGTTCCAGCTCCGCGATGTAAGACAGGAACAACGCCATCGACGTTACCAACTCCAGATCACTATCCGAAAAAGCGCCTTCGGCGCCCAAAGCGGCCAATCCGCCGAACTTTTGTCCGTTGGAATACGAGATCGGGAAGCCGATCAAACCGTATTCGCCGGCGGCGTCCGTTCCGGTTCGCGTCCGGGATTGATCTTGGGTCAGCGGATGCTTGGACGTTTGCGGAATGACGACCGGCGTGTCCCAATGCGCTCCGGTCCAGTCGGCGAAATAAGCCGGATCGAAACGAATTTCCTGTCCTTCGGCGACAATGACTTTATCGCGGTTGAATGCTTTGATGACCGTACTAACCGAACCTTCGCTGGATACGACCATCACGGAAGCCGCGTCGAGACGATTGCTGAGCAGATCCACGACATGTTCGGCCGCTTCAGAGAAATTCCTGAAAAAATTCCGATTGCCGCCCGCCATTTTAGCACCTCCCGCTGGCCGGAGTAAGTAACTGTATGCCCTCACTATAACTGAAAAGCAAGACAAAAAAAACGCCCGAAGGCGTTATGAAAGAATTATTTTCCTGTACCGTCTATAATGATTATTTTTTTCGAATCTTCAGTTGTCACATTTCCTTACAACCATTCAAAATCGCCGATTTTTCGATCACTCGAATACAATTCTTGCATCCGTCCCCTGAGGACTATCGCAGTGTTTCCGTGAACTCGACCAAGTCGTTCGCTTGAGCGCGCACTTCCACGATCGAAGCATTGACCTGCTGCGTCATCGCAGCCTGCGCGCCGGTCAGCTCGGACATCGCGCCGATATTGTTCAAGATACGATCGATCTGCTCTTTCATCTCGTTCAAGCTGTTTCCGATATTGCCGGTCGCTTCCGCGCTGTTCACGGCAAGCTTGCGCACTTCGTCGGCGACGACCGAGAAGCCGCGGCCGGACTCGCCCGCGCGCGCCGCCTCGATCGCCGCGTTCAATCCGAGCAAATTGGTCTGTTCCGCTACTTCCTTGATAAAACTGGAGATATTCTGCGTTTCGTCGGCGCTCGTTTTGGCACGATTGGCCGCTTTGGTCGATTTGTTTTGCATATTCACCAAAGCCTGCGCGCCTTCGGCGATCGAGTCGATGCCGGTCACCATGTCTTCGATCGCCCGCGACAGCAGCGCGATTCGTTCGCCGACCCGATCGACCAAAGCCTCTTTGTTTTTCTCCAACGTGATTTCGCGCAGCGTTCCGGCCAAGCGCAGCGGCACGCCGTTCGCGTCGCGAACCGTCGCTCCGCTCGCTTTGTACCACCGATATTGTCCGTCCTTATGACGAAGACGATACTCCTGATCGAGATCCGCGCGGCCGCTGTAATCGTTCAGATAATCGGCCAAACCCTGCTGCGCCGCTTCCGCGTCTTCCGGATGCAGATTCGAAGCCCAACTGTCGAGACGGTTCGGAAGTTCTTCGACGCCATTGTAACCTAGCATGCGCCGGAATTGGTCCGAAAACCAGATCTCGTTGCGCGGATTCACGGGATCGCCCGCGATGACCGTCATGTCCCACGGCGATTCCGTCAGCGCCTGATTGATCAGGTCGTAACGCGTCACCAGCCCGTCGAGTTCGTTCTCGCGCAGCTTTTTTTCGTGGATATCGAACAATGCGCCGACCACGCGAAGCGGAACGCCGCTTTCGTCGCGCGTGGTCGTGCCCGTCGCGCGGAACCAGCGGTAGTCGCCGTTTTTGAGCATCAGCCGATATTGGACGTCGTAAGGCGTGCGGCCAGAATGATCGTTCAAATGCGCCGCCAAGATACCGACGACGCGCTCTTGCTCTTCGGGATGCAGACGCGAAGCCCAGCTGTCGAGGATATTCGGAAAATCGCGTTCGCCCGAGAAGCCGAGCATGCGCCGGAATTCGTCGCTCCACGTGAACGCGTTATTCGGATTGACCGGGTCGCCCGCGATAACGGTCATATCCCACAGCCCGACTTCGATCGCTTTCGAAACCAGATTCAAACGAAGCTCGGCATCCGCCGTTTGCAGAGCGGACAGCCTGAGCGCCGCATTCAAATTTTCGGCGATTTCGCGTGCCTCTTCCGAAGCGTGAACCGATTCCAACTGAACGTCCTTCAAGCCTTGCTCGGCCTGTTTTCTGAGCTCCCGGCTTGCTTCAAGCAGCGAGGTAACGGGATTGATTCCGGCAGTTTTAAACAACATTGCGAGTTCCTCCTTGGATGTTCCGGCAGCACGGTGCATAACCCGCAGTTTTCCGGTCGATGTTCGGCAGTTGCCGTTAAGCAAGCCAATAAGCTCTACTATAAACCATGATACCGATCAAACCTAAAATCTTTGCGGTATATCGAAAAGAATGCCTGCATTCGAATTGATTTGCTCGAAAGGACTCTATTTAAATTTGCGATTCTATGTTAAAGTTGTAAGTTGCATCACTCTGTCATTTTTCAATAAAAATTTCCCGCATCTACAAAAACGACGCGGAATCCTATAGATTTTTTTCATATAAAAGGAGCCATCATGACATTTAACGATTTGAACCTGATCCCTTCGATCCTCAAAGCCCTGCAAAAGGAAAACTATACATCGCCTACACCGATTCAACAGCAAGCCATTCCCGTTGCCCTGGAAGGTCGCGACGTGTTGGGCTGTGCTCAGACCGGAACGGGTAAAACGGCGGCATTCTCGCTTCCGATCATTCAGCGTTTATCGGCTACCGCCAACCCTGCTACTGCCGGAAAACGTCCGATTCGCTCGCTGATCCTGACCCCGACGCGTGAATTGGCGATTCAGATCTACGACAATATCCGGGCTTACAGCCGTTACACGGACCTGCGCAGCCAAGTCATCGTGGGCGGCGTCTCGCAGACTCCGCAAGAACGCGAACTGAAGCGCGGCACGGATATCTTGATCGCGACGCCGGGCCGTTTGCTTGATCTGATGAACCAAAAGCATGTTAACTTGGATTCGATCGAAATTCTCGTGCTCGACGAAGCCGACCGCATGCTGGACATGGGCTTTATTCGTGATGTGCAAAAAATCATCGCTAAAGTTCCGGCCAAAAAACAAACGCTATTCTTCTCGGCGACCATGCCGCAAGAAATCGCCGACCTGGTCGATTCGCTGCTCGTAAACCCGGCCAAAGTCGAAATCACCCCGGTCTCGTCTACGGTTGACCGTATTCGCCAAGCCGTTTATTTGGTCGACAAGCCGAATAAGCAGAAGCTGCTGAACGATATCCTGAAAGACGCTTCGATCGAATCTGCGCTTGTGTTCACACGGACCAAACACGGCGCGAACCGCGTTGCGCGTCTGCTGGATCGTGCCGGAATCTCCGCGCTGGCGATTCACGGCGACAAGTCGCAGAACGCTCGCCAAACGGCATTGAACAACTTCAAAAACGGTACGACGCGCGTGCTGGTGGCTACCGATATCGCCGCACGCGGCATCGATATCGACGAGCTGTCGCATGTGATCAACTTCAACCTGCCGAATATTCCGGAGACGTATGTTCACCGGATCGGCCGTACGGGCCGCGCCGGACGTGACGGCATCTCGATCTCGTTCTGCGAAACGGAAGAACTGCCGTACCTGAAGGACATTCAGAAGCTGATCGGCAAAACCATTCCGGAAGTGACCGACCATGCCTATCCGATGACAGGCGAGGCGGCTGCCGCACCGCAGCCTGCGCAAAAAGGCCAACCGCAAGGACGCGGCCGCCGCGGAGGTACGCAGCCTGGACAAGGTCAAGCTCAGTCCCAGCAAAACGGCGCAAAAGCGGCTCCAAAAACCAAAGCTCCGCAAAACGGAAGCAGACCGACGGCAAAATCTCCGGCAGGTAAAAACGAGGCTCGTCCGAACGCGCCGAAGAAACCGGCGGTTGCGCCCAAAGCTCCGCAAGCGGCAGGTCAAGCTCAAGTTGCTTCCAAAACTCCTGTAAAAGCCGAAGGCAAGCCGCAGCAGACTCCGAAGAATCGTCCGGCAGGCCAACCCGCACGTGCAAACGGCAGCAAGCCGGCTAATGCTCAACCGAGCAGCGAAGCGAATCGTAATCGCGCGCCGAAAAAACAGCAAAACGGACCACGTGCCGCAGCCGACGGCAAACGTCCGCGCACAGGAGGACGTCCGCAGCCAGGTACAGCAGCTTCGGCACGCGCCAGCGCCAACAAAAAGTGGACCGACGGCCAATGGGCTGCCGATACCCTTTACCGGGCCAGCTATGGCCTTTCGGGTGACAAGGCTTAACGAGAGACCGTACCTCGCCAACTCTTGATCAGACGGTTTTACATTTACCTTTAGCGTCGATAAGATAACAGTCATTCTTTTCGCCATGCTTCTTTACGAATAGAATTTCAAAAAGCGCGACACTTTGCCGCGCTTTTTGTGCTGTCCAAAAATTGTTTATTGGCTGTTTCGCTCACCCGCTCGTAATTGCATGGCTGCCACGGTCTGTGCCACGCCTTGCTCGTACGGCGTGACAGGAATAGGACCGATCAACGTTTCATATTTTTCTCCGCTAAGCAGCAAAGGTTCTTCGGTCAAATACAACATCTCCACGACCTCCTTCATCACAGGCACAAATATCCCCAGCAGCGACAACGAAGCACGCCCCAACGGAATAACAGGCTTGCTGCTTCCTGCGGACTTTTGCGCAAGCTTCACCAGACGGTTGCCCGCAATCGGACCCGCCGACGGAATATGCCAGTTTTGCCCGTAGGCTTCATCTTTTAACGCCAGCTCTACAATCATCTTAGCAGCATCCGGCAGGTAGACAAACTCACGCGGCACTTTTTTGCTTCCGATAAAAACCGTTGGCTTGTTCGCCGCAATGTCTTCAAACGTCTGTCCCAGATACGAAGCCTGATTCATCGAAGGTCCGTAATAATCCGGTAGTCGCACGATCAATTTCGGTATGCCGCCGTAACGGGGATCAAACAGCAACCGCTCAAATTCAAGCTTGGTTCGTCCTTTTCGAGTATGCGGGTTTTTCGGAAAGTCTTCGCGGATCGGCTGCGTCGATGTCCGTTTGCCGTACGGGTAAATGCCGTCGATTGCGACAAGTTTCGCTCCCGCCCGTTCAGCGCCTGCTAGCACCGCACGTGCCATCGGCAGCAGCTTTTTCTCCATTTCGTGATACGGAATCGACGCCGCGTGGAAAATAACCTGCGCACCTCGCGCGGCTTCAGCCACATGTGCGGCATCAAACACGTCTCCGGCCTGGAAATCAATCAATGCCGAACCGCCTAGCTCTGCTTTTAACGTCTCCAATTTCTGCGCCGTACGTCCGAACAATACAACCTCAATCCCACGGTTCACCAGCTCTTGCGCGATCGCTTTTCCCGTTCCGCCTGTTGCTCCAAGCACCAATGCCTTTTTCATCTTCGTTCATCCCCTTTTAATTATTGATTGATCAATTATTTATTCTGAGAAAAAAAGAGCCCGCCTTCAGACGTCCTCTTCCTCCATCAAATCCGGTAAATCCAGCGACATCGAGATATTGCAAAGCATGCCGCGTGCCAAAAAGACGAGTGTTCGTTGCTTGGGTTTGTCGATTCCCGCCTGTCGAAATGCGTTTTCGATCAAGCTGCGCACTTCGCGGAACCCTTCCTGCATAATGCCGACGATCCGCGGCTCCACCATCGCCTGCGCCTGCATTTGCAGCAAGATCTCGCTTCGGTAACTCTCCATAATCCCGACATAGGCTCCAACCAGTTCTTGTTCGAGCACTTCCGGTTCGGCACGGCTGATTACTGCGTTGAAAGCGTCGACCATCCGGCGAAAAGATACCACAAGCGCTTCGGCCAACAAATCTTCCTTCGTTGCAAAAAAACGAAACACGTAGGGCTGCGAAATGCCTGCCCGTTCAGCTACTTTGGCGGTTGTTGCACGGTAATAACCGACCTCCGCAAAAACTTCCACGGCCGCAGATACGATGTCTTCTTTTCGATTGGCAGATGCCGGTTTTCTAGCCATAGGATTCTCCTTGCTTTCAAAATTAGTGATCGATCAATTACTAATCATTATAACGAAGTATCGAAAAATGACAAGGCCTAATGCTAAAAAAACTCCGCCGCGGAAACAGAAAGGGGTCATCACGTTCGATATCGGTTAGCGATTCATCTCTTCGGCCATCTGCCTAAGCAACGCCATCCGGCTGTGCGATTGCGTACTTGTCGCGCCCGAGATGACCCGAGCTTCTTCAAAGGCATACGCGCGTCCGGCCTGTCGAGTAAAAAAGTGATTTTTGAAACAGAAGCCGCACTCTGACCGCACGGCTTCTGGCGGTTATGACTTACATGTACAACATTGAAAAATGAAGCTCATATCCCAATTGCTTGAGATAGTTATAGAGCTGGGAACGATGATGGAATAGATGGGTCAGCGTCTCGATTTGCCATTGAATCTGCGTGTGGCCGGACTCCGCGTAGAACGCTTTGGTGGAACGTGTCATGAGATCCTCAGGGCTTAGCGAAGTGATGTACGCCTTGTACTGTTCGAAGCTTTCCCGCAAGGCAGCAGCCAAAAGTTCGGGATCGGTTTCGTTGTCCAGGCTGCTCTCGATCGCACCGACTTCTTCCGCATTGCCTTCTTGCATAATCTTCAGGTCGCTCCGTGGCACCAAGGCAAAATGACGAACCAACTCAGGCAGCGAGCGCATATTGTCTTGCGGACGGTAACTCCAGTCTTCCGGACGGATCAGACGGATCAACGCTTCTCCGGTGCGCGCACCTGTTTCGAGTTCAGTCAGCAAGTGATCACGGATTTGCAAAGCTTCGTTCATATTATCTTCTCCTCTTTTTGGGGATGAACACCGTCTTTAGTATAAAGGGAAAACAAAATGCGAACAAGCGTTTGTTTATGGGCACAGCAAAAAAGGCACAACTGTTGTTGTCCCTCAGATTGTCGAGAAAGCTGCGTAGGCGCGGGAAGCGAGAATACTGCGAGAAAAATTCGTTCCGGTCGCGTGTTGAAATCGGAAAAAGGATTGAATTTTAGTGGGATTTTTCCGATTTCAAAGGCGATCACTATCGTTCCTT
>JAAIGF010115409.1_pt1 | contig 151895 bp, 122 predicted proteins | sample 6487441 | NCBI WGS metagenome assembly JAAIGF01 (sample SAMN13974129, study PRJNA590717) | phyllosphere metagenome | biome: pepper field; feature: multiple bacterial spot infested pepper fields; material: pepper leaves; isolation source: leaves from pepper fields | host: Capsicum annuum ... | reverse complement strand
TTGCAGTTCACGGCCGATATACAGCGCCTCGCTGCGGCTGTACCAGTGGTAGCCGTCCAGCATCAGGCAGATATCCGGCCCCACCGCCTCGCGCACCGCCGCACAGGCTTTGACGTCCATTTTCGGGCTGGGCGCGAACGACACCGGCGGCATCCAGGTGTGCAGTTTGATGGCCTTGTAACCGCGTTTCACCAGCTTTTCAGCAAACTGGCCGTATTCTTCCGGCGTGGACAGGCCGCCGGTCAGCTCGTCGCCGCACATGGTGCTGCCGTAGGCCGGCACTTTATCGCGGTAGCCGCCCAGCAGTTTGTACACCGGCAGATTCAGCGCGCGCCCGGCCAGATCCCACAGCGCCTGCTCGGCGATCGCCAGCGCCCGGTCGGTCAGCTGGTTGGCGCTGCCGCGCTGCCAGTGCACCAGATCCTGCCACAACCGCTCACGATCAAACGGATCCTGCCCAATCAGCACCTTGCGGAAAAAGCTGTCCACCACGTATGGGCGGATCACTTCCGGCGGCGCAAATGCATAGCCTTTGTGACCGCTGTCGGCGGTGATGGTCAGCAACGCCATACTGGCCTGATGCTCATCGCCCGGATGAGAATGTCCTGCGCTGTCGGAAACGCGACGAGTGGGATAAGTGAAGACGGTGACGTCGATCGATTCAATTTTCACGTTGATTACCTGCCTGAAGGTGAAGCGCCTGCCAGCACGGGCTCTTATAACCATAAGAAGAACGGAGAGAGAATAAAAACACAGTGCTGATTTAATAAAATTGCGTTTTATTTTTATCGATTATTGAGGAAGTCTGCTGTGAGGTCATTAGGCAATCTATAACATTTGTGAAAATTATCCACCCGATGATTATGCAATTGCCCTATTTACAAGTGTCCGCCCATCAGGGCATAAAAAAAGCGCCGTTCCTGATGGGAAACGGCGCTGTCTGAACCGGTCCGGCGAAAATCAGATTACGGGCGAGCCACGAATCCAACCACGTCATACACCTTGCGCAGCGTTTCCTGCGCGCGGGCGCTGGCTTTCTGCGCACCGTCACGCATCACCTGCTGCAGGAAGGCTTCATCATCGCGGAAGCGGTGATAACGCTCCTGCAACTCGATCAGCATGCCGGAGACGGCGTCCGCCACCGCGCCTTTCAGGTGACCATACATCTGGCCGTCGAACTCCTGCTCCAGTTCGGCAATGGATTTTCCCGTCACCCCAGAGAGGATATCCAGCAGGTTGGATACGCCGGCCTTGTTTTGCAGGTCGTAACGCACCACCGGCGGCTCGTCGGAATCCGTTACCGCACGTTTGATCTTCTTCACCACCGATTTCGGGTCTTCCAGCAGGCCGATAACGTTATTGCGGTTGTCATCCGACTTGGACATTTTCCTGGTCGGCTCCAGCAGCGACATCACTCGCGCGCCGGATTTAGGAATGAACGGCTCCGGAATACGGAACGTTTCACCGTAAATAGTGTTGAAACGCTGGGCGATATCACGGCTCAGTTCCAGATGCTGTTTCTGGTCTTCCCCGACCGGCACCTGATTGGTCTGGTACAGCAGGATATCGGCCGCCATCAGCACCGGGTAATCGAACAGACCCGCGTTGATGTTTTCTTCATAACGGGCGGACTTGTCCTTGAACTGGGTCATGCGGCTCAGTTCGCCGAAATAGGTGTAGCAATTCAGCAGCCAGCCCAGTTGCGCGTGCTCCGGCACATGCGACTGAACGAAAATCGTGCTTTTCTGCGGGTCGATGCCACAGGCCAGATAGAGCGCCAGCGTGTCCAGCGTCGCTTTGCGCAATTGCTGCGGGTCCTGGCGGACGGTGATCGCATGCTGATCCACGATGCAATAGATGCAGTCAAAATCATCCTGCATGTTGACCCACTGACGTAACGCACCCATGTAGTTACCAATGGTCAACTCGCCTGACGGCTGTGCGCCGCTAAATACAATGGGCTTACTCATGTCATGCTTCCTGATCGTTTGAAAGGGGTAACCCGGCAAGGGTCAATAAATCTGCAAAGCGATCCAGCACCACGTCAGGGTGGCTCAGGGCAATCGCCTCGCCATAGTTATAACCGTACGTCATGCCGACGCACGGGCATCCGGCGGCCCGCGCCGCCTGAATATCATTGCGCGAATCGCCGACGAACAGCAACTCGTTCGCCCGCAGCCCGAGCTTACCCAGCACCATATACAGCGGCGCCGGATGCGGCTTCTTCTCGGTCACGTCATCGCCGCCCAGAATCAGCGAGAAGTCGTTGCCGATCCCCAGCATCTCCATCAACGGCGCGACAAACGGCGTCGGTTTATTGGTGACTACCGCCATGCGAAAACCGCGTTCGGCCAATTGCGCCAGCGTTTCCTGCACGCCCGGAAACAGCAGGCTACCGCTGTCCACCGTGCGGGCATAATACTTGTCGAACAGCGAACGGGCGTCATGAACCTGCCGTACCGTCGGTTCCATGCCAGCCCAGCGCAATGCGCGCTCTACCAGCACATCGGCGCCGTTGCCAATCCAGGTGGACACCAGCGCTTCGCCCGCGCGAGGCAGCGACAACGCACCCAGTGTCATATCGACCGCTTCGGCCAGCCCCGGCGCACTGTTGATCAGCGTGCCGTCAAGGTCGAACGCCAGCCCGCGAATCGCAGAGAAATCAGTCATGACGTACCGTCTCCAGTTCCTGTCGCATACGCTCAATCACCGCCCGGTAATCCGGTTGGCCGAAAATCGCCGAACCGGCGACAAACATGTCCGCCCCGGCCGCCGCAATCTGCGCGATATTCTCGACTTTAACGCCGCCATCCACTTCCAGGCGAATATCGTAGCCGCTTTCATCAATCCGCTTACGTACCTGGCGCAGTTTATCCAGCGTGGACGGAATGAAAGACTGGCCGCCAAAGCCCGGATTGACGGACATCAGCAGAATGATGTCCAGCTTATCCATCACGTAATCAAGATAACTCAGCGAGGTGGCGGGGTTAAACACCAGACCGGCCTTGCAGCCGTGATCCTTGATCAATTGCAGGGTGCGGTCGACATGTTCGGACGCTTCGGGATGAAACGTGATGAAACTGGCGCCGGCTTCGGCAAAATCAGGGATCAGCCGATCCACCGGTTTTACCATCAAATGCACATCCACCGGTGCGGTGATGCCATAGTTGCGCAGAGATTTCAGCACCAGCGGACCGATAGTCAGATTGGGAACATAGTGATTGTCCATCACGTCAAAGTGGACCACATCCGCCCCGGCCGCCAGGGCCTGCGCCGTGTCCTCGCCAAGACGGGCAAAGTCAGCCGACAAAATAGACGGGGCGATTAAAAACGGTTTCATGCGTTTCTCCAAACCATCAAGTCTGCATTTTGCTGCCGGGCGCTATGGATTAATCTCACACCTGCGCAGCCACTCTGTAGGGGAACAACCCTTTTACTTCCTCACATCGCGCCCATCCGCCCGCAGCGCCCGATCACGCTCAGAACGCTGCCTGACAATACAACGCCAGCAACTCATTGACCTTACTGCGGCCCGAAATATTGCGGCTGATGGTGCGGCGCGCCTTGACCACATACAACGACGAAGCGTCACGGTACCATTCACGAGTCAGTACCGTATCGTGATTGGAAATCAGTACCGGGATCTGGCTTTGCGACGACAACTGCTGCGCCAGCTGCGCCAGATTCTGTTGGTCCCGATTATTAAAGTTGTTGGTATGGTACGCCGTAAAATTGGCCGTAGCCGACAGCGGCGCGTAAGGCGGGTCGCAATACACCACCGAGCCCGGGGAGGCGTTAGTCAGCGTCTGCTGATAATGCTCGCACACGAACGTAGCGTTCTGCGCCTTTTCCGCAAACCAGTAAAGCTCTTCTTCCGGAAAATAGGGTTTCTTATAGCGCCCAAACGGCACATTGAACTCGCCACGCATGTTATAGCGGCACAGACCGTTATAACAATGACGGTTCAGATACAGAAACAGCAGCGCCCGACGATAATCATCGGTACAGAGATTGAACTCCTCTCTCAACCGGTAAAAAACATCCGAGGTATTCACTTCATCGATAAACAGCTCGCGGGCATCGCGGATGAAAGCATCGGTTTCGGTTTTGACAATTTTATAGAGATTAATCAGATCGCTGTTGATATCCGCCAGAATATAGCTGTCGTAGTCAGTATTGAGAAATACGGAACCCGCGCCCACGAAAGGCTCGATTAATCGCTCTCCCGCTGGCAGATATCGGCGAATCTCTTCCACCAGCGGATACTTCCCACCGGCCCATTTTAAGAACGCGCGGTTTTTCTTCATGCCGTCGTTAATTACTCACACAGTTCAGAGCCACGGATTGTACTCTGTTTAGACAGCACATCAGGGCCAATTGGTCTTACTTGGTCAAGTCCTGCTTCACCTGACGGATCGGCCTGACCCATGGTTTTTTCGCCTGAACATCAGCAGGCAAGGACGCAATGGCGCGTTTGGCATCCTCCGGCGAGGCGTAAACACCATTCACCAGAACATACCAGGGCCGCCCGTCACGTTTCGTTTCATATACCCAGTAATTCGCCAGCCGCTGTTCCCGGGCATACGCTTTGAGGGAATCCTCGCGGGAGGCGCTGCTGAGTTGCAAAGTAAAGTGGCCGGCCGGCGCACTCTGGATAGCCGTACCGCTCTGGCTTCCGGCTGACGTCGCCGGTTTGACCGCCGCTGCCGGTTTGCTGGCCGGTGCGGGCGTCACGGCCGTCGTGGGTGCCCGATGCGCATTCGCAGCAGGTTTGGCGCTCTCTTTCGCCTCGGCGGCGGTTTTATGAGATGCCGGAGAAGGCTGTTTTTCCGCCTGAACATGGGCAGGCGATTTCTCCGCAGGCTGAGCACGTCCGCCTTTGGTTGCCGGCGCCAGCACGGTCGCCGGTTCGGTCGGCAACCCGGAAGACAACGCGTTCACCCGGTCCTGTTGCTGAGGCTGAGACAGCGCATCGGTAATATTGCCCGGCAATTCAATACGCTGCTGGTTGCTATTCTGCGAAGGCAACGGCGCCTGCGTGGGCTTACCGGAAACAGGCTGACCACTCAGCGTCTGCGCAGAGCCTGCGCCCGCATTCGGAGCGGCGACCGGCGCCGGAGAAGAGGGCTGAAGCGCCGCCGCCGGTGGCGGTGGCGGTGGCGGTGTTCCCGGTTCCTGACTGGAAGACATGGACGATGACAGATCGATATTCCTGTCAGAACCTGCTGGTTGCGACGGAGCCGAAGATTTGTTCTGGCTGGGAGATTGCAGAGCAGAACCAATGCCGATGATCAGCAGCACCAGTACCACAATACCGATACCAATCATGGTGTGTTGTCTGGATAGCGAGACACTGGGGGCAGCGAAGCCTTTGCTTCGTCTCTGCTGGCGCGCAGGGCGTCGATCGCTGGTATCCGGCTTCAATTCTTCTTCCGGATTGAACTCATCCATTTATACCCTCCAACTGAAAGGCTAGCTTCCGCGGACATCTGACACTGCGAAAGTCTAAATCATAAGGCATTGTATTTTAAACGTAAACTACCACAACTCCGGCTGCTGGCTATTCAGCCAGTCAGGGAGTGCGTTCAGGGAAGGCAGTCGGCAATGGATGCCAGCACCAGTTCGTGCGATACGCCCGCTCGGACTTCCGACTGACCTATCGCCGTGGGCAGAACCAGACGCAGTTCCCCCGCCAGAACCTTCTTGTCCCGCATCATGTGCGGCAGATACGCTTGTGGAGCCATTTCACGCGGCCCGGTGACAGGCAACCCGGCCCGTAGCAACAGCGCCCTGATGCGCTCGACATCGTCAGCGCTAAACTGCCCGAGACGGCGGGCGGCCTCGGCCGCCATGACCATGCCCGCGGCTACGGCTTCGCCATGCAGCCAGTTGCCATAGCCCATTTCCGCTTCAATGGCATGTCCATAAGTGTGGCCCAAATTCAGCAAGGCGCGCAGTCCGGATTCACGTTCATCCGCCGCCACCACCTCCGCCTTCAGTTCGCAACAACGGCGAATACAGTAAGCCAGCGGTTCATCCTGCAGGCTGCGCACAGCGTCAATATGCTCTTCCAACCATTCGAAAAACGCGCGGTCAAGGATGATGCCATACTTGATCACTTCAGCCAGACCGGAGGAAAGCTCGCGTGCGGGCAGCGTTTTAAGGCAATCCAGATCGACCACCACCGAAGCAGGCTGGTAGAACGCGCCAATCATATTTTTGCCTAGCGGATGGTTGACGGCGGTTTTTCCGCCGACGGACGAATCGACCTGCGCCAGCAGCGTGGTCGGAACCTGAATGAAGCGAACGCCGCGCTGATAACAGGCAGCGGCAAAGCCGGTCAGATCGCCGATAACGCCGCCCCCCAACGCGACCAGCGTGGTGTCGCGCCCATGCGGCCGGGCCAGCAAGGCGGAAAACACCTGCTCCAGCACGGTTAAAGACTTGAACTGTTCGCCATCAGGCAGAATCACCTGATCAACCCGCACGCCGCTTTTTTCCAACCGATCACGCAACGCATCCAGATAAAGCGGCGCCAACGTCTCATTGGTCACCAGCATGGCCTGATCGCCAGCCTTCAGCGGCATAAAAGAAGCCGCATCGTTGAAAAGACCGGCGGCGATCGTAATGGGGTAACTGCGTTCCCCGAGGGTTACGGTGACTCTTTCCATGCGCGTTCCATTGATCTGTCAGAAACCTGCGGTGTGCAGGAGATTACACAAAATCAGTTGCTTTCCAGCATGCTGATGATCTGGTTGGCAACGACCTTGGCGCTTTGTTCATCGGTGCGAATCGTGACATCGGCGATTTCTTCATACAGCGGATTACGCTCTTTCGCCAATGCCTCCAGCACTTCGCGTGGTGGGGTTTCAACCTGAAGCAACGGACGTTTTTTATCTCGCTGAGTACGGGCCAACTGTTTTTCAATGGTGGTTTCCAGATACACCACCACGCCACGTGCAGACAGGCGATTGCGGGTTTCGCGTGATTTCACCGAACCGCCGCCTGTTGCCAGTACAATGCCCTGCTTTTCCGTCAATTCATTAATGACTTTCTCTTCGCGATCGCGGAAGCCTTCCTCGCCTTCCACATCAAATACCCAGCCCACATCAGCCCCGGTACGTCGCTCAATTTCTTGATCGGAGTCGAAGAATTCCATATTGAGCTGCTGAGCTAACTGACGGCCAATAGTGCTTTTGCCGGCACCCATAGGCCCAACCAGAAAGATATTGCGTTTCTCTGCCATTTTTTTGGTATTACTAAGAAATTCGTTAATGATAACCCGCCCCGCCATGTAACCTGCGGCGGAACCTAAACTGAAACCTCATGAGCGATAGTGCGAGAATCAGACAAAAAATTATCTCAATACTCAGGGTAGTTTGGCAACCGAATAAAATGCCACACGAATCAGGCAGCGATAAACCGTGCGTTTTATCTATACCCGTCATACTTCAAGTTGCAGGTGCGTTGGCGTTATTACGCGGCCCATAAATGGACCTCGCCCCTTCCAGGCCGCAGCACGCTGTGTTAAACGCTGCTCACGGCAACGTTGTCACGCCCTTTGTCGCTTACTGATGTAAACGCCCGAGGATTCGCTGCGTCGCCGCGTTACCAGGCTCATAATGAGCCTGGCCCTGAAAGGCCAACGCGTTGCGTTGTTTAAAACGCGAGCGTTTTGTCCTGCAACTTGAATTATTTGGGGTGTACACCGCTGATGTAACACCACTTCCGTGCTCAAGCCGCTATCCTTGTATGCTAAAACGAGGGTATCGTCAAACGATGAAGGGCACTATTTTAACAAAGCGGACCGACAAGACAGGCGGAGCTGCTCGTCCGCCTGCCCGCCTTCAGGCCGCCGGAGCGCGTCTGGCCGACTGGATCAGCGTTGGGGTAATAAAGATGACCAGCTCGCGGCGCGTGTGCTGCTGATTACCGCTGCGGAACCATTGCCCTATGCCCGGCAACGCGCCCAGCCCCGGAACCTGCCGCTCGCCCTGATTCTTCTGCTGCTGGAAAATACCGCCCAGCACAATGGTTTCACCATCCTGCACCGTCACCTGTGTCTGGATTTCCTGTTTATCGATCGCCAGTATCTCGCCCCCTTCGCCCTGTTTGATGGCGCGTCCCGGCATATTCTGGCTAATCAACAGATTGAGCGTTATCTGCCCGCCATGCAGAATCCTGGGCGTGACTTCCATTCCCAGCACCGCTTCTTTGAACTCAATCGACGTTGAGCCGCTGGCGCCGCTGGACACCTGATACGGAATTTCCGTGCCCTGCTTGATGCTGGCCGTCTGCTGATGTGCGGTAAACAGGCGCGGACTGGCGATGATCTCCACTTCATTTTCCTGTTCCAGCGCCATCAATTCCAGATCCAGCAACCGTCCGTTCAACTTCGCCAGATGAAACCCCGCGTTGACGGCGGGCGACTCCACCGGCAGGCTGACGCTGAAATTGTTCATTTGCAGCGCCTGCCCCGTCGTCGCGGCATCGCCCAGTCCCCAGTTGACGCCCAACGCCTTAAGGTGCTCACTGCTGATGGTCACGATATGCGCCGCCAGTTGCACCTGCGCCAGCGGTTTGTCCAGTTCCCCGACCCAGGGACGAATTTGCTCCAGCGCTGAAACGACATCCCTCACCAACAGCGTATTGGTGCGTTTGTCCACCGTTACGCTGCCACGCTCGGTCAGTAAAGTACCGCGCTGACTCTGCAGACTCGCTACCACCTCGGCGGCTTCCGCGTACTGCAAGGTAACGGACAGATTCTGCAACGGCAGTTGCTGGCGCTGTTTGGCCGCCAGCTCCTCCTGTTGCCGCTGCCGGTCTTTCGTATAGGTGTCGGGGTAGACCATCATGACGCTGTCCTGCCGTTCAATCGTCAACTGACCCATGCGCAGAATAATATCGAGCGCCTGCTGCCAGGGAACCTGCTGCAAATTCAGGCTGACGTTGCCCGTCACGCCCGGCGCCACCACCAGATTAAGCTGCTGGTGATCGGCCAGCGCCTGCAAGACGCGCTGAACCGGCACATCATCGAACGCCAGCGAAACCGGCTCGTCGCCGCGGGCTTCGGCTAGCACACCGCTAAACAACATCATCAGCCAGATTAGCCAGCCGTACCGACGTAACCGCCCGCCGGGAAAACATCCTGTCTTCATGCGTTATTCCTTTTTGTGATGAAAGGGCGAGCCAAGATGAACCTCTGACGCCCCACAATGCACCGTCTCGTCTGCCGGGCGCAGCGTGGCGCCAGTGCTATCCAGCCGCGTAATCCGCCAGTCGCCGGGCGGGATAACGTCGCCATCGCGGACTCGCAGCCAGCCGCCTGGCGTCTGCGCCAGCCATCCGACCCACTGCGATGACGACCCCACCATGCCTTTCAACCGCCATTCATCCGGTAACGTTCGGTTCTCGCATGATGCGACCAGACGCGGCTGAAACGGATCGCGCATCGTCTCCGCCCTCGTCATTCCCGACAGCCAAGCGAGCCACAATATGATGCCTCGCCATCCGCTCATCGCGCCGTCTCCACTGGCTGCGGCAACGACAGCCGCAGTTCGGTGCGCAGCCCGGCAGGCGTTTTTCGGATCGTCAGATGATCAATGCGCAGCACCACCGGGAGCGCCCTGAAACGCGTCAGAAAATTCAGGGTCGCGGCATACTCCGCGTTAAAAGCCAGCAGCCAGGCAGGCGCTGTCGTGTTCATGTCTTCCGGTTGCACCGGACGCCACGTCACCAGATGTACGCCGCTATCACGTAGCGGCGCTTCCAGCCACGCTGCTACGCGATTCGACGACCAGTCCGCCGCCAAGGGCGGCTGATCCGCCAGCCAGCGCTGAAGCGCGTGCAAGGCTGGCATCCGGGTAATGTTCTCCCGCCACTGCGCAATGACCAGCGTACTGTCCCGATGCTGCTGCTCAAGTTGCAACAGCAACTGCCGTTCTGCCGAAATCCATACCCCGCCGACCATCAGCGCCGCCAGCATCACCAACGCTGATGGCGCCAGTAGCAGCAGCCACAACGGCGTCGCCAGCCAGCGGGCAGTCATGGGGTAAAGCCATGCCATCATCCGTTGTCTCCCATCTCAGCCAACGCCTGCCAATACAGGCGCAACGAGAAAACCAGCCTCGAACTATCCTGCGTGTCGCGCTGCGTCTGTTGTACGCTGGCGTGTTCTATCTGCGGTAACGTCGACATCGCCTTCGCCAGAGTGACGATAGCAGAATAGTGATTACTCACTCCGGATATCTGGAGATGCGCGCCGCTATCGCCGATTTCCGTTAGCCAGAGCGAATCGGGCACCAGCGTCGGCAACTGTTCAAGCAACGCCTGATAGCGCAAATTCTGCCTCCGTCCTCGTTCCTGCGCCGCCTGCTGCGCCAGCCGCGCTTCCCGCGCCTGCCAGGCATCCCGCGTCCGGCGGTAGAGCTGTTCATACTGCGACTGTTGCGACTGCGTTTGATCGAGGCGCAGCCGCAGTTCCGTCAGTTGTTGCTGCCAGTACCCGCCGACCACGGCCGCCGTACAACCGATGCCAAACAGCGAGAAACCCAGCGCCAGCAGGCTCAGCCGCATACGCCGATATAACAGGCGCTGGCGCCACGCCAGAAGATTAACCGTCAACATGGCGTATCCTCCGGGCGCATCGCCAGACCGCCGGCAATGGCAAAGGCGGCGGGAAACGTCGGCAACGGAGGTTGCTGCCGCTCAAACGCGCTCAGGGGGGACCAGGGAATCAACGTGGCGGGAAGCTGTTGCAGATACTCCGGCGCAGATGCGCTGAGATAGGCCTGATGAGAAGCGTTATTTTGATAGCAGGTACTTACATACTTCAGTACATCAGGCGACGTCGCAACGCCATCCGAGCGGCTCGACATGTCATCTGAATAAATGCCATCTGAATAAATGCCATCTGAATAAATGTCGTCGGGATAAAAAGTACCGAATGCCAGTGGTTCCGCCAGCGGCGCAACCCACAGCCAGTGATCGTCGAAGCGGTGCAGCAACAGGCGATCGGTCGCCAGTCCGGCCTGAGCGGCCATGCAACGCAAAGCGCAGGGAGTAATATCCACAGCGTCGGGTTGCAGGCCGGCATCGCGCAGGCAATGCAGCCAGATGTTCAATTCGGTTTGGCGCGCCGCGGTGACCAGCAGCGTATTCGGCGTTTGCGGGTCGGGGCGATAATCCAGCGCCAGATCGTCGCCGCTGATCGGCAAGGCCTTTGCCGCCATCTTTCCGATATATTCGCCGCGCCGCGGCTCACGCAAACGGCGGTCAGGCAGCGCCAGCCGTTGCTGCAGTACCCGCGAGGCGGGAAATCCCAACCGCAATGAAACAAATCGTGGCAATTCCTGCCGCCATTGACGAAGAACCGTACAAAGCGCGGCGGGATGATGTAGACTACCGCCGCTTAATGTTCCGCCCGGCAACGGCAACTGCCACCAGTGGCGCAATTGCCAGCCATGCCTGCGGCGTTGTACGGCCAGAGCACGCATAAAACCGTTCTGGATATCCAGTCCAACCTGCCAGATGGGATAAGCCATGAGTGTTCGATCTCCTTATCGTTTCATAACAGAACAGATACCCGATGGATGTCGGGGTACAGATAAGGCGGCCACCGACCGGGTGAATCCCCAGGAACTGAACCCGGTAGCGGCAGGGTGACAAATCTGCCGGGCTGATTCGGCCCCGGTTTGCAGCGCCCCCATGCGGGGCGAGGCCCAGAGAAGGGCCGTATACAGAGGGCGGCCAACGCATCTGTAACCTGAAAGATGACGGGTATATCCACCTTGCTGGCTTCCCTTTATACTAGCGCCCGTCTGTTTATAAACTATTCAATTGCTACTGAATGGAAAATCTCCGGTGAAGTTCGTAAAGTACCTATTCATCCTTGCAGTGAGTTGCATTCTGCTGGGAGCCGCTTCGCTCTATGGCCTCTATCGCTATATCGAGCCGCAGTTACCTGATGTCGCCACGCTGAAAGACGTCCGTCTGCAGACGCCGATGCAGGTTTACAGCGCCGACGGCGAGCTGATCGCCCAGTTTGGCGAAAAGCGTCGTATCCCGCTGAAGCTGGATCAGATTCCCCCCACGATGGTGAACGCGTTTATCGCCACGGAAGACAGCCGTTTCTTCGAACATCATGGCGTTGACCCACAAGGGATTATCCGTGCGGCGGTGATCGCCCTGACGTCCGGTCACGCCTCGCAGGGGGCGAGCACCATTACCCAACAGCTGGCGCGAAACTTCTTTCTGAGCCCCGAGCGCACGCTGTTGCGTAAAATCAAGGAAGTGTTTCTGGCGATTCGCATCGAGCAAACGCTGACCAAAGACGAAATTCTTGAGCTGTACCTGAACAAGATCTATCTGGGTTACCGCGCCTATGGCGTCGGTGCGGCGGCGCAGGTCTATTTCGGCCGTCCGGTGGACCAGTTGACGCTGGCGCAGATGGCGATGATCGCCGGTCTGCCGAAAGCGCCGTCCACCTTCAACCCGCTCTATTCCTACGATCGCGCCGTCGCTCGCCGCAATGTGGTGCTGTCCCGTATGCTGGACGAAAACTACATTACGCAGACGCAATACGATCAGGCCCGCAATGAAAAGCTGGTGGCGGATTATCACGCGCCGGAAATCGCCTTCTCCGCGCCCTATCTGGCCGAAATGGTTCGTCAGGAAATGGTGAAGCGTTACGGCGAAGATGCGTATAACGACGGTTATCAGGTCTACACCACCATTACCCGCAAGTTGCAGTTGGCGGCGGAAGACGCGGTGCATAATAACGTCATCGCTTACGACATGCGCCACGGCTACCGTGGGCCGGAGCAGGTGCTGTGGAAAGTGGGCACCCCGGCCCTGACGCAGGATAAAATCGTCGAGGCCTTGAAAAAGCTGCCGGTTTACGGGCCGCTGTTCCCGGCGGTGGTGACTGACGCCAGCGCCGACAAAGCCCATGCCATGATGGCCAACGGCGACAGAATCGAACTGCCGCTGGCAGGGGTACGCTGGGCGCGCGCCTACCGCTCGGATGACCAGCAGGGCCCCACGCCGAAGCGCGTGACGGACGTGCTGGAGGCCGGCCAGCAAATCTGGGTGCGTAAAGTCGATAACGACTGGTGGCTGGCGCAAGTTCCGGACGTCAACTCCGCGCTGGTGTCGCTCAATCCGAAAGACGGCGCCGTGCTGGCGCTGGTAGGGGGTTTCGACTTCAACCAGAGCAAGTTCAACCGCGCCACGCAGGCGCTGCGTCAGGTCGGTTCGAACATCAAACCGTTCCTGTATACCGCAGCAATGGATAAAGGGCTGACACTGGCCACCATTCTCAACGACGCCCCGATTACGCGCTGGGACCCGGGTGCCGGTTCCGACTGGAGCCCGAAAAACTCGCCTCCGGTGTACGACGGCCCGATCCGTCTGCGTCAGGGGTTGGGGCAGTCGAAAAACGTGGTGATGGTACGCGCGATGCGCGCGATGGGCGTGGATTACGCCGCCGATTATCTGGAGCGCTTCGGCTTCCCGGAACAGAACATCGTGCATACCGAATCGCTGGCGCTGGGCTCGGCGTCCTTTACACCGCTGCAGGTGGTGCGCGGTTACGCAGTGATGACCAACGGCGGTTATCTGGTCGACCCTTATTTCATCACCAAAATCGACAACGCCAGCGGTAGCACCGTATTCAGCGCCACCCCGAAAGTGGTGTGCGATACCTGTAATCTGCCGGTGATCTACGGGGATACCCAACGCTCCGCCGTTCTGTCGGATGACAGCATGGAAAACGTGGCGACCTCGCAGGAAAACCCGGTGCAGGCCGCGCCGCAAGCTGACCCGGCCACACCGTCGGAAGTCGCCAGACAAGCGGCGACGCAGCCTTATGCGCCGCATGTCATCAGCACGCCGCTGTCTTTCCTGATCAAGGATGCGCTGAACAGTAATGTGTTCGGCGAACCAGGCTGGATGGGGACGGGCTGGCGCGCGGGCAAGGTGCTGCAACGCCGCGATATCGGCGGTAAAACCGGTACCACCAACAACTCGAAGGATGCCTGGTTCTCAGGTTATGGCCCCAATATCGTCGCTTCCGTGTGGATTGGTTTTGACGATCACCGCCGCGACCTTGGCCGGACGTCGGCATCCGGCGTAATTCGCGACCAGATTTCCGGTTACGAAGGCGGCGCGAAGAGTGCCGAACCGGCCTGGGATGACTTCATGAAGGTGGCGCTGGCGGGCGTACCGGAACAGAAAACGCCGCCGCCGCAAGGCATCGTGACCGTCACCATCGATCGCAGCAGCGGCAAACTGTCGGATGGCGGCGCCAACAGCCGTCAGGAATACTTCATTGATGGCACGCAGCCGACCGAACGGGCAGTGCATGACGCCGGCACCACGCTGTTCAATACCAGCAGCGGTCAGGCGGAAGAGCTGTTCTGATCCCGGCGGCGATAGGTTTCTGATCGAGATACGTTTCTGATTGAGATACGCTTCTGATTGAGATAGCAAAAAGGCGCGAATATCGCGCCTTTTTCTTTGGTTATCGATCGTTCTGGCAGGTCGCTGTCGGTTATTGTCGGCCCAGCCACTGTTGCGCCAGAAACAGCGCGCTGACGTTGCGCGCTTCGCGAAAATCCGGCTCTTTTAGCAGCGACATCATGTCCGCCAGCGGCCAGCGCACCAGTTGCAGCGGTTCCGGTTCGTCGCCCTGCAGGCGTTGCGGGTACAGGCCGTTCGCCACCACCACATTCATACTGCTGGAAAAATAGGACGGCGCCATCGTCAGGGTGGATAACAATTCAAACTGTTCCGCGCCAAATCCGGCCTCTTCCATCAGTTCACGGTTAGCCGCTTCAAACACCGTCTCACCCGGATCTATCAAGCCCTTGGGAAACCCCAGTTCATACTGCTCAATCCCTACCGCGTACTCACGAATCAACAGCAACTCGTCGCCGCTCACCGGTACAATCATCACCGCTTCGCGGCCCGATGGACGCATACGCTCGTAAACGCGGCGCTCGCCGTTGCTAAATTCCAAATCAACGGCTTCCACATTGAACAGACGGGAACGGGCTACGGTCTCAACCTTGAGGATTTTGGGTTTTTGCAGGTTATTATTCATCGTGGCCTCTATAAGGAAACATCAACAGGCTTTCCCTGTTCAGGCCAATGGTCGGCACGGAACAAAAAACCGGTAGAGCCGCAGTTTCCTACAGAATCTTCAGTGAGTCACATTGTGCGTTAACATTAACAGCTGCTGCAACTCTATCATGGTGACTTTACATATCAGCAACACCACGTACACATTAATTTTTTTTATACAAAAATCATGGCGTGCGCATAGCCGGTTATTGATGACTCATCAGAAAAAATTCAGACTTTCCTCATTTCAGCAATATCTCCCGCTTGCTAACATACGCTGTTAAACAACTAATAGTCGGTTAATTCAGTCATTAACCATGCGACGCGGGTTAACATTGTTCGTGTAGTTTTGTTACTATCCGGAAATAACAGAGGGAACCTTACGCTGTTGGCTGGAGATAATATGCGCACAATACTCATCATATTGGCTGTATTGTTTGCCTGTCTGATTGCGGTAGGGGGGATCATTGGCTATCTCATGTATCGTCGTCTTCTATTCGCCAAACGTTTGCCAGTTACACCGTCGGGACATCGTCAACTGACGGCGTCGGAACGTATTGCCATCGAACGCTATCTGGCCATGTCCCATCTGGACGGCCCGGTTTCGTCGTCCGTTCCGGTCGCGTCGCCGCGTCTGCCTCGTCTGCTGCCGGGCAACCGGGTGTATCCCATTACTCATAGCATCACTCGCTATGGGCTGAGTACCGATGCGCCCAACAAATGGCGCTACTATATCGACACTCAGGAGATTCACCTGCCCGCGCGCTGGGAGCAATACATCACCCAGAACAATGAGATCGAGCTGATCAAAACCCGTTCGATTCCGCTGGTGGTTTCACTCAACGGTCATTCGCTGACGGAATTCGTCAATGAGATGGATTCCAGCACCGGCGCCGATATTTCTGGCGAACAGGCGTCGATTCGCCCGGAAGTCCATGAGCACACCGAACTGGTGGCGATTCGCAGAGAAACACTGGAAGAACACGCCGTGCACCGCTCACGCGGCCTGCGCGAAACCGGGGTGCTGAGTCTGGCGTTTTTGCTGCTGGTGTTCAGCCTGACCAGCCCGCTGGCGATGCTGCCCTGGCTGGCCGGCGCCGCCTGCCTCATGGCCGGTTGGGGATGCTGGCAGCTGTTCCGCCCGCCCTCGCAGAAAGAACTCCGCGAGGTGCATTGCCTGCACGGCACGCCACAATGCATGGGGTTGTTCAGCGACGCCAGTCAAAGCCAGATCGGCAATGTCTCTCTCGGCAATATTGATCTCATCTATCCCCCTCACTGGCAGCCTTATATCGGCTACGATCTCGGCAGAAAAACCGATGTGGATATCTACCTGACCCGCCAGGTCGTGCGTCAGGGTCATTACCTGTCATTACATAACGAAGTCAAATTCTTCCCGCTACAGCAATGGGGCAAAAACGCCGTACTGGCGGTTGGCGCGTTGTTAAGCCTGATCCTGTTGTTGACCTCGGTGCCGCTTGATCTGCCGTTGAAACTCAGTCTGGCCTGGATGCAGGGCGCAAGCAGCATCAAGGTGACTCAGGTAGAAGAACTGGAGCGTATGCCGCTGCACATCGGCGACAAATTGCAGATCCGCGGCAGCGGCATGTGCTATGTGCCGCCGATCAACCTTAATCCGACCTCCTCCCGGGCCTCGGCGTTTGCGCCATTTGATTGCGCCGCCATTTACTGGAACAAGGCCGCGCCTCTGCCATTGCCCGAGTCGGACACCATCGAGAAAACCGCCGCGCTGCAAAAGACGGTCAACGAGCAGTTGCACCCAGCCGTCAGCGACAATCAGGTCAGCTCGCAACTGGCGGACGCCATTCAGAAATCCGGCATGATTCTGCTGAATAATTTCTCGGATATCGTGCTAAAAACCGATGCGCTGTGTGAAAAAGAAGAAGATTGCACCCGGCTCAAAAACGCGCTGATCAATCTGGGCAACGCCAAGAACTGGGATCTGCTGGTTAAACGTGCGCGTTCCGGCGCGTTGAAAGGCATGAGCGTGGTGCTGCGCCCGGTGAGCGCCGAGTCACTGGATTCGCTGGTGAAAAATGCCACCGACGAGTTCTATAGCCGCGAAATCATCACGGCGTCCAATTCGCTGAACAGTCCGCCGCCGGGCGGTTTTCTGATTCGCAGCGACGAAGGCCGCCAGTTCGTCAATCATCAGATGCCCGCCACGCCGCTGCGCGATTTCCCGCCGCAGGAGCAATGGCAGGAACTGCAACGTCTGTCATCCCTGCTGCTGCACACGCCGTTCGAGTCCAACGGCGTGATTACTCAACTGAGCATCGATGCCAACGGTACCCGTCATATTTCGCTGCACAGTGAACCTGATGCGGTCACCATGTGGCGTTCGCTGGGCGCCTGCCTGCTGTTGCTGGCCTTCAGCGTCATTCTGATACTGAATCTGGTGTTGCTGCTGGTGAAACGCCGCCGCAGTCGGCAGCGTATCGCCAACATCCAGCAATACTACGCCCGCCATCTGGTGCCGGAAGCGCCCGCCGCCACCGCCATGTACGGATAATGGACTTCGCTCCCAGGTCAACAGACTCCGCTCCCAGATAAGGTAACCGGCATAATCGACCGGTTACCTCAATCGACGAGTGCGATCGGCCGCGTTTAGCGGTTATGCTACGCTGATAACATCGACTGCCCCGCCTCCGGCCCAACCGGAAACGGGGCGTATGTCCCGGAGTGTGCATGAATCCCGAACTGAACTGGAATGAGATCGATACCGTCCTGCTGGATATGGACGGCACGCTGCTCGACCTGGCGTTTGACAGCTATTTTTGGCTGCAACTGGTGCCGGAATCCCTGAGCCGCCAGCGCAATATCAGCCTGGATCAGGCTCAACAATTGATCACGGCGGAATATCAGGCGGTGCGCCATACCCTGAACTGGTACTGCTTTGATTACTGGAGCGACCGGCTGGGGCTGGATATCTACCAAATGACCAGCGATATCGGCCACCGCGCCCGCCTGCGCGACGATACCACGCCGTTTCTGCATGCACTGCGCGAAAGCGGCCGCCGGACTATTTTGCTGACCAACGCCCATCCGCACAGCCTGTCGGTCAAGATAGCCCACACCGGGCTCGATCGGCACCTTGATTTATTACTTTCCACCCATACTTATGGGTATCCCAAAGAAGATCAGCGGTTATGGCGATCCGTTCAGGCGGAAACCGGGTTTAACCCGGCGCGTACGCTGTTTGTGGATGACAGCGAACCCATACTGGATGCCGCCAGAACGTTTGGCATCCGTTATTGTCTGGGCGTCAGTAATCCTGACTCGACCTGCCGGCGGGAAAACCGTTTTCGGCAGCATCCGTCGATGAATGACTATCTGGCGTTGCTCCCGGGCATCCACCAGTCGGTTTTCGTCGGCAATCAGGAGTGCTCATGAGCAAAGACAGCCAGCATGACGATGACAATGCGGTCCGGTTGGACAAATGGCTGTGGGCGGCGCGTTTTTACAAAACCCGCTCACTGGCGCGCGAGATGATCGACGGCGGCAAAGTGCACTATAACGGCCAGCGCAGCAAACCCGGCAAGCTGGTGGAGCTGGATGCCGAAATCACGCTGCGTCAGGGCAACGACGCACGCACGGTGATTGTCCGCGCTATCAGCGCTCAACGGCGCACGGCGGCGCAAGCGCAGGCGCTGTATGAAGAAACGCAGCAGAGCATTGAAAAGCGGGAAAAACTGGCGCAGGCCAGAAAGCTCAACGCCCTGTCGATGCCGCACCCGGACCGGCGGCCGGATAAAAAAGAGCGCCGGGATTTAATCAAATTCAAATACAGTGACGCGGAATAAGAGCCTGGCCCACCAGGCGTTATTGGCGCAGCCAGTTTGGACACGGACAGCGCGGAGAACCCGGAGCGTACACCTAGTACGTGAGGATTTCGAGCACTGCCCAGGTCCAAAATGGCAAGTAAAATAGCCCCGGTGGGCCAGGCTCTAAGCCGTCATCACCACGAGAGAACATTATGGCCAATCATGACCAATTGCATCGTTATCTGTTCGAAAATCATGCCGTTCGCGGCGAACTGGTAACAGTAAGCGACACCTTCCAGCAGATGCTGGCCAATCACGACTACCCCGCGCCGGTAAAAAACCTGCTGGGTGAAATGCTGGTCGCCACCAGCCTGTTGACCGCCACGCTGAAATTCAGCGGCGATATCACCGTGCAGTTACAGGGCGACGGCCCGCTGAAACTGGCGGTGATCAACGGCAATCATCAACAGCAGATGCGCGGCGTCGCCCGCCTGCAGGGCGACATCGCCGCCGACAGCTCGCTGCACGACATGGTGGGCAACGGCTATCTGGTGATCACCATTACCCCGACCGAGGGCGAGCGCTATCAGGGCGTAGTGGGGCTGGACGGCGACAACGTGGCCGCCTGCCTGGAAAACTATTTCCAGCAGTCCGAGCAGTTGCCGACGCGCCTGTTCATCCGCACCGGCGAACATGATGGCCGCCAGTGCGCCGCCGGGATGCTGCTGCAGGTTCTGCCCGCGCAGCACGGCAACCGCGAAGACTTCGACCACCTGGCCCAGTTGACCGCCACCGTCAAGAGCGAGGAACTGTTCGGTCTGCCGGCCGACGAGGTGCTTTATCGGCTGTACCATCAGGAAAACGTCACGCTGTATGAGCCGCAGCCGGTAGCGTTCCAATGCCACTGCTCGCGGGAACGCTGCGCCGACGCGCTGATGACCCTGTCGGCGGACGAGGTCAACGACATTCTGGCGCAGGATGGACAGATCGATATGCACTGCGACTACTGCGGCAGCCATTATCTGTTCAGCCCGCAGGATATTGCCGACCTTCGCCAGCCCGGCGCCGAGCCGACCCTGCACTGATTCCCCGTTCCAGCGGCCCGCCTGCGGGCCGTTTCTCTACTTTCACAACAACGTTCACAACAACAATACGACTCACGACGACAGTACCACTCACAACGACGGTACCACGAAAAAACCGCCCGTTATCTCACCCGGTCATTTCGCTTACACAACAACCGTTTGCTTACTTTTTCTTCACATGTATAAGCAAAGTTATTAATGAATTTATTTAATTTTTTGATTGTTATCGCGGTTAAAATAAGCTCACCTTCTAGACTTACTAACAGTACGACTATAACGATCTAGGAGTAGCAACATGCAGATAAAAGGCATTACGCCAGAAGCACTGACGGCTTATGGCATTCATGATGTCCGCGAAATTGTCTACAACCCAAGCTACGATTTACTTTTTACTGAAGAAACATCCCCTACCCTACAAGGTTATGAACGCGGTATCGAAACCCAACTGGGCGCCGTTGCCGTTGATACCGGCATTTTCACCGGCCGCTCCCCGAAGGATAAGTACATCGTCCGCGACGATGTGACCCGCGACACCGTCTGGTGGTCCGATCAGGGCAAAGGCAAAAACGACAACCATCCGCTCAGCCAGGAAACCTGGCAACACCTGAAACAGCTGGTCACCAACCAGTTATCAGGCAAACGCGTGTTTGTCGTTGATGCTTTCTGCGGCGCCAACGCCGACACGCGCCTGAAGGTTCGTTTCATCACCGAAGTCGCCTGGCAGGCTCACTTCGTGAAAAACATGTTTATCCGTCCCAGCGATGAGGAGTTGCAGGGTTTCGAGCCGGATTTCATCGTGATGAACGGCGCGAAATGCACCAACCCGCAGTGGCAGGAACAGGGGCTGAACTCGGAAAACTTCGTGGCCTTCAACCTGACTGAGCGCATCCAGCTCATCGGCGGCACCTGGTACGGCGGCGAAATGAAGAAAGGTCTGTTCTCCATCATGAACTACCTGTTGCCGCTCAAAGGCATCGCCTCCATGCACTGCTCGGCCAACGTGGGCGAAAAAGGTGATGTGGCGGTGTTCTTCGGCCTGTCCGGCACCGGCAAAACCACGCTGTCCACCGACCCGAAACGGCAGTTGATCGGCGATGACGAACACGGCTGGGACGACGACGGCGTGTTCAACTTTGAAGGCGGCTGCTACGCGAAAACCATCAATCTGTCCGCTGCAGCGGAGCCGGATATTTATCACGCCATCCGCCGCGACGCGCTGCTGGAAAACGTGACCGTGCTGGCGGATGGCAGCGTGGATTTCAGCGACGGCTCAAAAACCGAAAACACCCGCGTGTCCTACCCGATCTATCACATTGATAACATCGTCAAGCCGGTTTCCAAAGCCGGGCACGCCACCAAGGTGATTTTCCTGACCGCCGATGCCTTCGGCGTGCTGCCGCCGGTTTCCCGACTGACCGCGGATCAGACCCAGTACCACTTCCTGTCCGGCTTTACCGCCAAACTGGCAGGCACCGAGCGCGGCGTGACTGAACCGACGCCAACCTTCTCCGCCTGCTTTGGCGCGGCGTTCCTGGCGCTGCACCCGACGCAGTACGCCGAAGTGCTGGTAAAACGCATGCAGGCGGCGGGCGCCAAAGCCTATCTGGTGAACACCGGCTGGAACGGCACCGGTAAGCGTATCTCCATCAAGGACACCCGCGGCATTATCGACGCGATCCTCAATGGCAGCATCGACGACGCCGAAACCCAGACGTTGCCGATCTTCGATCTGTCGATCCCGACCGCGCTGCCGGGCGTCGATCCGGCGATTCTGGATCCGCGCGACACCTACGCCTCCCCGGCGCAGTGGGAGGAGAAGGCGCACGATCTGGCACAGCGCTTTATCACCAATTTCGACAAGTACACCGACACTCCTGCCGGTGCGGCGCTGGTTTCCGCCGGGCCGAAGCAATAACGACGGCAACCCACCGACAGCAAAAAGGCGCGATGAACGCGCCTTTTTCTTTACCGTTTTCGTCGTTTTCCTGGCGGCATCCGCCGCCACTTTTTCTATTTCTTTCTGCCGTTTACAGGGGCCGATGCTCGCCGGTTGCCATCACGCGCCGGCGTTCCGCCGGATTGATTCGGGAAGGTTAACGGCAGGTAGGCTCTCACCCGCAGCCCGCCGCGCTCACTGGCGCCGACATCCAGCGATCCGTTGTGCGCATCAATGATACGCTGCACAATCGCCAACCCCAGACCGGTGCCGCTGGTGCTGCGGGCGCTATCGCCGCGCACAAACGGCTGGAACAGGTGCGCAAGCTGCGACGGGTCGATGCCGGGACCGTCGTCCTCCACCTGGAACCAGGCGCGCTGCAACTCTCGGCCGCTGCTGACGCGAATCCAGCCGTTACCGTAACGGGCCGCGTTCACCACCAGATTCGCCACCGCCCGCTTGATGGATAACGGGCTGACCTTCATTTGCAACTCGCCCTGAGCAAGTTCGCTGTCGATCTCGCGCTCGTAACCGCTTTCCGACGCCACCACCTCCCCCAGAATCGCGTTGAGGTCGGCCACTTCCATCTGCATTTCCTGACCGGTGCGCAGATAGTCGATGAACTGCTCAATGATGGCGTTGCACTCTTCGATATCCTTATTAATCGACTCCGCCAGGTATTCATCTTCCTGACCCATCATCTCCGTCGCCAGACGAATACGGGTCAGCGGCGTGCGCAGGTCGTGGCTGACGCCGGCCATCAGCAGCGTGCGGTCATCCGCCAGCAGCTTGACCCCGGACGCCATCTGATTGAAAGCGCGCGTCACCGAACGTACTTCCGACGCGCCGTACTCGCGCAACGGCGGTGGAATAATGCCTTTCCCCACCTGAATGGCGGCGTGCTCCAGCTCCACCAGCGGTCGGTTCTGCACCCGGATAAATAGCCAGGCGCCGCCGATCACCAGCAGCATAATCGCCAGGGTATAACGGAACAGCGGCGAGAAGTCGCCCTGATGGATTTCCGTCAGCGGCACCCGCACCCAGATATCCGGCGACAACCAGGTTTTCAGCCACACCACCGGGGTATTCTTGCTCACTTCCACCCGCACTTCGGTCGGCCCGCCCAGTTGCTGCGCCATCTGCTGACTCAGAAACTTGTAGTGTTGCGCCCAGCGCAGCCCGCTCTCCTCCGCCGCGGCGTTGGTGTAGAGCGAGATGCCCAGTTCGCGGTAAATCTCACGCCGGAACGCGGGGGGCACGTCCAGCGTGGAACCGTCTTCCAGTTGCAGCTTGTCGGTCATCAACATTCTGACCTCGTAGGCCAGAACCTTGTTGAACTGCTGCAGACTGGGCAGAATCGCGAAGTTAAGCACCACCAGATAGGTGGTGACAAGACTGACGAACAGCAGAGTAACAATCAGCAACAGCGTACGGGCGAAGGCGCTGCGCGGAGAGAAGCGCCATCGAATCATGCTTTACTGCCGTCCGGCACAAACACGTAGCCCAGTCCCCACACGGTCTGGATATAACGCGGGTGTGCCGGGTCTTCCTCTACCATGCGGCGCAGACGGGAAATCTGCACATCAATCGAACGTTCCATCGCGCTGTACTCACGGCCGCGGGCCAGGTTCATCAGTTTGTCGCGGGACAGCGGCTCGCGCGGATGGCTGACCAGCGCCTTGAGTACGGCGAACTCGCCGCTGGTCAGCGGCATCGGCTCGTCGTCGCGGAACATTTCGCGGGTGCCCAGATTCAGTTTGAACTTGCCGAACGCGATAATCGCTTCTTCCTGCGACGGCGCGCCCGGCAGTTCGTTGGCCTGACGGCGCAGAACCGCACGGATACGAGCCAGCAGTTCGCGCGGGTTAAACGGTTTAGGAATGTAGTCGTCCGCACCGATTTCCAGACCCACGATCCTGTCCACTTCTTCGCCTTTCGCCGTCACCATAATGATCGGCATCGGGTTACTTTGGCTGCGCAGACGGCGACAGATGGACAGGCCATCTTCCCCCGGCAACATCAGGTCCAGCACCATCAGATGGAAGGACTCGCGCGTTAGCAGGCGATCCATCTGTTCGGCGTTAGCGACGCTACGGACCTGAAAACCCTGTTCGGTCAGATAGCGTTCCAGCAACGCACGCAGGCGCATATCGTCATCCACAACCAGAATTTTATAATTCTCTTGCATCTCTCTTCTCCAAAGACGTGATAGCCGCCAGCGCTTGGCTTTATTACGAAACACAATCTGATATTGTTCAGAAACCGGCAATGAACTGACAGTCGTTTCTGGTATATATTCTAGGCAAAATTGTTACAAAGGATATAAAAATACGTTGTAATCAAGCCGTTCCCATCACCGGGCACTGCAAATCACGCCACAAATGACGATTTATCCGCTATGTTATCTCACAGCCAACGATTATAACGATTTTATGATCCTCACATTTCAGAAAAGCGTATGAAAACCGATCTGATCACGCGCGAAGGCTATGAAGCCCTGCATCAGGAACTCAACTATCTGTGGAAGGAACGCCGCCCGGAAATCACGGAGAAGGTAGCCTGGGCCGCCAGTCTGGGCGATCGCAGCGAAAACGCCGATTACCTCTACAACAAACGCCTGTTGCGCGAAATCGACCGCCGGGTGCGCTATCTGCGCAAACGCCTGCAGGTAGTGCGCGTGGTGGATTACTCCCCCCAGCAAGACGGCAAGGTGTTTTTCGGTGCCTGGGTCGAGGTGGAAAACGAAGACGGCGACGTGAAACGCTTTCGGATCGTCGGGCCGGATGAAATATACGGCCGCAAGGATTACATCTCAATCGACGCCCCAATGGCGCGCGCGCTGCTGAAAAAAGCGGTGGATGAAGAAGCGGTGGTTAATACGCCAACCGGCCCAAAGGTCTGGTACGTCAATAAAATCGACTATCGCAACCCTATCGATTGACCGGCTCAAGCCCCGTCATACCGGCGGGCGTTTTGCCGATCACGCTCGCCGTGTTCGCCATGCCGGCGTCCAAATATCAAAATACATTGCTATTAGTCATTCTTATTCTTTTTTTGACATATGGGTTCTTACCTTCACATATTTGTTCTCACTTTGACATAAAGATGTCATTTCCCTCCCTTACCGTGGCATCGGTGATTATGGAGGGCCGTTTATGTTTAGCCTGGATAACCTATTACAAGAGCTTGCTCCGCATCGTTCCACTCCGACCTGGCAGCGTTCACTGCTGCGTAGTCTGTTGTTCGAGAATGAATTCCAGCAATTTGCCCAGCGTTACCCCCACCTCAAGGGACTGGATTTGGTGGAACAGGTTCTGGATTACTTCAGCCTTAATTGTGAAATGGTGGAAGGCGATCTGGAAAACATCCCCAGTCATGGACCGGTGGTACTGGTCGCCAACCACCCGATCGGTTCGCTGGACGGCCTGGCGTTGCTACGTACCGTCGCCAGCGTGCGTCCGGATGTGCGTATCGTCGCCAGCCAATTACTTTCCTATATCGAGCCCCTGAAAAACCTGTTTTTTTCGGTGGATAACTTTAGCAACCGCACCCGGCGTCATCAGCTCGCCGCCATTCAGGAACATCTGGCCGGCGATGGCGCGATCATCATGTTCCCCGCTGGCGAAGTCTCCCGCATGAGCCTGAAAGGCATCCGGGACGGCCACTGGCATAACGGCTTTATCCGCATGGCGGCCAAAGCGCGCGCGCCGATTGTGCCGATTCACATCAGCGGGCGTAACAGCAATCTGTTCTACCTGTCGTCGCTGATTTATCGCCCGCTGTCCACCCTGTTGCTGGTGCGGGAAATGTTCCGCCAGCACGGCAACCGGCTGCGCTTTCGCATCGGCGCGCAGATCCCTTACTCGACCTGGAGCCAGGGCGAATGGCAGCCCAACGATCTGGCCGCCCGCTTCCGCCGCCATGTCTACCGCCTGGGGCAAGGCAAACCCGGCTGTTTTAACGGCGACAAGCCGATTGCGCTGCCGGAAGAGCGCACGCTGCTGAAACGGGCGCTGGAAACCTGCGAAGCACTCGGCACCACGCCGGACGGCAAAAAAATCTACCTCTATCGTCGAGGCAGCGAAGATTACGTTCCTATCTTGCGTGAGTTGGGACGTCTGCGCGAAATCGCCTTTCGCGCCGTCGGCGAAGGCTCCGGCAAACGTCGCGATCTCGACAGCTTCGACGACGATTACCTGCATCTGGTGTTATGGGACGACCGCGAATTGGAAATCGTCGGCGCCTATCGGTTTGCACCGACGGCGCGCCTGCTGGCGGAAAAAGACATCAGCGGTCTGTACAGCCATAGCCTGTTCCAGTACGGCGAAGAGATGGCCCCGGTGCTGGCCAGCGGAATTGAGCTGGGCCGCAGCTTTATTCAGCCCAAATACTGGGGCAAGCGCGGCCTGGACTACCTGTGGCTGGGCATCGGCGCGTATCTGGCGCGCTACCCGGAGTACCGCTATCTGTTCGGCCCGGTTTCCTTGTCCGGTTCCTTGCCTTCGCCGGCGCGCGATCTGCTGATTGCGTTCTACCGGTTGCACTTCGCACCCAGCCAGGCGCTGGCCCGTTCGCGTCGGCCCTACCCGGCCTCGCTGCCGGAAGTGCTCAGGCAATTCGAAGGCGACGACTATCAACAGGATTTGACGCGCCTCAAAAGTATGCTCAGCAACATGGGATGCTCCATTCCCACGCTGTATAAGCAGTACTCGGAGCTGTGCGAGCCGGGCGGCGTGCAGTTTATCGACTTCGGCGTCGACCCGGATTTCAACAACTGCGTTGATGGTCTGGTGCTGGTGGATTTACAGCAGTTGAAAGCCTCTCGTCATCAGCGCTACATCGCGCCGTTCTGCAACGAGGCGTAATACTCTGGCGGTACCGGCGCCGGCCGGGCCGCTGCAAACCCTCCGTTTGTCTGACTGGCATTTTGCGCCGTCAATCCGTATAACTGTCCCCCAGTCATTTATCCTTTCAACGTTCATTATCTCGCTAATAAAACTATCTTGCTGATAACACTATGACGAATGCATTAAGCCAGATTATTGCCAGCGAACTGCAGGCGCGAACCGAACAGGTCAGTGCGGCCATTCAACTGCTGGATGAAGGCAACACGGTGCCTTTTATCGCCCGTTACCGTAAAGAAGTCACCGGCGGGCTGGATGATACCCAACTGCGCCAGTTGGAAAGCCGCCTGTCTTACCTGCGCGAGCTGGAAGAACGCCGCCAGACCATCCTCAAATCCATTGAGGAACAGGGCAAGCTGACCGACGCGCTGGCGACGTCGATCAACACCACGCTCAGCAAGACCGAGCTGGAAGACCTCTACCTGCCTTACAAGCCCAAACGCCGCACGCGCGGGCAAATCGCCATCGAAGCCGGGCTGGAGCCGCTGGCGGACAGCCTGTGGAACGACCCGAGCCAGACGCCGGAACACGTGGCCGACGCTTACGTCAATGCCGATAACGGCGTGGCCGACGTCAAGGCCGCACTGGACGGCGCACGCTACATTCTGATGGAGCGTTTCGCCGAAGACGCTGCGCTGCTGGCTAAGGTGCGTGATTACCTGTGGAAAAACGCCCATCTGGTGTCCCGCGTGGTGGAAGGCAAAGAGGAAGACGGCGCGAAATTCCGCGACTACTTCGACCATCACGAACCGCTGTCGCAGGTGCCGTCGCACCGGGCGCTGGCGATGTTCCGCGGCCGTAACGAAGGCGTATTGCAACTGTCGCTGAACGCCGATCCGCAGTTTGACGAACCGCCGAAAGAGAGCCACTGCGAGCAAATCATCGTCGACCATCTGGGATTGCGTCTCGGCAACGCGCCGGCGGACAGCTGGCGGCGCGCGGTGGTGAACTGGACCTGGCGCATCAAAGTGCTGCTGCATCTGGAAACCGAGCTGATGGGCAGCGTGCGTGAAAAAGCCGAAGATGAAGCCATCAACGTGTTTGCCCGCAACCTGCACGACCTGCTGATGGCGGCGCCCGCCGGCATGCGCGCGACGATGGGGCTGGACCCGGGCCTGCGTACCGGCGTGAAAGTGGCGGTGGTGGACGCCACCGGCAAACTGGTGGCGACCGACACCATCTATCCGCACACCGGTCAGACCGCCAAAGCCGCTACCGTGGTAGCAGCGCTGTGCATCAAGCATCAGGTGGAGCTGGTTGCCATCGGCAACGGCACCGCCTCGCGTGAAACCGAGCGTTTCTTCCTCGATACCCAGAAACAGTTCCCAGACGTGAAAGCCCAGAAGGTGATCGTCAGCGAAGCGGGCGCGTCGGTGTATTCCGCCTCCGAACTGGCGGCGCTGGAATTCCCGGATCTGGACGTGTCGCTGCGCGGCGCGGTGTCCATCGCCCGCCGCCTGCAGGACCCGCTGTCCGAGCTGGTCAAGATCGACCCCAAATCCATCGGCGTCGGCCAGTACCAGCATGACGTCAGCCAGACTCAACTGGCGAAGAAACTGGACGCGGTGGTGGAAGACTGCGTGAACGCCGTCGGCGTCGACCTCAACACCGCGTCGGTAGCACTGTTGACCCGCGTGGCCGGCCTCACCCGGCTGATGGCGCAGAACATCGTCAGCTGGCGCGACGAAAACGGGCGCTTCAACAACCGCGACCAACTGCTGAAAGTCAGCCGCCTTGGTCCGAAAGCCTTTGAGCAGTGCGCCGGCTTCCTGCGTATCAACCACGGCGACAACCCGCTTGACGCCTCCACCGTCCACCCGGAAGCCTACCCGGTGGTGGAGCGTATTCTGGCCGCCACCGAGCAGAAACTGCAGGACCTGATGGGCAATTCCAGCGCGCTGCGCATCCTGAAACCGGCCAGCTTTACCGACGATCGCTTCGGGGTGCCTACCGTCACCGACATCATCAAAGAGCTGGAAAAACCGGGGCGCGACCCGCGGCCTGAATTCAAGACCGCCAGCTTTGCCGACGGGGTGGAAACCCTCAACGACCTGATGCCGGGCATGATTCTGGAAGGCGCCGTCACCAACGTCACCAACTTCGGCGCGTTTGTGGATATCGGCGTACATCAGGACGGGCTGGTGCACATCTCCTCACTGTCGGATCGCTTCGTAGAAGACCCGCATCAGGTAGTGAAAGCCGGCGACATCGTCAAGGTGAAAGTGCTGGAAGTGGACCTGCAACGCAAGCGCATCGCGCTGACCATGCGGCTGGACGAACAGCCGGGCGAGGGCAACAGCCGCCGCGGCGGTAGCGGACGCGACAACGGCAATAATGCGTCGCGCCCGTCGCAAGCAGGGAACAAGGCCCGCCCGCGCCAGAGCAGCACGCCGGCAGGCAACAGCGCCATGAGCGACGCGCTGGCGGCGGCGTTTAAGAAACGGTGATCTCTCTGCCAGGGTTCAGGCAATCAGGCCTGAACCCTGTATTTAGAAGCAGTGACTGGCGTGTCATGCCTGAATGATGTGCATATGCTAAAATACAACAGTCTTCATCGAGATTAACTATATAAAAATCACTTCAAACGCCTCAAAAGGGAATTACACATGGATACAGTGGAAGAAGTAGGTGGAACATATTTTTACAATGGGATGATAAATTTAAGCGCAGGAGAATTATTCTTCTGGATTATGGTTGATGAAACCATGAAACACTTTGGCATTGACGATGCCCTCGCGATGAGTATGATTCTTTTAGGGAGAAACGATCAAGACACAAGAAGAAAACCGTCCGGTGCAATAAAGGGGACGTCATTATCTAGCATATACTCAAGGCGAATATTCAAAAAGACAAAAATCCCGCTTGGAATATCATTACCAACGATTATTGGCGGCCCAATTCAGGGATTAAAGATAAGGTTTGTCAGGAACCTAGGAACATTTGTTGGCAGGACAATACCTGTTTTAGGTTGGGCCATATTAATTTGCGATGTAAGCACCATATCCTATAATGCTGTACGACACTACAATCAGATAGCCAGAGGCGAGGATAAATTATATGGAAATTAATAAGAAGAAAATAATAGACCTGGTAAAGAGACACGCTGGAGTTTCAATAACCCCATATCAAAAGAAAGTAACAGAAGAGACGCTAATAAACTCAGAGTTTGATTTTGATGATGATGAGATACAAGCATTGATGTCTGAATTTTTTAAAGAATTCGAAGTCACCCCAGGTAACTTTAATATAGATAATTATTATTACGATTATTCAGACCATAGTTTATTTTCTCTTCTAAACCCATTTAAAAAGACTGAAAAACCAGAATTAAAAGCATTATCTGTAGCAATGCTTATAGAATCAGCAAGGTTAGGGCATTGGCTTTACGATTAACCTCCGAAGTACATACGATACCCGTCACACTTCGAGCTTTAATTCAGGGTATATACTTCGGAGATTATTGAAACAATAATTAATCTATTCGTTAATCCCATCATGCCAGATACTATAACCAGAAGTACCGGCAGATTTATGCGACCAAGATATGCTTTTATATTTAAGCATAATCTCTTCATAAGGGATTGATTCTATATTATTTATAGAGTGTGGATATGATGAAGATACCGATACTACTCTGGCATCAGCCAATGTTAATTCATAAAAAACCTCCAACTTCCCAGCTGAATTAGTTCTATAGAAGAAAAAATTCGCCGTTAACTTTTCATTTGAGGTAATAGATACGCCTAGTAATGGAGAAGATTTATCGATAGGCTTTACTAATTGTATCGGATGATGAGCCACATTATCATCTCGTGTTATAGTATGGTTCAATCCTAATACCTGTATCTGATCTTCATGCCCAGACTGATAACGATTACCGATAGAATCTATAGTAGAACAACCAGAGGAAATTAATCCCTGCTGGTCGCCTTCCAACGTTAGGTAAATAATATATGACATTTTTACATCCTTTTTCTATTCAATCATCCACGTGTAGTAATTTCTTTTAAAACTGGCATTACAAACATAATCTAACTGATTTAAATACAGCAACGAATCGCAGAGATCCTTGTATCACAATCTTCGTATTTCGATAAACCATTCCCATTAATCTACTGCACCTATAGATTTTCCCCCACAAACCCCACCACATGCTCCACAAACGCTTCCGGGTGGGAAATAAACGGCGCGTGGGCGGCTTTCGGTATTACCACGGAAGTGGAGTGCGGGTACCGTTCGTCCATCAGCGCGGCGACTTTGCGCGGCACCAGCCCATCCAACGCGCCGTACAGACGCAGGAACGGTACGGTCAGCGCACTCAGCGGTTCACGCAGATCGGCGTGGCGCAAGATATCCAACCCGGCGTTCAGCACTTCGGTAGTCGGCGCCGGTTGACCGGACAGCGCCACTTTCAACAAGCGGGCGTCTTTTCTGGCGTTTTCGGTACCCAGCGTCTGCAACGCCAGAAAGCGCTCGATGGTGCCGAGGAAATCTTCGCTCAGCATTTGCTGGAAACCGGACAACACCTGTGGGCGGATGCCCGGCCAGTCGTCGCGCGCTTCAAAGCACGGGGACGACGCCAGCGTAATCAGCGCATTGACCCGTTCCGGCGCGCTCAGCGCCGCCTGACTGGCCACCAGCCCGCCCAGCGACCAGCCCAGCCACACCGCCCGCTGCGGCGCCTGCGCCAGCACCTGCTGCGCCATGTCGGCAAGCGACATCACCCCAAATCCCTGACTCTGACCATAACCCGGCAGGTCCACCCGATGCAGCCTGAAATGCGGGGCCAGTCGCACGACGATGTTGTTCCATACCTGCGAATTCATTCCCCAGCCATGCAGCATCACAAGTTCGCATGTTCCTTCCCCTTCCGTTTGCCAGTGCAGTGCTTCCATGAGTTATGTTGTCCTCCGTCAGAAATGGAATGGTTCAGGCCACGCCGCCCGGCATGCCTGATTACTCAGGGAAATGCGATGTTGACGATCATGGCACAGTGCTGGCTCTGCCAGCAGCCGCTCTATCATAGTCATCACGGGATTTGCAGTCACTGCCGCCGTCACCTGCCGCTGCCGGTCACCAGCTGTCCGCGCTGCGGCCTGCCTTCGGCGTCCGACGTCCTGCCGTGCGGACGGTGCCTGCAACAGCCGCCGCCGTGGCAGTCGTTGCTGTTTGTCAGCGATTATCGGCCGCCGCTGAGCACGCTGCTCAAACGCGTCAAATTTCAGGGGCGCACCGAGCTGGCGCCGGCGTTGGCGCGGTTGATGCTGCTGCAATGGCTGGCGCGCCGCCGGGATACCGCCCGGAGCCTGCCCGCCGCGTATCCGCGGCCTGACGCCATCGTCACCGTTCCTCTGCACCGACGGCGTCACTGGCAGCGCGGCTTCAACCAGACCGACCTGCTCGCGCGCCTGCTGGCGCGCTGGTTGGGCTGCGCGTATCACCCCGCCGCGCTGGTCCGCGTGCGTTCTACCGTTCCTCAGCAGACGTTGGGCGCGCGTTCCCGTCGCCGCAACCTGCGCGGCGCGTTCGAGTGTCGGCATGACGTCGACGGCAAACGGTTAGTGTTGCTGGACGATGTGGTGACCACCGGCAGCACCGCGGCGGAAGTCAGCCGGGCATTGCGCAATGCCGGCGCGCAGCAGGTTCAGGTGTGGTGTCTATGCCGCACCTTGTCGTAACCGCCGGGATGGGCGTATTATAACCAACTGGCGTAGTCAACTATTGAGTTAACATTATGATTCGTATTACCGACGCTGCTCAGGAGCACTTTGCCAAGCTGCTGGCAAAACAGGAGGAAGGCACCCAGATCCGTGTCTTCGTCATCAATCCCGGTACCCCGAACGCCGAGTGCGGGGTGTCCTACTGCCCGCCCGATGCCGTCGAGCCGAACGATACCGAGCTGAAGTTCGAGAAACTGTCCGCCTACGTGGATGAACTCAGCACGCCGTATCTGGAAGACGCCGAAATCGACTTCGTGACCGACCAGTTAGGCTCCCAGCTGACGTTAAAAGCGCCGAACGCCAAGATGCGCAAAGTCGGCGACGACGCTCCGCTGATGGAGCGTGTGGAGTATGTGCTGCAATCCCAGATCAACCCGCAGCTGGCCGGTCATGGCGGCCGCGTCACGCTGATGGAAATCACTGAGGAAGGTTACGCCATTCTGCAGTTCGGCGGCGGCTGCAACGGCTGTTCCATGGTGGATTACACCCTGAAGGAAGGCATCGAAAAAGAGCTGTTGCAGAAATTCCCGGAACTGAAAGGGGTGCGTGACCTCACCGAGCATCAGCGCGGCGAACACTCCTACTATTGATAGAATGCCGTTCTGACAGGATGTCGCTCTGATGGGATGGTCATTCCAATCAGATGCCATGATACGACGTAGTGCTGATTGGTAGTGCTGATCGGATACGATGCTGACGATCGGCCCCATCGAGCCGGTTTTGATTATCACGGGCGGCCAGTCATCTGGTCGCCCGTCGTTTTTCCCGATGCCGTTTACTCGCCACTCAGGCTTTTTTCGTTACTTTCTTTTTTGTCTCTTCCTTTTTTGTCTCTTCCGGCTTGTCGTTATCTGCCGGTTTCGCCGTCTTTCTGGTCCGCGACGGTACCGGCCCGCCACGACGCAAATCGATATCCCGAATCAACCGTTCCAGATAGCGGTCGGTAAAAATGGAATCCAGCGAACGGCTCAGCTTGCGCCGCCAGTTGGGGTATTCCTGATGGGTGCCCGGCACATTCACCGGCGTCGCCATGTCCAGCCAGTCTTCAAGCTGCAATCCCAGCAGCGCGCTGGCGCTGTCGGCCAGATAACGCTGCACTCCGCGGTTAAGCTGGGCGCTCATGGTCGTGAGCGATGCATTGCGCCCAACCCGCTGCGGCAGCAGTCCCTGCTCATGCAGGGCGTCAAGCAGCCCCTGCTTGGCGCTTTCCCGCGCGTCGTGCTGCTGTTGCAGCAATGCGTCGGTGGGATACAACCCGAGATCCTTGCCCAGCGTCAGATCGACGCCCTGCCAGTAGCCACGTAACGTCGCCAGGTCATGGGTGGTGATGGTAGCCATTGAGCGGGGCGGATACTCGTCCGGCGCGCGAAAACGATCGTGCTGATCCTTTTCAAAAAACAGCACCTTATAGGAGTAGACGCTGTTGTCGCGCAGTTTGTTGACGATCTCTTCCGGCACCGTCCCCAGATCCTCGCCGATCACCAGGCAGCGATGGCGATGGCTTTCCAGCGCCAGGATCCCCAGCAGGTCATCCACCGGATAAAGCACATAAGCGCCGTGGGTAGCGGTGCTACCGCTCAGAATCCACCACAGCCGCAGCAGCCCCATCACATGGTCGATACGCAGCGCGCCGCTGTGCGCCATATTGCTGCGCAGCAAATCGATAAACGGCTGATAGTCGCGCTGGCGCAGCAGGATCGGGTGCATCGGCGTCAGGTTCCAGTTCTGTCCGCCCGGCCCCAGCGGGTCCGGCGGCGCGCCAAGCGTCACCGACATGCAGTGCAATTGCTGATCGCCCCAGGTATCCACGCCGCCCTGTGCCACCCCCACCGCCAGATCGCGATACAGACCGATCGGCATGCCCAGTTGTTTGCTGTGGGAAAAACAGGTCGCCAGCTGTTCATGCGCCAGCCACTGCAGCCAGCAATAAAACTGCACATCATCGGCGTGTTCCTGCCGGAATCGCAGCGAGGCGTCGCTACGCGCGTCATGATATTCCCGCGGCCACTGCAACCAGTCGGCGGCCGGCTCGCCCTGCTTCTTCCGCCACGCCTGCAACGCGTCGTAAGTCGCCTGCTGCAACAGGCTTTCGTCGTGGGTTTTCAGAAATTGCTGGAAGGCGGTTTTGCGCGGGTCCAGCGCGTTGCGGCGATTAAAATGATTAAACGCCAACCGCAGCGCCGTCAGTTTCAGGCTGGTGACCGCGGCGTAATCCACCCATCGGCTGGCGCGGGCGGCTGTCAGCCGTCGCTGAACGTCGTCCTGCTTCCACCACTCGCAGGCGGCGTCGCTCTGATGAAAATCATCCACCTGATTCACATCGATATAGATAATATTCAGCCAGTTGCGCGATGACGGGCTGTACGGGCTGGCGGCTTCCGGCTCGGCCGGATAAAGCGCGTGCAATGGATTAAGGCCGACAAAGGCGCCGCCCCGGCGCGCTACCTGCTCCACCAGCGTTTTCAGGTCGCCGAAATCGCCGATCCCCCAGTTATCCGACGAACGCAGGGTATAAAGCTGCACCGTGACGCCCCACCAGCGTTTTCCCTGCGTCAGCGGTTCCGGCTCGTAACACCGCGCCGGCGCCACAATCACCCGGCATGACCACTGCTGTTCGCCCTGCGTCAGAATAAGTTGGTGGTAGCCGAGCGGCAGGTTGTCCGGCAACGCCAGCGCCGCCTGCCCGGCCGAACGCCCTTCGATAATGCCGCCTTTCTCATAGGTGAGCGTCCAGCCATACTCGCCTTCATCGCGCAGCGGCAACCTATGCGGTTGCCCCTGACGGAACACGCACACCGAAGGCAACGGCGCTACTGTCGGAGCCGCCACATCAAGCAGTTGCAGCAGTTTCTCGCGGGTTTCCTGGTCTATCGCCTGTTCATTACCGTAAGCATCTTTATAGGTATCAGCGATCCCCGGATGTTGGGGTACAGATTTTTTTGCTTTCAACGCCATGGTATTGATTCCTTAATCACGCATCGTCCAGATGCGTTTCTGATAATCATGAATTGCCCGATCGGCACTGAACATCCCCATGCGGGCGGTATTCAGAATGCAGCGACGCGTCCATTCATCAGGTTCACGATACAGCTCATCCACACGCTGTTGGATCTGGCAGTAAGGTGCGAAATCGGCCAGCACCAGATAGGGGTCCCCCAGTTTCAGCAGGCTATCCAGCAGAGGGGCGAACGCCGTTTTATCCCCGTGACTGAACGTTCCATCGGCCAGTTCGGCGAGGATTTCCTTGAGCAATGGATTCGCGGCAATGTAGCGAGCGGGTTTATAGCCGTCGGCGGTCAGCGCTTTCACTTGTTCGACGGTATGCCCAAAGATGAATAGATTCTCCGCGCCCACTTCCTGCGCCATCTCCACATTGGCGCCGTCCAGGGTGCCCACCGTCAGCGCGCCGTTCAGCGCCAGCTTCATGTTGCCGGTGCCGGACGCCTCCTTGCCCGCCGTGGAAATCTGCTCCGATACGTCGGCGGCCGGAATAATCCGCTCCGCCAGCGAAACACGGTAATCCGGCAAAAAGACCACTTTCAGGCGATCATTCACCCGCTTGTCCCGGTTAATGTGCTCCGCCACGCAGTTGATGGCGTAAATAATGTTTTTTGCCAGCACGTACCCCGGCGCAGCCTTGGCGCCAAACAGAAAAAGGCGCGGCACGATATCCAATCCGGGGTCGGCAAGCAATCGCTTATACAGCGATAAAATGTGCAGCAGATTCAGATGCTGCCGTTTGTATTCATGCAACCGTTTGATTTGCACATCAAACAACGAGGCCGGATCGATACGGATGCCATATTCGCGCTGCAAAAATTGCGTCAGTTGCGTTTTATTGTCCTGCTTGATGCGCCGGTAGCGCGCCCGGAACGCGCTGTCCTGCGCATAGGGCGCCAGCCCGTCCAGCAGCGTCAGCCGGTTGCCCCATTCGGTGCGCAGGGTATCGTCGATCAGCGAAGAGAGCGCCGGGTTGCACTGTTTCAGCCAGCGGCGCGGCGTAATGCCGTTGGTGACATTGTGAAACTTCGTCGGCCACAGCTGGTGATATTCCGGAAACAGGTCGCGCACCACCAGATCAGAGTGCATCTGCGCCACCCCATTGACCGCAAAGCAGGCCACCACGCACAGGTTCGCCATTCTCACCTGACGGCGATGTACCACCGCCAGCCGCGCCCAGACGTGCCGATCGCCCGGCCAGCGCGCGTCCACCTGCTGGCGCAGGCGCTCATTAATCGTTTTGATAATCGACAGATGACGCGGCAGCAGCCGGCCGAACAGCCGTTCGTCCCAGCACTCCAGCGCCTCCGGCATCAGGGTATGATTGGTGTAGGCAAACAGGCGCCCGGTAAGCTGCCAGGCCTGTTCCCACGGCATTTCGTGCTCGTCCAGCAACAGACGCAGGGTTTCGGGGATCGCCAGCGTCGGATGGGTATCGTTCAACTGCACCACTTCATAGTCGGGCAACGTCTCCAGAGACCTTCCTGCGCGCTCATGCCGCCGGAAGATGTCCGCCACGGCGCAGGCGCACTGAAAATACTGCTGCATCAGGCGCAGTTTTTTACCTGCCGTGTGATTATCGTTCGGGTAAAGCACCTTGGTCAGACTGGCGGCGGCGATGCCCTGCTGCTCGGCTTTCAGGTAATGACCGGCGTTGAACTGCTCAAGATCAAACGGGTCGCTGTGAGTGGCCTGCCACAGCCGCAGCGGTTGTACCCTGCCGTTGCGATAGCCGATAACCGGGATATCGGTGGCCTCGCCGACGATAACCTGCTCCGGTATCCAACGCTCGCTGCCATCCGTCTGTATCGCCAGTTCGCCGCCGAAGCCGACCTCCACCGCCAGCTCCGGACGCGGACGCGCCCAGGGGTAGCTGTCGCGCAGCCAGTCGTCCGGCGTTTCCCGCTGAAAGCAGGCGTCAAAATGCTGGCGGAACAAGCCGTACTGATAATGCAGACCATAGCCTGTCGCCGGCTGGCCGACCGTCGCCATCGCGTCCAGATAACAGGACGCCAGCCGTCCCAGCCCGCCGTTGCCGAGCGCCGGGTCGGTTTCCTGCTCCAGCACGTCGCTCAGCGCCAGCCCCTGTTGCGCCAGCACCTCCGCCACCGCGTCATACCAACCCAGATTGAGCAGGTTGTTGCCGGTCAGGCGGCCGGGCAGGAACTCCATCGACAGGTAATTGACATGCCGCGCCGCCGCAGACGCGGCGTCGGGCGGGAACTGGTCGGCAGACGTCAACACATCCAGTTGCTCCGTCAGCGCGGCGCTCACCAGTTGCCAGCACTGACGCAACGACAGCGCCTGCAAAGACGGTTGAGCGCACGCCTGCAACTGACGCTGCAGGGCGGCGGCGAACCGGGAAGGATTGAATGATGGTGACATCGTGCCTCTCTCCTCTATCAGTGATGGAAAAAGGCACGTCGGGATCAGCACAACTCCAACTGTACCTTATGTTGTTCGATGATTTTCAGCACACTGGGCGGTGGTAACTGATCGGTAAAAAGATAGTCGATCAAATCCATGTTACCCAAATTGACCATAGCGTTACGGCCGAACTTCGAATGGTCCGTCACCAGCATCACGCAGCGGGAGTTTTCGATAATCGCCCGCTTGGTGCGTACCTCGTGGTAATCAAACTCCAGCAACGAGCCGTCCATATCAATACCGCTGATTCCCAAAATGCCGAAATCGAGCCTGAACTGAGAGATGAAATCCAGCGTGGCTTCGCCGATGATGCCGCCGTCCCGGCTGCGCACCTCGCCACCCGCCAGAATCAGGCGAAAATCTTCTTTGGCGGTCAGCAGCGTCGCCACATTCAGGTTGTTGGTGACCACCCGCAAATCTTTATGGTTCATCAGCGCGTGGGCCACCGCTTCCGGCGTGGTGCCGATATCAATAAAAAGCGTAGCACCATCCGGAATCTGGCTGGCGACCTGCCTCGCAATCCTGGCTTTTTCATCAGACCACATCATTTTGCGATCGTGATAGGCGGTATTAACCGAACTGGAGGGCAACGCCGCTCCGCCATGATGACGATGGATCTTGTTCTGTTCCGCCAGATCGTTCAGATCGCGGCGAATGGTCTGCGGGCTGACCGCAAAATGCTCCACCAGCTCCTCGGTACTGACGTATCCCTGCCGACGCACCAAATCGATAATGGCGTCGTGCCGCTGTGTTTGCTTCACATTGATCCCCTCAAACACCGGCATGCCGTCATGCCGGCCAATTAAGAAACCGCGCCTCGCAGGCAAAACAACGCACGGCCATGCAGTAGCCACTGCGCGCCCTTCTGCCACTCATTCGGATTTCGGTAAACGGTATGATGGCATTAACGGTGTCTGTTGCGTGTATCCCACCATGCCATCAGCAAGCCAATGACCAGTCCCGCGACATGCGCCGCATTGGCGATCGACATGCCCAAAATATCGAAATAGCCCGCCACCAGCCACACCAGCGCAAACGCCATCAAACCACGCTGAAGATGCAGCGAGCCATCCGGCTCACGCTCGCCGCGCAGCCAGACGTACCCCATCAGGGCATACACCACGCCGGACAGGCCGCCGAAATAGACACCGCTGAACCAGGACTGCACCCAACCGCTGAGCGCAGATGACAATAACAGAATGATGCACAATCGCCGGGTGCCGAGCACGCGCTCCACCGGGCCGCCGAGATACCACCACCACATCAGGTTGAACAATAGATGCAACAGCGAGAAATGCAGCAGCGCGTGGCTAAACCAGCGCCAGAGCTGCAGGGTTTGCGTGCTGTCCGGAAAGGCTAACAGCACCATCATGCGCTCGACGCCGTAGGCCTGCATCAGCAGGTAGACGGCGATGGCGACCACCAGCACGGCCAGCGTCAACGGCCCCGCGCGCTGGCGCAGCGTCTGCAGGTAGGAAAACGACGGGTAACGCAGCCCGCTGTCGGTGGTGCCGTTCTGCCAGCTGGCCGCCTGATAGCGCTCATGCCAGGGCTCCTGCAGAAAGCGCGCCAGTTCCTGCTTCACCCGCTCTTGCTGGCTTTCATCCGGCAGCCAGATATCCACCTCGCTGCCGTTGATGCGGACAACCAGTCGCACCTGGTGCGTGTGCATATAGTCGACAAACGCCTGCGCCAGACGCGGATTGGATAACGCAACAATTCGGATCATGACAATAGCCCAACGCTTCCCGCCAATGAATTTATGTCTTCGATTCTAAAACATTTACCGCCCGGAGCGCAGCGCAATAACCGTTCATAACCCCTGCTATTTCCGTTTGGATGTGATGGCTTTCACATCTCTCGGGCATTCGTCATGACAGGCTCCCTTGCCGCCCGGCGGGTGTACTGCGGATTTTTGTTTACTTCCGTTTTGTCCGACATCCTATGATCGCGGTCACTTTTCAACCAGGGAGGCTCCATTACTCTCATTTAAGAGGTGTTAAGGGTATGTTTCTTGAAGAGCGTAGAAACAAGATTCTGGAATATCTGGATCAATACGATCGCGCCAGCGTGGAATATCTGGCCGCTATTTTCTCTGTCACCAGAGAAACCATACGCAGTGATCTGAATGCCCTGGCCCGGCAACAACTGATTCAGCGTTGCCACGGCGGCGCCGTTATTATTCGCCGCAGCCTGCAATCTCAGCTTATTACCGAAACCGGAAAAGATTTTGAGGTCCTGTTAAAGAAAATAAAAAATCAGGTAAGAAATAAAAGCATACGAAAAAAGGATAAAACCATGAAAGGTAAAGTCTGTATTCTTGGCTCGTTTAATGTGGATATTGTCGCCAGGGTCGCGCGTTTTCCCAAAGGAGGAGAATCTTTACTGGCGCAAGGCAGCGCACTGGGGCCAGGAGGAAAAGGCGCCAATCAGGCAATGGCCGCCAGTATGGCCGGTGCAAAAGTGCATTTCGTTTCCAAAGTCGGGAAAGATCAATTCAGTCATTTTGCTTACGAACATCTTTCAAAATCCGCCATTCACTCATTTAAATTATATCAGTCCGACACGGAACCGACCGGCAACGCGATTATTTATGTCTCGCTGCAAAATGGCGAAAATATGATTGCCATTTATTCCGGCGCCAATAAAACGCTGACCGATGAAGAAATTGCCGAAATCATGCCCGAGCTGGAAGACGCGGACGTATTGCTACTGCAAATGGAAAATAATTTCCCGGCTACGCTAAGCGCCATGAAGCTGGCCAGGGCGCTCGACACGCAAATTATCCTGAATCCGGCCCCTTATTCCGACGATGTTTTATCCTGCCTCGATTATGTGGATATCATCACCCCGAATGAAACCGAAGCCTCATTACTGTCCGGTATTGAGATCAACAGCCTGGACAGTGCCAGACAAGCCGCGCAGAAAATCCACGCTCTTGGCGCCACACGGGTGATCATCACCATGGGCGCCAACGGCGCCCTGCTGTTTGACGGTCAGCAATTCCAGCATATTCCAGCCTTTCCCGCCGTCAGCGTGGATACCACCGGCGCCGGCGATGCCTTCAACGGCGCATTCGCCGCCGCCGTGGCCGCCGGACAGAGCGTGGCGCAGGCCGCCACCTATGCCAATGCGTTCGCCTCTCTGGCGGTCGAACGGGAAGGCGCCGCCAATATGCCAACCCATCAGCAGGTGACGAACCGGCTGGCGCAACGCTGATTTACCCACACCTTATTTTTAAACACCCCGAACAGACTTTCGGGCAAGGAGAAAAAGAATGAAGAGCATCGAAGGCATCGTTCCCGTCATGCTGACCCCGTTTAACACCAGAAACGAAATCGACTACCCCGGTCTGGCGAAGCTGATTGACTGGTATCTGGACAAAGGAGTGGACGCGCTGTTCGCCGTCTGCCAGTCCAGCGAAATGTTGTTCCTCAGCCTGCAGGAGCGCGTGGATCTGGCTCGTTTCGTCGTAGACACCGTGGCGGGACGCGTGCCGGTGATCGCATCCGGCCACATCAGCGACGCTATCGACGAGCAGATTGCCGAACTGCAGGCGATGGCGGAAACCGGCATCGACGCGCTGGTGCTGGTCACCAATCATCTGGACCCGAAAAACCAAGGCTCGGCGACATTCTTCAGTACGCTGGACACGTTGCTGGCGGCGCTGCCGGCGACACTGCCGCTCGGCCTATACGAATGTCCGGCGCCGTATCGCCGCCTGCTGACGGATGAAGAACTGATGCACTGCGCCAACAGCGGCCGCTTTGTGGTGCTCAAAGACGTGAGTTGCGACCTGCCAACGGTAGAACGTCGGGTAAAACTCACCGCCGGCACGCCGCTGAATATCATCAACGCCAACGCCGCCATCGCTTTTCCGGCGATGCGCGCCGGCTCCAAAGGCTTTAGCGGCGTGTTCACCAACTTCCACCCGGAATTGTATCAGTGGCTGTATTCGCAAAGCCGGCAGCAGCCGGAACTGGCGCAGGAGCTGGCGACCTTTCTGTCGCTGGCGGCGGTCACCGAAACGCTGGGCTACCCCAAAAACGCCAAGATCTACCATCAGCGCCTCGGCACCTTTGAACACGATCACTGCCGGGTGACCGGGGACAATGTGCTGGAGAAATTCTGGGCCTTGACGGTGATCCTGGATCAGATTCGTCAGGGAACGGAACACTACCAGAAAAAAATTCAGTAACGATAACGTCAACGCCATCAGGCGTATTGTCCGGCGAGTGGAAATAACGCCTTTATTTCCACCTGCCGGCTTAATGGCATGCTCTTGTCATTCACCAGGAATAAACCGCTATGATTATTTGCGATCAACAAGACTGGAGTCGGGAGAAATACGCAACACATCCGATTATTCATCAGGCCATCGATTATATTTCCACGACCGACTTTACCGTGATGGCGACCGGGAAATACGACATTATTCCCGGAAAAATGTTCTGCTTATTACAAGAGTTCACCACAGAACCTGCCGAGGAACGGCTGGCGGAATCACATTTTAATTTTGTCGATATCCAATATTTATTACAGGGGGAAGAAACCATCGGCGTCGCACGCGGCAGCTGCAGCAATACTGTGATTGAAGACAAAAGCGAGCACCACGATATTGTCTTTTATCGCAATATTCAAAACGAAAGCTTTATTTCATTAACACCAGGCATGTTTACCGTTTTCTTTCCGGAAGATCTGCACCGGCCATGCTGTCAAAGCCGAGGCCCATCTTTTATTCGCAAAGCGGTGATTAAAATTCACATCAGTTTATTTACGGATTGCTGATTATTATGAAAAACGCCACCTCTACCTTACAAGATAATACGGTTATAACCACCTCGCCGATTACCCGCTTACGCTGGGGAATCATTTTCATTCTGTTAATGGCGGCGATCATCAATTACCTTGACCGCGCCAACTTGAGTATCGCCAATACCACCATCGCTAAAGAGTTCGGTTTCAGCGCCACCCAGATGGGCATGCTGCTTTCCGCCTTCCTGTGGCCTTATGCGCTCGCCAACCTGCCGGCCGGCTGGCTGGTGGACAAACTGGGGCCGAAAAAAATGTTTTCCGGCGCAGTGGGGTTGTGGTCAACCTTTACCGTGCTGGCCGGATTCATCAACGGCTATTCCATGTTCTATGGATTGCGCATGTTGCTGGGTATCGCCGAGTCGCCCTTTTTCACCTCGGGCATTAAAATCACCCATCGCTGGTTTTCCGCCCGCGAACGCGGCCTGCCGACCGCCATCATCAATACCGGCTCGCAGATCGCCAACGCCGTGGCGCCGCCGATTCTGACCGTACTGTTGCTGACGCTGGGCTGGCGCGGCATGTTTATCGCCATCGGCCTGGCGGGCATACCGCTGCTGCTGGTCTGGCTGAAGTTCTACCGCGAACCGACCGCGGCCGAAGAGCGCGACATTCATGCCGGAACAACAGCGGCGGCGCCGGCGTCCGGCGATGAGGCGGCCAAAAGCCAGCCAGGCTGGGGCGCGCTGTTCCGGCATAAAACCACCTGGTTCATGATTCTGGGTAACTTCTCCATCATGTTTACCATCTGGGTTTATCTGACCTGGCTGCCGGGCTATCTGGAAAAATCCCTCGGCTTCACGTTGAAACAGACCGGCTGGATTGCCTCTATTCCGTTCCTCGCCGGCATTCTCGGCGTGCTGTGTGGCGGTGCTATCTCCGATCGGCTGATTCGCCGCGGCGTCAACACCATCACCGCCCGTAAGATCCCTATCGTACTGGGAGCAGCATTGGCGGCCTGCTTTGTGGCGCCGATTCCTTTCGTCAGCAACACCTCGATGTCCATTCTGCTGTTATCGCTGGGATATTTCTGCTCGCAGTTGCCTTCCGGCGTCATCTGGACACTGGCGACCGACATTGCTCCCAAAGAGCAGGTGGCGTCACTTGGCGCCATTCAGAACTTCGGCGGTTTTCTCGGGGCAGCCAGCGCGCCCATTATTACCGGGGTGATTTTGGACGCCACCGGGATGTTCACCAATGTTTTCTTTCTGGGGGCGGGTTTGCTGATGCTGGGGGCGTTGAGCTACGGCTTGTTCGTCAAAAAACCGATTGAAGTCCGGTAATCAAGCCGGTGTGTCGCCTCGCGCGCCACACCGGTTCACCGTCATCCCGCCGCCACATCCTGCGGAAAGCGCGTTTGCCAGGCTTCGAAACCGCCATCCACGCTATATACGGCCTCAAAACCCAGGCTGATCAGGTAATTCGCCGCGTTACGGCTGCTGATGCCGTGATAGCACATCACCATCACCGGCTGTTCGAAATCGGCGCCGCGCACAAAATCCGACAGGGTTTCATTGGTCAGGTGGGTCGAGCCAGGCACGTGGGCGCCGCCGAAACTCTGCGGATCGCGAATATCCACCAGCACAGTGCCTTGCTGCCAGCGCTGATGCGCCTGCTCAATATCGATTGCCTCAAACTGCTCCATTGCCTGCCTCATATTGCCTGATAAAGGGTGGTGGTTACCGAATGGTATGCCTTGCATGACATTGCGCGCATTGTAACCCACTCATCGCGCCGATAGACCGGATAAACCACAGGGATATCGCGAACAACCGGGCGCGCGCGGCGGGGAAAACACCCAGATCACCCGTGCCGAACAGGTTATCTTTAATTAAATCAGGCGCGAAACTGTTAGCTACATCACGCGCAAATGTTTTTAATTGGTTAACGCTTGGCTAACATGTTTGTTTTCGATTAATATCGTGAGCGAAAACGAACATTATTGCTTTTAACGACATTATAGCTTTTAACGAATATGACGGCTTTTGACGTGGCGGAGGAGAAAACGTGGAAACCAAAGATCTGATCGTGATCGGCGGAGGCATTAACGGTACCGGCATCGCGGCGGATGCCGCCGGGCGCGGACTGTCCGTTCTGTTGCTGGAAGCGCAGGATCTGGCCTGCGCCACCTCCTCCGCCAGCTCAAAGCTGATTCATGGCGGCCTGCGCTATCTGGAACACTATGAGTTCCGGCTGGTGGGGGAAGCGCTGTCCGAACGCGAAGTGCTGCTGAAAATGGCGCCGCACATCATTTTCCCGATGCGTTTTCGCCTGCCGCACCAGCCGCACCTGCGTCCGGCCTGGATGATTCGCGCCGGTCTGTTCATGTACGACCATCTGGGCAAACGCGTCAGCCTGCCGTCCAGCCACGGGCTGCGATTCGGCCGTGAATCGGTGCTGAAACCGGAACTGACGCGCGGTTTCGAATATTCCGACTGCTGGGTGGACGACGCCCGTCTGGTGGTGCTGAACGCGCAGGAAGTCGTACGCCGCGGCGGCGAGGTGAAAACGCGCATGACCGTCACCCGCGCCCGCCGCGAAAACGGCCTGTGGGTGGTGGAAGCCGAAGACGCGCTGAGCGGCGAGACGCATCGCTGGCAGGCGAAAGGCCTGGTCAACGCAACCGGCCCGTGGGTACGCCAGTTCTTTGACGATGGTCTGGCGCTGCCGTCGCCGTACGGCATCCGACTGATCAAAGGCAGCCATATCGTCGTTCCGCGCGTGCATCAGGAAGAGCAGGCCTACATTCTGCAGAATAAAGACCACCGCATCGTGTTTGTGATCCCGTGGCAGGATGAGTTTTCCATCATCGGCACTACCGATGTGGAGTACCACGGCGATCCGCATCAGGTGAAGATTGACGACAACGAAATTCGTTACCTGCTGGACGTATACAACGACCACTTCAAAAAACAGCTGACGCGCGACGACATCGTCTGGAGCTACTCGGGCGTGCGTCCGTTGTGCGACGACGAGTCGGATTCACCGCAGGCCATCACCCGCGATTACACGCTGTCAGTGGCGGATGAAAGCGGTAAGGCGCCGCTGCTGTCGGTGTTCGGCGGCAAGCTGACCACCTACCGGAAGCTGGCGGAACACGCCATGGACAAGCTGGCGAAATACTACCCGCAGGCGGGCCAGGCGTGGACTAATCGCGCCATCCTGCCCGGCGGCGATATCAGCGGCAGCCGCGAAGACTACGCCGCCCTGCTGCGCCGCCGCTACAATCTGCCGGAAGCGCTGGCACGTCGCTACAGCCGCACCTACGGCACCCAGAGCGAGAAAATACTCGGCAACGCGCAGGCGTTGAGCGATCTGGGTGAACATTTCGGCCATACCCTGTACGAAGCCGAGCTGCGTTATCTGGTGGAGCACGAATGGGTGGTGTCGCTGGAAGACGCTATCTGGCGCCGCACCAAACTGGGCATGTGGCTGGATGACGCCCAACAGCAGCGTATTAGTGAATGGCTGGCGAACTACCGCAGTCAGTTAGCCAAGGCCGGTTAATCCCAAAGAAAAACGGCTTCCTTATGGAAGCCGTTTCTATTGACCTCACTCGATACAAAACGAAGGCGTTTTCGGCGTCAAAAACTGTGCTGAGGCTAGCGGCTTCGCCGGGTGAGCCGCATGGACGCGGTGAAAGCCCGTGTCGTGCTGGGAGCACGTCACGGGCGGCCCGAACTGCGAAGACGATTGCCGAAGGCACCGCGCCAGCGGCACAGTTTAGCCCTCAGCCAGAGGTCAAGGAGAGGTGGCGTTTGAACCTCTCCTTGTCGTGCGTGCGATGATGTCGCAAAGGAATAACCGATGTCATCAAGCACGAAACCTCACACTACTCCGACATAAATCGCCAATCACAAAACAACAGCGCTGTTTGTCTACAGCCTAACTGCACATCCAGTTACACCATCCAATCGACCTACAACCGTATCGGCTTGATATGCCAGATGTCGTCGGCGTATTCCTGAATGGTGCGATCGGCGGAGAAATAGCCCATGTTGGCGATGTTGTGCAGGGTACGGCGCGTCCATTCGTCCTCGTCGCGGTAGACATCGTCCACCTTGTCGTGGCTATCCACATAACTGCGGTAATCCGCCAGCAACTGGTAGTGATCGCCGAAATTGACCAGCGAATCGAACAGGTCGGCATAGCGGCCCGGTTCATCCGGGCTGAACACGCCGGTGGCGATCTGCGTCAGCACCCGGTGCAACTCCTCGTCCTGATTATAGAATTCACGCGGGTTGTAACCGTTACGTCGCAGTTCTTCCACCTGTTCCGTGGTGTTGCCGAAAATGAAGATATTCTCTTCCCCCACCCGTTCACGCATTTCGACGTTGGCGCCGTCCAGCGTGCCGATGGTCAGCGCGCCGTTCAGGGCAAACTTCATATTGCTGGTGCCGGAAGCCTCGGTGCCCGCCAGCGAAATCTGTTCCGACAGGTCGGCCGCCGGAATGATGATTTGCGCCAGGCTGACGCCGTAGTTGGGGATGAAAACGATCTTCAGTTTGTCTTTCACCTCCGGGTCATTGTTCACCACGCTGGCCACATCGTTGATCAGGTGAATGATGTGCTTGGCCATGTAGTAGGCGGATGCCGCCTTGCCGGCAAAGATGGCGACGCGCGGTACGCGATCCAGATTCGGGTCATCCTTGATGCGGTTATAAAGCGTAATCAGGTGCAATACGTTGAGCAGCTGACGTTTGTACTCATGAATACGCTTGATCTGCACATCAAACAACGCGCTGGGATCCACCACCACATCCAGATGCTGAGCGATGTAGATCGCCAGCCGCTTTTTGTTTTCCTGTTTGGCCTTACGCACTTTCTGCAGGAAGGCCGGAAAATCAATGTGCGGCTTCAGGTCCGCCAGTTGGCTCAGATCGGTGCGCCAGGTTTTGCCGATGGTGTCATCCAGCACTTTCGATAGCGACGGGTTCGCCAGCGCCAGCCAGCGCCGCGGAGTAACGCCGTTGGTTTTATTACAGAAACGGTCCGGATAGAGCCGGGCGAAGTCGGCGAACAGCGACTGCACCATCAGGTCGGTATGCAACTGGGACACCCCGTTCACCTGATGGCTGCAGATCACCGCCAGCCATGCCATGCGCACTTTGCGCCCGTGGGTTTCATCCACGATCGACACCCGCGTCAGCAAATCGTTGTCGTTCGGGAAACGTTCCTGCACGTCGTCCAGAAAACGGTCGTTGATTTCGAAAATCAGTTGCAGATGGCGCGGCAAAATTTTGCCCATCATGTCGACCGGCCAGGTCTCCAGCGCCTCACCCATCAGGGTGTGGTTGGTGTAGGAGAACACCTTGGTGACCACTTCCCAGGCGGCGTCCCACTTGAACTTATGCTCGTCGATCAACAGGCGCATCAGTTCCGGAATCGCCAGCACCGGGTGGGTGTCGTTGAGGTGGATAGCGAATTTTTCCGCCAGATTGGCGTAGGTTTTGTGCATCATCCAGTGGCGACTGAGGATATCCTGCACCGTGGCGGAGACCAGAAAGTACTCCTGACGTAAACGCAGCTCACGGCCGGAATAGGTGGAATCGTCGGGATACAGCACGCGCGACACGTTTTCGGAGTGGTTTTTATCCTCCACCGCCGCGAAATAGTCGCCCTGATTGAACTTACCGAGGTTGATTTCGTTACTGGCCTGCGCCGCCCACAGCCGCAGGGTGTTGGTGGCGTCGGTATCAAAGCCGGGGATGATTTGATCATAAGCGCAGGCGATGATCTCCTCGGTTTCCAGCCAGCGGGTTTTACTGCCTTCCTGCTGGATACGACCGCCGAAACGCACTTTGTAACGGGTGCTGTGGCGGACGAATTCCCACGGGTTACCGTATTCCAGCCAGTAATCCGGCGACTCCGCCTGCCTGCCGTCGACGATGTTCTGCCGGAACATACCGTACTCGTAACGGATGCCATAACCGCGCCCCGGCAGCGCCATAGTGGCGAGCGAGTCAAGGAAGCAGGCCGCCAGCCGTCCGAGACCGCCGTTGCCCAGCGCCGGATCGTCCTCTTCTTCCAGCAGCTCGTTTAGATCCAGGCCCATCGCTTCCAGCGCGTCCCTCAGATCGTCAAACATGCCCATCGCCAGCAGCGCGTTGGACAGCGTGCGTCCCAGCAGGAATTCCATCGACAGGTAGTAAACCTGCCGGACATCCTGCGATAACTGCGCGCGATTGGAACGCAGCCAGCGCTCTACCATGCGATCCCGCACGGCCAACACCGCGGCATTCAGCCAGTCATGTTTACTGGCGATGCTGGGATCCTTGCCTACGGTAAACATCAACTTGTAAGCGATGGAGTGTTTCAGCGCGTCTACGCTAAGCGTAGGTGAGTTGTAGATAAATGGAGAGTTCATATGTCATTCCCACTGATGCGTACTACCACAGACGTTGATAAAGCGCACGATAGGCCTGGGCAGCAACCTGCCAACTAAAATCCATTGCCATTGCCTGACGCTGTACATAACGCCAGAGCGAAGGGCGCGACCACAACACAAAGACCCGACGAATCGCCCGCGACAGCGACGCTGTATTGCAATCGCTGAACACAAAACCACTCGCCAGGCCATCGGCCAGATTTTCCAGCGAGCAATCTGCCACTGTATCCGCCAGCCCGCCGGTGCGCCTGACCAGCGGTAACGTGCCGTATTTCAGGCCGTACAACTGGGTCAAACCGCAGGGTTCGAACCGACTAGGAACCATAATCACATCCGCGCCGCCAATAATGCGGTGCGAGAACGCTTCGTGATAACCGATCTGAACGCCGACACGGCCGTGATACTCCGCCGCCGCCGCCAGAAAACCTTCCTGCAGGGTGGCGTCGCCCGCCCCCAGCACCACCAGTTGCCCGCCCTGCTCCAGCAAACCCGGCACGGCCTGCAACGCGATATCCAACCCCTTCTGACTGGTAAGGCGGCTGACGATGGCGAACACCGGCACCCGGTCATCCACCTTAAGCCCCATCGCCGTTTGCAGATGCCGTTTGTTGTCCGCCTTGCGCGCCAGCTCATCGCGGCTATAGGTGGCGGTCAGCAGCGAATCGTGCGCCGGGTTCCAGATCTCGTCATCCACGCCGTTGAGGATGCCGGACAGACGACCGGCGTCTTCCCGCGACTGCAGCAACCCTTCCAGCCCGTAGCCGTATTCCGTCTGAGTGATCTCATGCGCATAGGTCGGGCTGACGGTGGTGATGTGATCCGCATAGTACAGCCCGGCTTTGAGGTACGAGATCTGACCGTAGAATTCCAGCCCGTACATGCTGAAGTACTCCGGCGGCAACCGCAGCTCCGACATGTGACGGGCATCAAATAATCCCTGATAAGCCAGATTATGGACGGTAAATACCGATTTTGCCGGTCGACCTTTCGCCGCCAGGTAAGCGCAGGCCAGACCGGCATGCCAGTCGTGGGCGTGCACGATGTCCGGCCGCCAGAACGGATCGACGCCGCTGGCCATTTCCGCCCCCATCCAACCCAGCAGACCGAAGCGCAGAAAATTATCCGAATAGGCAAACAAAGAGGTGTCGTGATACGGGCTGCCCGCCCGTTCATACAGGTGGGGAACATCGATCAGGTAGATGCCCACGCCGTTGTAATGACCGTAGCGCAGCGTGACACGACCGCCAAACGTATCCAGTTCCCGCACCACCTGCGCATCCGGGATGCCTTTTTTCAGGTCGGGGAACGCCGGCAACAGCACCCGCACATCCATCCCCGCGGCGATCTGCGCGCCGGGCAATGCCCCCACCACATCCGCCAGTCCCCCGGTTTTCAGCAGGGGGAACAGCTCTGAACACACATGTAATACCCGCATCTTGTCTCCCGTAGCCGCCTCGTCTCTGGCGCGGCGGCATCAATCCCCCGGCCGCCCTCGGCCGGGCATCGCGGCTAAGGTTTGAGTTTGGCCAGCATGGCGCGCGTCACCAGCACAATCCCTTCTTCGGAACGATAAAAGCGACGGTTGTCATCCTCGGCGTTCTCGCCGATCACCATGCCTTCCGGAATTTCGCAGGCGCGATCGACAATGCAGCGATGCAGACGGCATGAGCGTCCCACTTTGACATCCGGCAGCAACACCGACGAATCGATGCTGCAGAAGGAGTTGATTCGCACCCGCGGAAATAGCACCGAGTGCGTTACCACCGAGCCGGAGACGATGCACCCGCCGGAAACCAGCGAATTCATGGTCAGCCCGTGGCTGCCGGAGCGGTCCTGCACGAATTTGGCGGGCGGCAAGGCCGCCATCGCCGAGCGAATCGGCCAGTTGTGGTCGTACATGTCCAGTTCCGGCATGACCGAAGCCAGATCGAGATTGGCGCGCCAGTAAGCTTCCAGCGTTCCCACGTCCCGCCAGTAAGGCGGCGCGTTGTCCGAGGAGGTAACGCAGGAGAGCGTGAAGGGGTGCGCCCAGGCATGCCCTTGCGCCACGATTTTCGGGATCAGGTCTTTGCCGAAATCGTGGCTGGAGTCCGAGGTGCACACGTCTTCTTCCAGCCGCCGGTAGAGATAGTCGGCGTTGAACACGTAGATCCCCATGCTGGCCAGCGCCATGTCCGGGTTATCCGGCATCGGCGTCGGTTTGGCGGGTTTCTCTTCAAAGCTGACGATGCGGTTATCCTTGTCCACGCTCATGATGCCGAAGGCGTGCGCCTCTTTAATCGGCACCGGGATACAGGCTACCGAGCACTCGGCGCCGTTCTCCACGTGGTCCAGCAGCATGCGGGAATAATCCATCTTGTAGATGTGGTCGCCGGCCAGAATCACCACGTATTCCGCCCGATAGCGCCGGATAATATCCAGGTTATGGCACACGGCGTCGGCGGTGCCGCGATACCAGTGATCGTTTTCATCGTGTCGTTGCTGCGCCGGCAGCAAATCGACAAATTCGTTCATCTCGGTATTCAGGAACGACCAGCCGCGCTGGATGTGCTGCACCAGCGTGTGCGACTGATACTGGGTAATGACGCCAATCCGGCGGATACCGGAATTCAGGCAGTTGGAAAGAGCAAAATCGATAATTCGGTACTTACCGCCAAAGTGTACGGCCGGCTTGGCGCGGTATGCGGTCAAATCTTTCAGTCGGGTACCTCGCCCGCCCGCCAGAATCAGCGCGACGGATTTTAGGGGCAATTGTCTGGCCAGCATCAGAGGATCGTGTTTGTCAGTACTCACCATGTCAGGCTCCTTATTATTGTTTTACCAGTACGCACACCGCATTCGCCTGCCCGCGCCAGACCCGCCCATCGAGTGGATGGTCGGCCGCGCTAAACGGCGGCTCAACCCGCCATTCCCCTTCCGGCAGGGAGAAATCACATTCCTGCGGCGTGGCATTGATCAACAGTAGCCAGCGTTCGGAAAGCTGGATTTGCAACTGGTGTGCTCCCTGTTCCCATTCGTACGGCGTTAATGCCTCTCCCTGCGCATTCAGCCACCGCACGTCGTTCTCGCCGTCACGCCACCAGCGCCCCCGCTGCAACGCAGGGATAGACCGGCGCAGCCGGATCAACCCGGACGTAAACGCGAGCAACGCGTCATCCGCCTGATCCCAATGCAACCAGGCCAGCGCGTTGTCCTGACAGTAGGCGTTATTGTTGCCCTGCTGGCTGTTGCCGAATTCATCGCCCGCCAGCAGCATCGGCGTTCCCTGCGACAGCAGCAGCGTGGTCAGCAGCGCCTGCTGACTGACGCGCCGCCGCGCCTGCGTCGCCTCATCCGCCTCCAGCCCCTCGGTCCCGTGGTTGAAACTGAAATTGCTGTTGGTGCCGTCCCGGTTTTGCTCCCCGTTGGCGTCGTTGTGCTTGTGGTTGAAACACACCAGATCGCGCAGGGTAAAACCGTCATGAGAGGTCAGCATGTTGACCGACGCCCAGGGCTGCCGGCTGCCGCGCTCAAACACCTCGCTGGAGGCGGCGAAACGACGGGCCAGCACCCCAACGGGGAGATCGCCATGCAGCCAGAAACGGCGTATGTCGTCGCGGAAGCGGTCGTTCCACTCCGCGAACGGCGCCGGGAATTGCCCCAGTTGGTAACCGCCGGGACCGATGTCCCAGGGTTCGGCAATCAATTTGCAGTCGCGCAGCGAGCGGTGATTGCGCAGGGCCGTAAAGAACGGAGCGGCGGAAGAAAAATCCGGCAGGCGTCCCAGAATCGTCGCCAGATCAAAACGAAAACCATCCACATGGCAGACCTCGCGCCAGAACGTCAGACACTCGATCACCCAATGCAGCACCGCCGGATGCTCAAGCCGCAGCACGTTGCCGCACCCCGCCCAGTTGTGATAATCGCCGTTCTCCGTCAGCCAGTAGTAGCTGGCGTTATCAATACCGCGCAGCATCAGGGTCGGGCCGTCTACATCCAGCTCCGCGCTGTGGTTAAACACCACATCCAGAATCACCTCGATGCCGGCCTGATGCAGCGCACGCACCGCGTCGCGGAACTCGTTGAGCGGGTCATCGCTCGCCGCCAGGCTGCTGTCCACCGCAAACGGCAACAGCGTGTTGTAGCCCCAGTAATTGCGCAGGCCCATTGATTGCAGACGCGGCTCGTCGGCATGCTGGTGGATAGGCATTAGCTCGAGCGCGGTCACGCCCAGTTGCGTCAGATAATCCAGCATCACCGGATGAGCCAGCGCGGCATAGGTGCCGCGTATCGCCGCCGGAATGCCGGGGTGTCGACGGGTCAACCCGCGCACGTGGGCTTCGTACAGCACCGTCTGCCCCCAGGGGGTGCGCGGCAGCCGGTCGTTCTGCCAGTCGTAATGTTCGTCCACCACCACGCTGCGCGGCATCACTTCGGCGCTGTCGGAAAGGTCGGGCTGGTCGTAACCGCCGTGCAGCCGCTCGTCATCCACCACCCAGCCGTCCATCTGCCGGGCGCAAGGGTCAAGCAACAGCTTATTGGCGTTGAAACGCAGCCCGCGTCGCGGCTCGAACGCGCCATCGACGCGATAGCCGTAGCACAAGCCCGGCTGAGCGTCCGGCAGATAACCGTGCCAGATATCACCGGTGCGGGCCGTCAGCGGCAAACGCTGCTCCCGCAGGCCGTCAAAAATACACAATTCCACCCGCGACGCCCCGGATGAGAACAAGGCGAAGTTCACGCCTTCGCCATCGAAATGAGAGCCTAATGGTCGCGGGCGCCCCGCCAGCAGCTCAGCCATTACGCCTCCTTCACCAGATATAAGGTGGAGAGCGGCGGCAGCGTCAGCACCAGCGACTGCGGCCGGGAATGGCTACCCACCGTTTCGCTGCGCACCAGTCCCTGATTGCCAAGGTTACTGCCGTGGTAATGCCAGGAATCGGTATTAAGCACCTCGCGCCACTGCCCCGGCTGGTTGATGCCGACGCGATAACCGTCCCGAGGCACCGGCGTAAAATTGCTGATGATCAGCATTTCGTTGCCGTCGACATCGCGCCGGATAAAGGCGAACACCGAGTTTTCCCGGTCGTCCACCACCACCCATTCGAAGCCCTGATGCAGGTAGTCGCACTGATAGAGCGGCGGATGCTGGCGGTAACAGTGGTTGAGGTCGCGCACCAGTTGCTGCACCCCGGCGTGCCAGCCTTCCTCCTCATCCAGCAGATGCCAGTCCAGGCTGGTGTCATGGTTCCACTCCCGCCCCTGCGCAAATTCACTGCCCATGAACAGCAGCTTCTTGCCGGGGTACGCCCACATGAAACCGTAGTAGGCGCGCAGGTTGGCGAACTTCTGCCAGGCGTCGCCGGGCATCCTATCCAGCAACGAGCGCTTGCCGTGCACCACTTCGTCATGCGACAGCGGCAGCACGAAGTTTTCGCTATAGGCGTACAGCATGCCGAAGGTCAGCAGGTCGTGGTGGTATTTGCGGTGTACCGGGTCCAGTTGCATGTAGGCCAGCGAGTCATGCATCCAGCCCATGTTCCACTTGTAGTGGAAACCCAGCCCGCCATGCTCCGGCGGCAACGTCACCCCGGCGTAATCGGTGGATTCTTCGGCGATGGTGACCGCGCCGGCATGATGCTGCCCCAGCATCTGATTGGTGTAGCGCAGGAAGCCGATCGCCTCCAGATTCTCCTTGCCGCCGAAATAGTTCGGCACCCATTCCCCGTCGCGGCGGCTGTAATCGCGGTAAATCATCGAGGCCACCGCGTCGACCCGCAGCCCGTCGACGCCAAAGCGCTCCGTCCAGTACAATGCGTTGCCCGCCAGATAGTTGCGCACTTCGTGGCGATCAAAGTTATAAATCAGCGTGTTCCAGTCCTGGTGGTAGCCTTCTTTCGGGTCGGCGTATTCGTACAGCGCGGTGCCGTCAAAACGCGCCAGCCCGTAGCTGTCCGCCGGGAAATGGCCGGATACCCAGTCCAGCAGCACATTGATGCCCGCCTCATGAAAGGCCGACACCAGATAGCGGAAATCGTCCGGCGAACCGAAACGACGGGTGGGCGCGTATAACCCCAGCGGCTGATAGCCCCAGCTGCCGTCAAACGGGTGCTCATGCACCGGCATCAGTTCAACATGGGTAAATCCCATTTCTTTCACGTACGGCACCAGTTGGTCCGCCAGTTCGCGGTAGCTGAGCCAGAAATTATTGTCGGTGTGCCGCCGCCATGACCCTAAATGCACCTCGTAAATGGAAATCGGCGATTGCAGATCGTTGGCGTGTTGCCGCGCTTCATCCACCGGCAACGCGGGCGGCAGACGGCCGACCACCGACGCGGTATCCGGGCGCATCTGCGACTCGAACGCATAGGGGTCGGACTTCACCAGCACATTGCCGTAACAGTCGATAATCTCGAACTTGTACAGTTGCCCCGGCCCGACGCCCGGCACAAACAGCTCCCACACGCCGTTTTCGCGCCGCAGACGCATCGGATGGCGGCGACCGTCCCAGAAATTGAAATCGCCCACCACCGACACCCGCTGGGCATTCGGCGCCCAGACGGCAAAACAGGTGCCATCGACGCCATCCAACGTAGCCGGATGCGCGCCCAGCGTTTCAAACGGCCGCAAATGGCGCCCTTCCGCCAATAGCCAGATATCCAGCTCCTGCAACAGCGTGCCAAAACGATAAGGGTCATCGATAACATGCGTATCCTGCTGCCAGGTCACCGCCAGCCGATAGCTGAACGGTTTTTTGCGGCGGGGCAGCACCGACGAGAAAAAACCGCGCGGGTCCCGGCATTGCAGGTCCGCCACTTTACGTCCGCTGTGTGCGTCCACCACGTACACGTCGCTGGCATCGGGAAGCAGCGCGCGCACTTCCAGCCCCGAGGCGGTGTCATGCATACCCAGTACCGCAAAAGGATCGGCGTAATGGCCGGAAAAAAGGAGATTAATAATGTTCTGATCAGAAAACCCTGACATGGCATCCATCCTCTGAATTAACCATCTGAATAAGTTAAGCATGTTAAAGAGACAGATCATTTCTTCGGCATTCTTGTGGATAGGGAAATGCCCTGCGTCAATAACAGAAAAGGAACCAGCCTGACCCCATAAAAAAGAAAACTCACCCGAACAGAAAACACCTCACAGCACTCGCTGAGCCTGCGAAGCATTTTTCAGACAAACCTAAGATTCAGCTTAGTCAAGAAAAGAGAAAACATTTGAGATTATGGATAAATTTTTGCGCCAAAGACTTATAAGAAAAAATAATTAATCATAGTGTTAGCGAATGTTGATCCTGTCCGGAGATTGTTCGACCGCGACGGGTAAAATCGGATGCATCAACAGGGAGGTGTACTGCTTATGATAAGCCAAATCGATCTGATTCTGTCATTGCTGCAACAAACATGCGTCTATCTGGTCATTGCCTATCTATTGAGCAAAACTCCGCTGTTTATTCCGCTGACGCAGGTCACCATCCGCCTGCCGCATAAACTGATCTGCTACCTGACCTTCTCGATGTTCTGCATCCTCGGCACCTATTTTGGCCTGCATATCGACGATTCCATCGCCAATACTCGCGCCATCGGCGCGCTGCTGGGCGGCGTACTGGGCGGGCCGTCGGTGGGGGTGCTAGTCGGGCTGACCGGCGGCTTGCATCGCTATTCCCTCGGCGGCATGACCGCGCTGGCCTGTATGGTTTCCACTATCGCGGAAGGGCTGGCCGGCGGCCTGCTGCACCGCTACCTGACCCGCCGCCATCGCGTCGATCTGCTGTTCCAGCCGCTGGTCATCGCCGCCGCCACCCTGCTGGTGGAAGTGTTGCAGATGAGCATCATCCTGCTGTTGTCGCGGCCATTCGGCGACGCGCTGACGCTGGTCAAAAGCATCGCGCTGCCGATGATCATCACCAACAGCGTCGGGGCGGCGATGTTCATGCGCATCCTGCTGGACCGGCGGGCGATGTTCGAGAAATACACGTCGGCGTTTTCCGCCCGGGCGTTGCAGATTGCCGCCCGCGCCGAAGGGGCGCTGCGGGAAGGATTTAATCCGAGAACCAGTATGCGGGTGGCGCGCATCCTGTATGAAGAGTTGGGCGTCGGCGCGGTCGCCATCACCGATCGGGAAAAATTGCTGGCGTTCGTCGGTACCGGCGACGATCACCACACGGCTGGCTCGCTGATCACCTCGCCGTTCACCCATCAGGCCATCGACCACAATCAGGTGGTGTACGCCGACGGCAACGAAGCGCCCTTCAACTGTTCCATCTCACCGCACTGTAAGCTTGGGTCCACGCTGGTGATACCGCTGCGCGGCGAAGAACAGCGGGTGATCGGCACCATCAAGCTGTATGAACCGAAAAACAAGCTGTTCTCCAGCATCAACCGGACGCTGGGAGAAGGCATCGGTCACCTGCTGTCGGCCCAGATTTTTGCCGGCCGTTTTGAGCAACAGAAACAATTGCTGGCGCAGTCCGAAATCAAGCTGTTGCACGCTCAGGTCAACCCGCACTTCCTGTTCAACGCCCTCAATACCCTGTCGGCGATTATTCGCCGCAACCCGGATCAGGCGCGTCAGCTGGTGCTGTCGCTATCCACCTTCTTTCGCAAAAACCTCAAGCGCAGCAGTGACGAAGTGGCTCTCAGCGATGAGCTGGAGCATGTCGACGCCTACCTTGAAATCGAAAAGGCGCGTTTCGCCAATCTGCTGACGGTGGACATCGCCATTCCGCCGTCGCTCAGGGCCGCCAGGCTACCGGCCTTTTCCCTGCAACCTCTGGTGGAAAACGCCATCAAGCACGGCATTTCCCAAATGCTGGACAACGGCCATTTGCGCATTGACGCCCGCACCCACGCCAACATGCTGGAGCTGACGGTGGAGGACAACGCCGGGACTTATCACCCGCGCAACGGAGGCGACGGGCTGGGCATGAACCTGGTGGACCGGCGCATCAAGGCGCGTTACGGCCATCACTACGGCATCACCGTCACCAGCGAGCCGGAACACTTTACCCGCGTGCGGGTACGAGTGCCGCTACGGGTGGGATAAATTCGCGGCCGAAACCGATCATTGCTTACTACACCTGTTCAGGCGTTTCAGTATGCCAATAATAAAAAACGGCTTCCCTTGTGGGGAAGCCGCTCTCAGGCAGACCTGGGTATCACATCAACTTAACTGCTCCGGCTAACGCCATCTTCGCTATCGTAAGCGATGATTACCCGGGGAATTACAGCCCTACAACGTTTTCAGCGGAAGGACCTTTCGGACCGTTGCCGATAACGAATTCAACTTTCTGGCCTTCGTACAGAGTTTTGAAGCTATCGCTCTGAATGGCGGAGAAGTGAACGAACACGTCTTTGCTGCCGTCAGCCGGAGTGATGAAGCCAAAACCTTTAGTTTCGTTAAACCATTTTACTGAACCAGTCATTTTATTAGACATTATATTACCTCGTAATTTTTTCCAGCCCGTTAGAGGGCAATATAGGTCTGCATTGCAGGAAATACTTATGAGCAAGAAAAAAAGAGATTCAGGGGAAGTGATATCGAGGATAACGCTTGGACTGAGGACTGCTTTAGTAAAATGCTTTGCATAAATAGGTCTGACTAACAAACCGTGACGCCATTAACGCATTCATCCGGAACGAATGCAAGCGTTATGTATTATCGCGAGATGTAAATATTTTATATTTATTATAATTCATGAAGTTAATGAATCCCGATAGGTTATTTCTTCGACACCACCGGTTTCAAGGCAGAGGCCGAAGCGCAGGATATTTTGCCAACGCCACGCCACAACCTGCGGCTCCCCCCCACCAGACCGCTGATTATTTGTGCTTTACCGGTTCCGCGCCATTGGCGGCATGATCCATCGGGATCAGGTTCAATCGGCCGTGACGCACGCCGGTCTGGGCGATGACCGACGCGGCGAACTGTTCCACCCGCTCGGTCGGCCCGCGCAGAATCACGGTTTCCACGCACTCATCATGGCTCAGATGGGTATGCATGGTGGACACGGTGAGGTGATGATGCTCATGCTGCATGCCGGCCAGTCGGCTCGACAGTTGGCGTTCGTGATGGTCGTACACATAGCTCAGCACCGCCACGCATTCCGCGTTTTTATCCTGCGCCACCGTCATTTCGCCCAGCTCACGCCGCAGCATATCGCGAAACGCTTCCGACCGGTTGGCATAGCCTTTACGCAGCATCAACGCGTCCAGCGCCTCGGCCAGCGGGTCATCCAGAGAAATCGTCAGTCGTTGCATGTCGGCCTCACAGAAAAGCGAAAAGAATCCCCGGCGACGGCGCCGCTCGGGTCGCCCCATTATGCCGCGCGCCGCAACGGCTATCGTGACGCAGCGCAATATGGCGCGTGAATCAGTAGGACGCAACGGGCGAGATTTGGGGGAAAAGCGACAAAAAGGCGAGGCACGCCGTGATGGCGCGCCTCGTATAGCAATGATTACAGCAGGATGCGCAGCATGCGGCGCAGCGGTTCGGCAGCGCCCCACAGCAGTTGGTCGCCGACGGTGAAGGCGGACAGGTACTGCGGGCCCATGTTCAGTTTGCGCAGACGGCCCACCGGCGTGGACAGCGTACCGGTCACGGCGGCCGGGGTCAGTTCGCGCATGGTGATCTCGCGGTCGTTCGGCACCACTTTCACCCAGTCATTATGGGTTGCCAGCATCTGCTCGATTTCCGGAATCGACACATCTTTCTTCAGTTTCAGCGTGAAAGCCTGGCTGTGGCAGCGCAACGCGCCGATACGCACGCACAGACCGTCCACCGGAATAGTGCTGGCGGTGTTCAGAATCTTGTTGGTTTCCGCCTGACCTTTCCACTCTTCGCGGCTTTGGCCGTTTTCCAGCTGTTTGTCGATCCACGGAATCAGGCTGCCGGCCAGCGGCACGCCGAAGTTTTCCACATCCAGACCGCCGCGCGACAGCGCCGTCACTTTGCGCTCGATATCCAGAATGGCGGAGGCCGGGTCGCGCAGTTCAGCAGCCACTTCGGCGTTCAGTTGGCCCATCTGCACCAGCAGTTCGCGCATGTTGCGCGCGCCCGCGCCGGACGCTGCCTGATAAGTGGCGACAGACGCCCACTCCACCAGATCGTTGGCGAACAGGCCGCCCAGCGACATCAGCATCAGGCTGACGGTACAGTTGCCGCCGACGAAGGTTTTGATGCCTTTATCCAGACCGGACTTGATCACGCCGTGGTTAACCGGGTCCAGGATAATAATCGCGTCATCTTTCATTCGCAGAGACGATGCTGCGTCGATCCAGTATCCTTGCCAGCCACTTTCACGCAGCTTTGGATAGATTTCGTTGGTATAATCGCCGCCCTGACAGGTGATGATGATATCCAGCGCGCGCAGCGCTTCCAGATTGTAGGCATCCTGCAGGACACCCTGCTGGCCGCCCAGCGCCGGCGCCGGTTGGCCGTGCTGAGACGTAGAGAAGAATACCGGGCGGATTAAATCAAAGTCGCGTTCTTCCACCATGCGCTGCATGAGTACCGAACCGACCATACCGCGCCAGCCAATAAAACCAACATTTTTCATGGTAACCGTCCTGCCTGGGGGTGACAAAAAGCAATCCGACTGCCGTTTCAGGCAGGGAGCATAAGTTTAAAGTGATGACTGTCAACCTTACAAAATGTATCAGAAGTCGCAAGTGAATTTATTCGATGACTCAGGCGTTTTCAGCAACACGCCTAATGTGTCTGGCAAAAGGCTGGGGATGAGAGGAGCTTACCGCCACCATGACTGAAATGATCTCGGCAACCGTACTGTTGTTGTTAATTATGGATCCGCTCGGCAATCTGCCGGTGTTCATGTCCGTATTGAAGCACCTGGATCCCAAACGGCGGCGCGTGGTGCTGATTAGGGAAATGATCATCGCGCTGGGGGTGATGCTGGTATTCCTGTTCGCCGGCGAGAAGATTCTGGCGATATTGAACCTGCGCACGGAAACCGTCTCCATTTCCGGCGGTATCGTGCTGTTTTTGATCGCCATCCGCATGATTTTCCCGACGCAGGAAGGCTTTACCAGCGGTCTGCCCGCCGGCGACGAACCGTTTCTGGTGCCGCTGGCTATCCCGATGGTGGCCGGGCCGTCGATTCTGGCCGCGCTGATGCTGCTCTCGCACCAGTACCCGAATCAAATGCCGCACCTGACGCTGGCGCTGTTCATCGCCTGGGGTATCACGGTTGTCGTGCTGCTGCTGTCGAACCTGTTCCTGCGCCTGTTGGGCGACAAGGGCGTCAACGCGCTGGAACGGTTGATGGGATTGGTGCTGGTCATGCTTTCCACCCAAATGTTTCTTGATGGCATTCGGGCCTATCTGAAACTGTAACCGCAGACGCTCTCAGTCTCCCTGCCGAAGCGGAGACTGAGAGCAAACCGCTACATCCAACCTACGTTCATCACACCACGTAACTCAGCAGCAGGGTGCCGACCAAACCGCACACCGCGATGATGGTTTCCAGCGCCGACCACGACTTCAGCGTTTCCGGAATGCTCAGGTTGAAATACTCTTTGAACAGCCAGAAACCGGGGTCGTTAACGTGGGAGAAAATCACGCTGCCGGAACCGACCGCGATCACCATCAGCTCCGGGCTGACGCCGCTGGTGGCAATAATCGGCGCCACAATCCCGCCTGCGGTCAGCGCGGCCACCGTAGCGGACCCCAGCGCCAGACGCAGCACGGCGGCGATAAGCCAACCCAGCAGCAACGGCGACACGCTGCTACCGTTCATCATCCCGGCGATGTATTTGTCTACGCCGCTGTCGACCAGCACCTGTTTAAACGCACCGCCGCCGCCGAGGATCAGCAGCATCATGGCGATGATTTTAATCGAGTCGGTAATGGTGCCCATCACCTCATCCATGCTGCGGCCACGGTTCAGGCCGAAGGTGAAAATAGCGATCAGCACCGCAATCAGGGTCGCCATCACCGGGTCGCCGAAGAACTCGGCATACGGCAACAACGCGTGTCCCTTCGGCAATACCATTTCCGCCACGGCGCGCAGCGCCATCAGAATCACCGGCACCAGCGCGGTCATCACGCTGACGACAAAGCTCGGCATCTCCTGCTCGGTGAACTGCTTCGGGTTATACAGCCCTTCCGGAATCGGCTTGTCGATTTTCTTCAGGAAGCGGGCGTAAACCGGGCCGGCCAGAATCACCGTCGGGATCCCCAGCAGCGTACCGTACAGCAGCGTTTTGCCCATGTCGGCGTGGAACAACGAGGCAATGGCGGTCGGCCCCGGATGCGGCGGCAGGAAGCCGTGTGTGACGGACAACGCCGCCGCCATCGGCACACCGGCATACAGCAGCGGAATACGGGCCGACGCCACAATGCTGAACACCAGCGGCAACAACAGCACGAAACCCACTTCGTAGAACAGCGCGAAGCCGACGGTAAAACCGGTCAGCACAATCGCCCACTGAATATGTTTGCGACCGAAGCGATTAATCAGCGTGGTGGCGATACGCTGCGCGCCGCCGCAGTCCGCCAGCAGTTTCCCCAACATGGCGCCAAAGCCCATGATCAAGGCCAGCGTGCCCAGCGTGCCGCCCACCCCGTTCTTGATGGACGTCATCACCTTCTGCACCGGCATTCCCTGCATGATGCCCACGGCCAGGGCAACCAGAATCAGTGCAATAAAGCCGTTCAGTTTAAAGCGGATCATCAGCACCAGCAGCAGTGCGACACCCACAGCGACAATCACGAGTGGCATAACGATCTCCGGCAACCCCTGCCTGCGCGAGTCGGGCAACGACAGGGGGGATTTTCTTGTGTTTTGCGAATTCTCCCGGTGTTTCGGGCGTGCCTTCGCTACAGTAGAGTCAGGCGTTCGGGTAGCGCTTAACCCGTGTGATATACATCACAACGCACGATGTTACCGGTATCATGATACCGGTAACATGTTAAAGTCTGAAACCGGTACGAAGCATTTAATTTACAGTTTGGGATAGAGATCAAATTATGTCAGGACAAAGTATTATTCTGATGGGGGTTTCCGGCAGCGGGAAATCCAGCGTGGGCGCCCGGCTGGCACGGGAAATCAACGCCAAATTCATCGACGGCGACGATCTGCATCCCAGAGCCAACATCCAGAAAATGGCCAGCGGTCAGCCGCTCAACGACGACGACCGCGCCCCCTGGCTGGAGCGCCTGAACGACGCCGCCTACAGCCTGCTGCATAAAAATGAAACCGGCATTATCGTCTGTTCCGCGCTGAAAAAGCGCTACCGTGACCGGCTGCGCGAAGGCAACGACGGCATGGTGTTCCTGTACCTGAAAGGCAGCTTCGAGGTGATTCTGCAGCGCCATCAGGCGCGCGCCGGGCATTTTATGCCGACCGGATTGCTGCAAAGCCAGTTTGATGCGCTGGAAGAACCGGGTGAAACGGAAACCGATGTCATCACCGTCGATATCAACGGCCCGATGGATCAGGTGGTGGAGCGGTGCGCCGCGGCGTTACGCGCGCACCCATCACGCTGAAAGCGCCAGCCTAGACGCTCTCTCCCACCTGCAGAGTAAAGCCGACGTCCACGCTGGCCGTCGGCAACGTTTCCCCATGCAGACGCGCCAGCAGCTGCGCGGCGCCGACTTCGCCAATGCGCTTACGCGGCGTCAATACGCTGGTCAGCCGCGGTACTGTGGTCTGGCCGATATCGTGACCGTGGAAACCGGCGATGCCCATCTGCTCGGGAACGCGCACCCCCTGCCGCTGGCACTCGAACATGGCGCCGATAGCCAGGTCATCGTTGGTGCAGAACAGGCTGTCCACCTGCGGGTATTCCGCCTGCGCCCGGCGCAACAGTTCTCCGCCCAGCGTATAGGACGACGGGCTTTCGCTCATCACGCTGTAGCTGGCAAGACCGGCTTCGGCCATCGCCTGCGCGTAACCTTGCTGTTTCATCAGCGTGCGTTCGTCCTGACGCGCGCCGAGATACACCACATGGCGGCGACCGCGCGCGATCATGTAACGCGTCATCTGGCGCGCGGCGTCCACATTATCGAACCCCACCGCCATATCGAGACAGGGCGACACGGAATCCATCAACTCCACCACCGGGATCCCGGCCACGGCGATCATCTGACGGGTGCGGGCGGTATGATTGCGCTCGGCGAGGATCAGTCCGTCAATGTTGTAGGCCAGCAATGACATCAAACGTCGCTCTTCCATTTCCGGCTGATAACCGTAATGCGCCAGCATGGTTTGATATCCCTGCGCTTCCGCCACTTTTTCGATGCCGCGCAACACCTCGGCGAACACCTGGTTGGTAAGCGACGGCAACAGCACGCCGATCGCCCGGCTGGTGGAATTGGCGAGAATGTGCGGCGTTCGGTTGGGAATGTACCCCAGTTCATCCAGTACGGCGGCGATTTTGCCTCTCAGCGCCGCGGACACCTGCTCGGGGTTGCGCAAATAGCGGCTGACCGTCATTTTGGTCACCCCGACCCGGTCGGCGACATCCTGAAGTCCCGGCCTTTTTTTCTTTATCATCCGTTGACATCCCCGTGGCTGAAAACGCCGATTGTACTAGAGAAATGGTTAGCAGAATATGTACTTGAACACAGGACATAAAATCAGGCATGGTGAAGTCGCGCAAATAATACCCATTATATTATTTTGATTTTTATTGTTTGCTGGTTATTAATTATAACCAACAACGAATGAGTATATATCGCCAATAAATGACGATTTTTATATTAATAAAAATCCGACAATAAATGATTTTTTATTATAAATAGCATCGCGCATTAATGTTACATTCCAGCTTACGTCACAAAAACAAGCCGGTGGAAATGTTCCATAATTTCATGCAGAGACAGGCTATTTCAGCGCCGCGCCTTCGGAATGACGGACTGAAACAGAGTGCTACACTCGCCTTCTGCAATAAAAGGTCTACCGTATTATTTCATTTATGAATATATACCCTAAATAATTCGAGTTGCAGGCAGACGTTGTTGCACAGCGCAAACGCCTGGCGAACAGGAGCAAAGAATATGAATAGTATTCCTACATTTGGATCGTACACGGTGGCAGACCCACAGTCAGGACAGAGTTGGCGGGTAACGCACAGCACGGCGGAACAACAAGTCGATAATAGCGGGGCTGTCGCGGACGAAGTAAAAATTGAACGTCAGGATGTCAATATCAGCGCAGAAGCCCTCAGTAAATATCAGGCATATATTGAAGCGCGAAAATCGGGTGACGCTACCTCTAATCAGGTAACTATCTCGGAAGGCATTGCGCTTCAGGTTCCCGATGCGCTCAGCGAAGAAGAGTATGCCAAATTGATGACGCCGACTGATACCTGGGCCGAGCGGATGAAAACCGTGGACCAGGCGACACTCAACCTGCGTTCGGCGTCTGCTCAGATTGAGCCGACTTATATGTCTTTTCTGGAACAACTCGGCAAAGATAACCCGGATTTAAAGGGAGCGACTTTCGGTTTCAGCGTGAGTAAGTACAACAGGCTCGTAGTGACCGGAGCACAAGGGCTGAACCAGGAACAGATTCAGCGGCTGGAACAGGCGCTGAATTCATCCCGTGAGCTGGTGGATCAGGCGAATAAACTGGCCGATGCCCAAATCGCGCTCTTCGAGGCTGAAAGTCCTAACGCCATTATCTCCTTTAACCGGGACAACTACGCCCAAACCATTGATATCGGAACAGAACTCCTGACCAGAAATCGTGCCCGCTACGCCCCTCGTGACGGCTCGGCGAATGATGTCCATCAGAAAAACTGGGACAACAACTGGCGGCAACAGTTGGCGCGTAAGGGAGTACCGATTAATTAAGTATCAGCAGCACAAGGCCAGGCAGCCTCAACCCCAGGCGGTTTGGTCGCGGAGGCTGGGCCTCCGCTGTACTACCGTGAACTGGGGGCAAACGAGGCGATCCGGCATGGGATCGCCTTGGTAAACGCCGCCGCCGTCATTTTACCGGCGGCAGGTCAAACAGCAGGATTTCGCTGTCTTCGCTGGCGCGCACGGTGATGGAATCCTCATCCCAGATAGCCAGCGCGTCGCTGGCGTTGGCCTGCTGACCGTTGATCTCAATAGCGCCGCGCACCACCTGAATCCACAGCTGACGCCCCTGCTGGGCCTGATAGCTCGACGCTTCCTGCGACTTCAGCGCCCAGCGCCACAGCGTCATGTCCTGAAACACCTTCAACGACCCGTCGCGGGCATCCGGCGACAACACCAGTTGGCGGCCCTGCGGCGCATCAAAACGGCGCTGCTCGTAACGCGGCGTCAGGCCGGTTTTTTCCGGGATCACCCAGATCTGGTACAGGTGCAGCAATTTGTCCTGACTGGCGTTGTACTCCGAGTGACGGATCCCGGTGCCGGCGCTCATGATCTGAAACTCGCCCGCCGGGATCTGCTCTTTGTTGCCCATGCTGTCCTGATGTTCCACCGTGCCTTCCAGCACATAGGTGAGAATTTCCATATCCCGGTGCGGGTGGGTTCCAAAACCCTGGCCGCCCTCGATACGGTCTTCATTGATCACCCGCAGCGCGGAAAAGCCCATGAAATCAGGGTCGTAGTAATCAGCGAATGAAAAAGTATGCCAGCTGTCGAGCCAGCCGTGATTGGCATGACCGCGATCTTGTGCTTTGCGTAAATAAATCATGTGACGTTCCTCCAACGTTTTTTTTCAGTCTAGCGGCCGCCGGAGAATAAGAAAGCCGAAAAAACTCACCGCTCTATTCAAAAAATTTCCGGGAGAAATTTTTAACGTCGTGCAACGACAAACAAATTGGAAACCAGATTCCTAAAAATTCAGGATAAAAAAAAGCCAGCACCCGAGCTGGCTAAGTAATACTGGAAGCAATGTGAGCAATGTCGTGCCTTCACAGCAAAACCGCGATGAGTCACAAGGATGGATTCATTAGGCTTTCCCGGAACGCATGGCAATAATAATCATTATCATTTGCATCTGTAAAGCGTTTTTTTGTTCAACTAAAAGAAAAATCATGCCTGAGAAGGCCAGCCCGCCTGACATTCCAGTCATTTCGCTACAGGCATACAAGATTATTTTTTCAGAATCAAATGGTTAACATTTAACCATGTGTAATGCGCGGGAATAGAAAAACGGCCGCCCTCTCCTGGAAAAACAGCGAGGGCAACCCCACTAAAACCATTTACGCCGGCAGCGCTTTAGCCAGTAGGCTGAAGGGATGTTCGCAGGGTTTGCCGGTGGACATTTCAATCTGCCATTTGCAGGTTTCGCAATCCGTGATCACCAGATCGGCGCCGCTCGCGTCAATCTGCCGGAACAACGGCGCGCCAATCCCCTGCGCGGTATCGTAGTTTTCCTTCTTGAAACCATAGGTCCCGGCGATGCCGCAACACTGGGAATCCAGCACCTGCAACTCCAGCCCTGGAATCCGCCGCAGCAGTTCGAGGGTATACGCGGTCCATCCCATACGCTCCAGATGGCAAGGGGTGTGATACACCACCCGCAGCGGCAAAGGCTGCAACGGCAGCGTCCGGCCTTGCTCCAGCAAGCGATAAAGGTGACGCGTCGCCAGTTCGATACCGTCGCGCACATGCTGGTTGTCCAGCCCCAGCAGATGGGGATATTCATCACGCAGCGTAAAAGTGCAGCTGGACGAGGTGGCGATGACCGGCAGCCCCCGGCTGTTGATGGCGTCATCCAGCGAAGCCAGGTTGAAACGCGCCTGCTTGCGCGCCTTGTCGAGAAAACGGTTGGCGATCAGCGCCACGCCGCAGCACTTCTCTTTGGTCAGCAGCTGCACCCCGACCCCCATCGCGTTAAACACACGAATCAGATCGCGCCCCAGCTGCGGGTGGTTGTAGTTGACGTAGCAGCCGTGAAAATAGGCGACCTGCTCGGCAAATTGCAACTGATGCGCCGCCTGCTGGCGATACCAGCTGCGGAAAGTGCCGTGGGAATAGCGCGGCAACTGGCGGCGATGGTCGATTTTCAACGCCTTATCCAGCAGTTGGCGCATCGGTTTTAACCCGGTGAGGGTGTTCACCAACGGCGCAAACGGCGTGGCGACGGTACCCATCAGATCCGTGTGGCTGAGAATGGCGTCGCGCAGCGTCGGGCGATGCTGGCTATGGCTGGCTTTGGCGCGCTGGATGATGTCGCCGATGTGCACATCCGACGGGCAGGCTACCTCGCACCGCTTGCAGTTGGTGCAATACTTCAGCGCTTCATCAAACAACGCCGGGTCTTTACGCCGTAGCCGTTCGCCATCCGGCCCAGCCTGCTTCGGCCCCGGATAGAGCGGATTGACGCGCGCCACCGGGCAGGCGGTGGTGCAGACGGTGCATTTGATGCAGTTTTCGAAACTGGTGTCGGACCGGCTCATCACAGGCTCTCCCTTACGATCATTTCAGCGGCGTACAACGCGGTCAACAGCGACATCCCGCCGCCGCACCCCTGACGCAACGGGTCATACCCGCGTAATACCGAACCAATCGCGTACAAACGGGGCTGGACACGGCCGCTGATAGCCGGGTGCAGGCATTCATCCACCATTACGCCGAATTGCAGGTACGGCTGAGCGGCGAACAGATTCGGCCGACTCCAGTCTTCATGCGTGGGCAGGAAATCCACGTCCAGCCCGAACACCGGTTCCACCACCCGATCGCGCTCGGCCACCAGACCGTTGCTGAAAAAACTGCCGCTCGCCAGCACCACATGACCGGCTCGCAGCGGTATTTCGCCGTGGCTGCGGGTATACAGCGCCACGCCGTCTTCTTGCGGCTGCGCCGACAACACCCGGTCCCCCGGCATCACGGTGCCGCCAATCTGACGAAAGCGGCCCAGCAGCGCCTGATGCAACTGCATGCCCGGCAACGACGGCGGCAGCGTCGCCAGCAGTCCCACCGGTTTACCCAGCGCGGCATTTAGCCGCGCCTGCGCGTCCGGCCCGATACAAGCGGGTAGTATCACCGCGTCATTGCCGTTCGATCGCGTCAGCAGCTCTTCCGCCAGCGCCGCCACGCCCACCGGGGTATCCAGCACCCGGGCAAGATTCAGCGAACGAAACTCGCTGGGGTTTTGCCGCAACGCATCCAGCAACGGCAAGTGCAGATCGTCGGCGCGGGCGGCAATCCCCTGCGCTTGCAGTTCCCCGGCCACCAGCCGGGATTGAAAATCCATAAAGCCGTCGATACCGGCGACCAGCGGCTGACGCCACGCCGGCGACCCCGGCAGGCCGCGCGTTACGCTATCCGACGGGCTCAGCCAGCACGGATGCCACTTGCCCAACGGCGTAAGACGCTGATGATTGCCCCCGCTTTCCCCTCGCAGCCACAACCCGCAGCGCGCCAGCAACGCTTCGGCGTCCGACGCCAGTTGGTTTACGCGCGCCTTACCCATCAGGGTATAAGGATGATGCGGCGCCTGCGCCGCCAGCGCATCCAGCGCCGCTAACGGCTGGTCGACCGCCGTGCCGTCCGGCAGCGTCGCCAGCAGATCCAGCGCGCCGGACGCAAAGGTCAGCGCGCTTTGCCCGACGCTGACCACGGCGCAGCGTTTACCCTGCTCCTGCAGGCGAATGCCGCAGGCTAACCCGGCCAACCCGCCGCCAATTATCACCACGTCATAACGCATCGCTGTTCTCCTGCTCCCGGCTTTCGGTCAGCCCGCACAGCCCCTGATAAATCCAGCTGGTAAATTCGCTTTCCCGCAGCGTGTGCCCCCACGCGATGGGGCGCATGCCTTTCCAGCGCTCGTTGAGAAACTGGCTCAGTTGCGACACCGCCTGATGCGGCGTGGACTGTCCCAGCCGGCACAACAGACCGGCCGCGCGACAGGCGCACAGTTCCCCCTGACAGGTGCCCATGCCGACGCGGGTACGGCGGCGCAGGTCAGTCAGGTTGTTGACCTGCAGCGACTCCACCGCATAACGCACCTCGCCCGCCGTCACCGCTTCACATTCGCACACCAGACTGCTGTCCACCCGCTGGCCGGACACCAGCGGCGCGGCGCGATGCCCGTGGCGATAAATCGCAGAACCGCGCAACGGCGCCGACAGCGCCGATGCGGCCTGCGGCGTGTCCGGATTCGGCGTTTCCGACCCCGGCAACGGCCGTGACGCGGTGGCGCATTCGGCCCGGTGGCCGAGCTTTTCGCATACTTTGTCCGTCACCCATTCCGCCATCAGCCGGTAGGTCATCAGCTTGCCGCCGGTGATGGTGACAAACCCTTCCAGCCCGTCCCGGCTGGCGTGGTCCAGCAGCACAATGCCGCGGCTGACGCTGCGCCCGGACGGGTCATTGTCGCTCGCCACCAGCGGCCGCACCCCGGCGTAGGCGCGCAGAATGCGGGTTTGCGCCAGTTGCGGCGCCAGCAGGCTGCCTTCGCGGATCAGGGTATCGACTTCCGCCGGGGTAACGGTCATGTGGTCGATTTGGTCATAGTCGATGCGGGTCGAGGTGGTGCCAATCAGCGAAATAGTGTCGCCCGGCACCAGAATGTCGGCGTCCGCCGGTTTACGGCAGCGGTTGATCACCCGGTTGTTGATGCGGTGCCCCAGAATCAGCAGCGCGCCCTTGGCTGGAAACATGCGTACAGTCAGATCGGCGTACTCAGCGATGCGCTGCCCCCAGATGCCGCCCGCGTTCACCACCACCTGCGCATAAATTTCACTGGCGACATGGCGTTTGTGGTCGAAAACGCGCACGCCGGTGACACGATCGCCCTGACGAATCAACCCGATCACTTCGTGGTAGGTCAGCACTTCCGCGCCATGTTCGCAGGCGTCGATCATATTGGCGGCGGTCAGCCGGAACGGATCCACGGTACCGTCCGGCACCCTCACTGCGCCGATCAAGGCTGGATTGGCGGCCGGCTCCAGCCGCAGCGCCTCCTGCGGATCGATCGCCTGCGCCGGGATCCCCGCCTGTCGGCAGGCGGCGACAAACCGCGCCTGATAGTCGAGGTCATCCTGCGGTAGCGTCAGAAACAGGCCGTCGGTCGGCTCAATACAGTGGCGGGCGATGCGCCGCAGAATCTGGTTTTCTTCAATGCATTCGCGAGCGGACTCCGCATCGGTGACCGCATAGCGCGCCCCGCTGTGCAACAACCCATGATTACGACCGGTGGCGCCGGTGGCGATGTCGTGCCGTTCCAGCAGCAGGCACCGCAAACCGCGCAACGCGCAGTCGCGGGCGGTCCCCGCGCCGGTGGCGCCGCCGCCGATAATCACCACATCCGTTTCACGTCGCAAACCGTTGTTCGCCATTACCGTCCCACCTCAATCCGGATCATGTCTGTATGTAGTGGGACACAAACTGCTGCCACAATGATTGATAAAGAACAAAAACACTCAAAAAACGAAAATTAAACGATGATGAGACGACAAATATGTGATTCAAATCACTCAGAAATGAAAAATGGTTATTTCATTTGTGTTACTCACAGCTCAAAATGACCCACCTCGTCATAAAAGTGTAACAATTGCGCGTTTACTCACACTGAACATCACGCGTATTCGCTACGCTGGCGAGCGTTATAGAACATAACTATCGGGGATCGTTTATTTATGCTGAGTATTTTCAAGCCTGCGGCACATCGTCCGCGCGTAGAGGAACATCGGGTGGATCCGCTCTACCGTCGTCTGCGCTGGCAAATTTTTCTGGGGATCTTTTTCGGCTACGCCGCCTACTATCTGGTCAGAAAGAACTTCGCGCTGGCGATGCCTTATCTGGTCGAGCAGGGGTTCTCAAAGGGTGATCTGGGTTTCGCGCTGTCCGGCATTTCCATCGCCTACGGGTTTTCCAAATTCATCATGGGTTCGGTATCCGACCGCTCCAACCCGCGCGTCTTCCTCTGCCCGCCGGCCTGATTCTGGCGGCGGCGGTGATGCTGTTTATGGGCTTCGTGCCGTGGGCGACTTCCAGCATCATGGTGATGTTCGTGTTGCTGTTCGTCTGCGGCTGGTTTCAGGGCATGGGCTGGCCGCCGTGCGGCCGTACCATGGTGCACTGGTGGTCGCAGAAAGAACGCGGCGGCATCGTTTCCGTCTGGAACTGCGCCCACAACGTGGGCGGCGGCATCCCGCCGCTGCTGTTCCTGCTGGGGATGGCCTGGTTCAATGACTGGAAAGCCGCGCTCTATATGCCGGCGTTCGCCGCCATTCTGGTGGCGCTGTTCGCCTTCGCCATGATGCGCGACACGCCGCAGTCCTGCGGTCTGCCGCCGATCGAAGAATACAAAAACGATTATCCGGTAGATTACAGCGAGAAAGACGAACAGGAGCTGACCGCCAAAGAAATCTTCATGCAGTACGTGTTCCCCAACAAACTGTTGTGGTACATCGCCTTTGCCAACGTGTTCGTCTACCTGCTGCGTTACGGCATTCTCGACTGGTCGCCGACCTATCTCAAAGAGGTGAAGCACTTTGCGCTGGATAAGTCTTCGCTGGCCTATTTCCTGTATGAATACGCCGGTATTCCAGGCACGCTGCTGTGCGGCTGGATGTCCGACAAGGTGTTCAAGGGCAACCGCGGCGCCACCGGCGTGTTCTTCATGAGTCTGGTGACCATCGCCACTATCGTGTACTGGCTGAATCCGGCGGGCAATCCCGGCGTGGACATGCTCTGCATGATCGTCATCGGCTTCCTGATCTACGGCCCGGTGATGTTGATCGGCCTGCATGCGCTGGAACTGGCGCCGAAGAAAGCCGCCGGCACCGCTGCCGGCTTCACCGGCCTGTTCGGTTACCTGGGCGGTTCGGTGGCAGCCAGCGCCATCGTCGGCTACACCGTAGACTTCTTCGGCTGGAACGGCGGCTTCCTGGTGATGATCGGCGGCAGCGTACTGGCGGTACTGTTGTTGATCCTGACCATGATCAACGAGAAGAAACACAAGCAAGAACTGGCGCAACGCGCCTGATTCTGTCATCCAGCCGTGGTTTACTGACGACGGTAACCATGCGCTTTATCCCCGCCGGACCATGCCGGGCCGGCGGGGAGTTATCAACGCTATTTTCAACACATCGACTCACACAGCTTTTCTTTCTCCCACTGAAAAAGGACGCTGACATGAATCCTCTGTTCAAGCCTTTACTGGCCGGCATGACGCTGGCGATGTCCCTCTCCGTGCTGGCGCAGACCGGCGATAAAATCGTGATTGCCCACCGGGGCGCCAGCGGCTACCTGCCGGAACATACCCTGCCCGCCAAGGCGATGGCGTACGCGCAGGGCGCGGACTATCTGGAGCAGGATCTGGTCATGACCAGGGACAACGCGCTGGTGGTGCTGCACGATCACTACCTTGACCGCGTCACCGACGTCGCCGAGCGTTTCCCCGGCCGGGCGCGGGCTGACGGCCGTTACTACGCCATCGATTTTACGCTGGCGGAAATCCGTTCGCTTAAATTCACCGAAGGGTTTGACCTGAAAGACGGCAAGCCGGTGCAGAGCTACCCGAATCGCTTCCCGATGGGCAAATCGGACTTTCGCATTCACACCTTTCAGGCTGAAATCGAATTCATTCAGGGGCTGAACCACTCGACCGGCAAAAACATCGGCATCTACCCGGAAATCAAAGCGCCGTGGTTCCACCGTCAGGAGGGCAAAGATATATCCCGCGCGGTGCTGGAGGTGCTCAAACAGTACGGTTACAGCCAAAAAAGCGACCGGGTTTACCTGCAATGCTTTGACGCCAGCGAGCTGCAACGCATCAAAACCGAACTGGAACCGGCGCTGGGGATGGACCTGAAACTGGTGCAACTGATCGCCGAAACCCGCTGGCAGGAAACCCAGCAGCAACAACCCGACGGCCGCTGGGTCAACGATGACTACGACTGGATGCTCAAACCGGGCGCGATGCAGAAAATCGCCCGCTACGCCGACGGCGTCGGCCCCGACTATCACATGCTGCTCAGCGGCAATGCGGGCAAGGTCGCCGTCAGTCCGCTGGTGAAAGAGGCGCACGCCAGCGGCATGGTGGTGCACCCCTACACGGTGCGGGCTGACCGGTTGCCGAAGTACGCCGCCGACGTGAACGCGCTCTATGCGCTGCTCTACCGTCAGGCCGATGTCGACGGCCTGTTCACCGACTTCCCCGACAAAGCCGTGTCGTTCCTGCATTCACCGCAGGATTCCCGGCCGTCTCAGAGATAAAGACGACGCAGGTATTTTGGCACCGCCTGATCGATGTTGGTGCCAATCACCTCGTTGTTCGGCAGCATATCCTTCAGTCGCTGGTGGGCATTGCTCATGATGCAGCCTTTGCCCGCCATCGACAGCATTTCATAGTCGTTCATGCCGTCGCCGAAGGCGATGCAGTCTTTGATGGTATGACCGAGGATTTTGGCGACCTGCTCCAGCGCATGACCTTTGGATACGCCGCCCGCCATCACTTCCAGACAGCTCAGGGTGGAGAAGCTGACGTTCACCCGGTCGCCCCAGCGCGCGTTGAGCGCTTCTTCCAGCGGCAGCAGCTTGTCGTGATCTTCACAGGTGAAAAACACTTTGCCGACGCCGTCCGTACCCAGCGTTTCCGGGTCGAACAGTTTGTAGCGGAACACCGTCTCGGTAAAAAAGCGCTCTTCTTCAGGGCGGGAGCGGCACAGGAACCACTCATCGCCGCGATAAACGTGGGTCAGAATTTCCGGATGGTGATACACCATGCCGAACAGATCGTGGGCGATGTCGCGGTCCAGATTGTGACTGAAAATCAGCTCGCCGTCGGTGTTATGCACCCGCGCGCCGTTAGACGTAATCATGTAGGCGCTGATCGCCAGATTATCGCGGATCTGCGCCACATCCATATGGTGACGCCCGGTGGCGAACACAAAATGGACGCCCTGTTCCGTCATCAGACGCAGGGTTTCTTTGGCATAGGGTGACAGGGTGTGATCGGGTGACAGCAGGGTGCCATCCAAATCGGAAGCAACAATCGGGTACATACGTTGAAATCCAACCTCCGCTGGTGCCGGGCGGCCTGGCCGCACAGACGTATTAATGATAATCGTTGAAGTGTCGCAAAATCCGCCCGAAGGCCTCGGCCCGCATCGCATCCTTTTCCGACAGAATGTCGTGGCGGGCGCCGCGAATGACATAAGGATGACCATCCGCACACGGGTGACCGGCTGTCGCCAGCGCCTGACAAAAAGCGTCCTGACAGCCATTGTCCACCACCCGCTCCTCTTCTGCCTGCAACAGCAGCAGCGGCGTCGTGATCGCCGGCGCCTGTTGCAGCAGTTGTGTTTCCACCTGCAGCGCCTCCCGCACCCAGTGATAGGTCGGGCCGCCGATGCGCAAATCCGGGTCGTCGGCATAAAAACGCACGTGGCGACGATAACGCGCATGGCTGTGGGTCAGCACATTGACCATAAACGGCAACGGACGCCACTGGCTGGTGCCGATGGCGTAATAGTCCCGTATCGCCGGGTAACGCTCGGCCCAGTCCAGAATACGCCAGGCCAGCCAGCGCGGCATCGGCAACAGAATGCCGCACATCGGCGCACAGAGCGCGACCGCATCGAACGTCTGCGGCTGGCGCGCCAGAAACTGCGCCAGAATCGCACCGCCCATCGAATGGGCCAGCGCGAACCGTTTGGTATAATGTCCCGGCGCCACCTGTTGTTGCCATAGCGTCGCCACGTCCTCCACATAATCGCAAAAGCGGCGCACATGCCCCCGATGGCTGTCTTTCAGCAACCGGCCGGAGCGCCCCTGTCCACGGTGGTCCATCATCAACACATCGTAACCGCACTGAAACAGGTCGTAGGCCGCCTCGGCATATTTTACGTAGCTGTCAGTGCGGCCGGGCAACACCACCACCAGATGCGAGTGCGACGGTGAGCTAAAACGCACGAAACGAATCGGCACGTCATCCACGCCGATGAACATCCCTTCCTGACGCTGTCGCCAGAAATCCAGCAACGGCCCGGTAGCGAATGCGGCGTACTGCCATTCCCTTGTCAGTAGGCACTCCGGATAAGGATTCATCAGGCTCTCCCGAGGTAAATCATGCCGAACGGATTGATTTTTGTGAGCTATGGCACAAAGACGGGCATTGGCGTATTGTGGCATAAAAAACCGCAATCAGGGAGCATTCAGCCATGACCCAGGACTGGTGGTTAACCTACCTCGTCACCACATTGATTCTAAGCCTGTCACCCGGTTCCGGCGCCATCAATACCATGAGCACCAGCATCAGCCACGGTTACCGCGGCGCGATAGCGTCCATCGCCGGGCTGCAACTGGGCCTGGCTATTCATATCGTACTGGTGGGGATCGGTCTGGGGGCGTTGTTATCTCAGTCGGTGCTGGCGTTTGATTTGCTGAAATGGTTCGGCGCCGCTTACCTGATCTGGCTTGGCATCCAGCAATGGCGTAGCGCCGGTTCGCTGGACCTGCAAACGCTGGCTAACAGTATGCCGCGTCGTCGTTTGTTCAAACGGGCGATTCTGGTCAATCTGACCAACCCGAAAAGCATCGTGTTTCTGGCCGCGCTGTTCCCGCAGTTTATTATCCCGCATCAGCCCCAGGCGATGCAGTATCTGGTGCTGGGCGTCACCACCGTCGTGGTCGACATCATCGTGATGATTGGCTACGCCACGCTGGCGCGGCGCATCGCGCTGTGGCTGAAAGGTCCGCGCCAGCTCAAACAGCTGAACCGGACCTTCGGCTCGCTGTTCATGCTGGTCGGCGCGCTGCTGGCGACGGCCCGCAAAGCCTGAATCTGAGGATGTTACCGCTCGCGGCAGACACGGCGAGCGGTACAGATGGATTTTTTCGACAGCAGTCTTACCACCTACCTCCCCGCCGGAATAGCTCACCGCAGTGACTCCCCGCCGGCTACTGACCGTTGCCAGAACGGATGTGCGCGCAGAACATTCAGCACCTTGCCGGCCAGAACGATGATGACGGCGCCCATCAACACCGGCGCCAGCAAGAACGACCAGCTCTGTCCTGTCAGCATAATCAGCAGCGGATTCGCGCCCGCGGGCGGATGCGTCGTTCCCGTCAGCAGCATAGCGCTAACCGCCAACCCGGTCGCCAGTGCCAGCGTCAGCGGGCTGACGCCCGTCCATTGCGCAAAGCAGACGCCAATCAACGCCGTAATAAAATGCCCCATAATCACATTTTTGGGCTTCGCCAGCGGACTGGCCGGCACCCCGAATACCAGCACCGCCGTCGCGCCGAAAGGCGCCATCAGCAATACCCAGCCTGACTGCAGCGTATCCACATACGACAGCAGACCAATGGTCAGCGCTGCGCCGACACCCGATACCACCGGGAAAATCAGTTTTTTTATCATGACTTACTCCTGGACTCTAAAAGTAGACAACTTGGTCTACTTTTAGAGTAGACAGATTGGTCTACCTTTGTCAATATATCGTCAGGAGGCCAGCTATGAACGACAAACGACAGCAACTGATCACTACAGCCCTGGCATTGTTCAATCAGAAAGGCATTAATTCGGTCGGTATCAACGAAGTGCTTGAGGTTTCAGGGATCGCTAAAAAGACCCTTTATCACCATTTCCCCGGCAAAAACGAGCTGGTACTCGCGACGCTTGCGTACCGGGATCAGATCTTCATGAGCTGGTTATCTTCGGCGCTGGCGCAGGCCGCGACGCCGAATGACGTTGTGCAACGTCTGTTTCATGCGCTGACCGACTGGTTCAGGGGAGAGGTTAAGGAACTGAGCGCATTTCATGGGTGCTTTTTCATCAATACGGCGGCGGAAATCCGCGATCCTTCCAGCCCGATCGCGCAATATTGCCGTGAGCACAAGCAGAAAGTGCGCCGGTTGCTGCAACAGCATTTACCCACGGTGAGTGAAGCCTTTATTGACCTGCTGTGTTTACTGAAAGAAGGGGCTATCGTGGCGGCTTTTGTCGGTCAGGACCCTGATGCCGCTGAAAAATGCATTCCACTGGCGGAACACGGGTTAACGACGACGACCTGACAGGCGCGGTTGACGCACTATCTTGCTTGCTGACCTTGCCGACTCCAGCGGCTGCCGGAGCGCAACACTCCCGGCGACCCGGCCGGGAGTCAGCACCGCGAACGCCTGCCAGTGGTAAAAAGGCAGGTGGAATTTAACGCGAGATAATCAGGTGGATGCCGAACCCGGTGAACAACACGCCAGCCAGGCCGTCCACCCATTTCGCCAGCCGCTGATAACCGCGGCGCATCACCGGCAACGCGAACACCAGCGCCACCAGGCTGAACCACAGCAACGTTTCCAGCGAAATCAGGGCAAACAGTCCCCAGCGCGCCGCCGCGCCCACATCGTCACCGACAAACAGCGAGAACACGCTGCCGAAATAGATCAACGCCTTGGGGTTGGACAGGTTAGTCAGAAAACCACGCATGAAGGTTTTGCCCCGCTGCGGCAATGCCACCATCACGTCGCTTTCCTGCTGTTCACGCTTACGCAAAGCCGAACGCAGCATCTGCCAGCCCATCCAGCACAGATACAGACCGCCGCCGATCATGACCAGACGGTGCAGCCACGCCATACGCTCCAGCAGCAGATGCAGCCCCATCAGCGCGATAGCGGCCCATACCAGCACGCCCAGCGTAATCCCCAGGACGCCCATCAGCGCTTCACGACGGGAACGGCTGACCGCCGTCTGGGAGACGAAAAAGAAATCCGGCCCCGGACTCATCAACGCAATCAGGTGTACCAGCGCTACCGTGAGAAACAACATCAACATATTCATTCCTTTTTTTACATGCCAGAACAGGCGAAGACCCGGCCAGCAGACTGAGCACGTCTCAGTCGTCGCCGTTATCCAAATGATCGCGGATCAACGTCATAAAGGGGGCGCCAAATCGCTCCAGTTTCCGCTGGCCGACGCCATTGACCGCCAGCAGCTCGCTGGCGGTGACCGGCAACAGTTCGGCCATTTCCAGCAGCGTGGCGTCGCTGAACACCACGTACGGCGGAATATTGTCTTCGTCAGCGATGGATTTACGCAGTTTGCGCAGTTTGGCGAACAGTTTGCGGTCGTAATTGCCGCCGTAGGTTTTCTGGCTGGCGCGCGGCTTGCTCAGGCTGATGACGCGCGGCACCGCCAGTTGCAGCGGCACTTCGCCGCGCAGCACCGGCCGTGCCGACTCGGTCAGTTGCAACGCGGAATGGTGGGCGATGTTCTGCGCCAGCAACCCCAGGTGGATCAACTGACGCAGGATGCTGACCCACTGCTCCTGCGTTTTATCCTTACCCAGGCCGTACACCGGCAGTTTGTCGTGACCGAATTCGCGAATGCGCTGGTTATTGGCACCGCGCAGCACTTCGGCGATGTAACCGATGCCGAACCGCTGCCCGACGCGGTAGACGCAGGACAGCGCTTTCTGCGCGTCCACCAGCCCGTCGTAGCGTCGGGGCGGATCGAGACAAACATCGCAGTTGCCGCACGCTTGCTGACGGTTTTCGCCAAAGTAGTTGAGCAGCACCAGACGGCGGCAGGTCTGCGCTTCGGCAAACGCCCCCATCGCATTCAGTTTGTGCCGCTCGATATCCAGCTGCATGCCGGCCGGTTTTTCTTCCAGACAGCGGCGCAGCCAGGCCATGTCCGCCGGGTCGTAGAACAGCGCCGCTTCGGCGGGCAGGCCGTCGCGCCCGGCGCGGCCGGTTTCCTGATAGTAGGATTCGATATTACGCGGGATGTCGAAGTGCACCACGAAGCGTACGTTCGGTTTGTTGATGCCCATGCCGAACGCCACCGTGGCGACCACCACCTGCAGGTCATCGCGCAGAAACGCCTCCTGCACCTGAGCGCGACGGTCGTTTTCCAGCCCGGCGTGATAAGCGCCGACGCTCAGCCCGCGGTTCTGCAACCGGGCGCACAGGTCTTCCACCTTGGCCCGGCTGTTGCAATACACGATGCCGCTCTTGCCGCGCTGCCCTTGCACAAACAGCCACAGTTGATCGAGCGGTTTAAATTTTTCCACCAGCGTGTAGCGGATGTTAGGGCGATCAAAGCTGCTGATATTGATCAGCGGGTCGCGCAAATCCAGCAGACGAGCGATATCCTGACGGGTGGTTTCATCGGCGGTGGCGGTCAGCGCCACAATCGGCAGGGCGGGAAACTGTTGTTTGATCTGCCCCAGCGCGCGGTATTCCGGGCGAAAATCATGCCCCCACTGGGAAATGCAGTGCGCTTCGTCGATGGCGATAAGCGTCGTGTTCCAGTGCGTCAGTTGCTCCAGAAACCCGTCGGTGGTGAGACGTTCCGGCGCGATGTACAGCAGCTTCAGTTCGCCGCGGCGACAGGCGCTGAACACCTCCTGCTGCTGCTCACGGGTCTGGGTGGAATTGAGGCAAGCCGCCGCCACGCCATAAGCCTGCAACTGATCGACCTGATCCTTCATCAGGGAAATCAGCGGCGACACCACCAGCGTCAGCCCTTCCAGCACCAGCGCCGGAATCTGATAACACAGGGATTTGCCCCCGCCGGTCGGCATGATCACCAGGCAGTCACGCCCGCTGATGACGGCATTGATAATTGCCTGCTGACCCGGCCGGAATTGCTGGTAACCGAAGGTTTCACGCAGCACCTGCATCGCCAGCGTTTCTTTATTCAATACTTCTGCCGTAGACACGCCTTCACCGCTTTCACGTTATTCACTGCCCTGAAAAAGTTATTCACCGCTTTCGAAAAAAGCAAACAGGCGCTATTTTCAGCGCCGCCCGCCAAAACTGCAACGTCTGTCGCCGGGTTTTCTGCGACGGCCCGCAGTCCTGCCGACCAGAGCTAGAACATGTCGTTGAGCGTCACGCCAATGCCGTAGCGGGTCTGGCGGTGATTGTAGTCAATCAGCGACTCGCCGTAACCGCTGAATACCTTGGTGTAAAAACGGACATGATCGCTGATCGGGTAACTCCATCCCAGTTCGCCGCCGCCGTAACCGGAATTCCAGTTATAACGTCCTTCGGCGCTGAAAATGCTGTCTCCCCAGTGGTAGCCGACCCGTACCCGATAGTGCCCCATATAGCGGGTAATATCCGGATTGTCGTCATCGCTGTCACTCAGGCGAACCCAGGGTTTCACTTCTACCTGCCAGTTGCCGTTCTGCGCCATCAGGCGGGCATAGACCCGGTTCCAGCTGCGCGAGGTCGGATCGGCGCGCCCGTTGGACTGGTGATTGAACCCCATCTCCACGTCGCGCAGCGTCCAGCCGGCAAAACGGTAATCCGTCGCCCAGCCAAGAAAGAGCTGCGGTTCGTAGTTGGTTTCACGAAACGGCGTAGACTCGCTCTTGTTGGACATCTGCCACCAGGAGCGCTGGGTATAAGACGCGCCCAACAGCGAATTTTCCCCGGCAATGCCGCGCCACAGTGGAAAACCGAGGCTTAGCTGAAAGTTCACTTCATCTTTACGGGCATCGTCGGCCCAGCTATAGCTCTGAATCGCCTGTTTATTGATGTTGCTGGTGTAGGTGTAAAGCAGGTAGTTGCTTTCATAAGGGTAGAGTATGAACGGCGTGTCATGTTTCTGCAGCAGCCCGGCGATAATACTGCCCGGTACGGCCGGAGCGTCATGGATTTCCTGAACGCGGGCTTCCTGAGCCTGGGCGGTCGCCGCCAGCATCAGCGCAACAGCCATCCCACCTGATTTATACATGCGCGTATTCTCCCAAAGGGTCAAGATAGTTATGTGAATTGGATAACGAACTGAAATGACGGCGGATAGTGTACACAGGTCACCCGCTTCGCGCAGTTTTCCTGTTGTTATATCGACCAGCGGTAGCAAGAAAGCATAACGGCGCCTAAAATAACAACTCATTAACCTATAAATACATAAAAATTAACCACCTCCCCCTACAGGCGCGAAAAGAGGCTCACACATGCTTACTACACCGCTCACTCAAGACACGCTGCGTCAGCGCGTCAGCGATATTTTCATTTATCAGATGCCGTTCAATCAGGAGTTGGGACTCACGCTGGAGGCGTTCTCGCCGGATGCGGTCACGCTGAGTTTCCACCATCAGAACAAACTGGTGGGCAACGCGTTGCAGCAGATCCTGCACGGCGGCGTGATCGCCGCCGGTCTGGACGTGGCTGCCGGGCTGGTGTGCGTGGGCAGCGCGCTGCTGCGCCATGACACATTGAGCGAGCAGGAGCTACACCAGCGGCTGTCGCGTATGGGCACCATCGACCTGCGGGTGGATTATCTGCGCCCCGGCCGCGGCGAACGTTTTATCCTGACCAGCCAGCTGTTGCGCGGCGGCAATAAAATCGCCGTGGCGCGGGCCGAATTGCATAACGAAAAACAGTCGCATATCGCCAGCGCCATCGCCACCTACATCGTTGGCTAAAGGGAACACCGAACAGGGATTTATCGACACGCAGCGTCAAGACACCCGCGCCGTGGTCCGGTACACTGGATGCTCATCTGCGGTTTATCTGGTTTCTAATCAATGAGTATGCCACAACACCGCCAGGGGGTACTGTTCGCCCTCGGCGCTTATATCATCTGGGGGATTGCCCCGGTTTATTTCAAACAGCTCGGGCAAGTGCCGGCTGATGAAATTCTCAGCCACCGTATTATCTGGTCGTTCTTTTTCATGCTGTTGCTGCTGAGCCTCAGCCGTAAATGGGGCGTGGTGCGCAACGCCTGCCGCCGGCCGCGCCAACTATTGCTGCTGGCGATCACCGCCACGCTGGTGGCCTGTAACTGGCTGATTTACATCTGGGCGGTCAACCATAACCATATGCTGGAAGCCAGCCTGGGTTACTTCATCAACCCGCTGGTCAGTGTGCTGCTGGGGATGCTGTTTCTCGGGGAGCGGTTCCGCCCGACGCAATGGCTGGCGATGATGCTGGCGGTGTGCGGCGTACTGGTGCAGTTGTGGACGCTCGGCTCGCTGCCGGTCATCGCGCTCACGCTGGCCTTCAGTTTCGGATTTTACGGTCTGCTGCGTAAAAAGATCGCTATCGACGGCCAGACCGGCATGCTGTTCGAAACCCTGTGGCTGCTGCCCGCCGCGCTGGTCTATCTGGAATGGCTGGCCGATTCGCCCACCAGCCACCTCAGCCAAAACGCGATGTCGCTGAATGTGCTGCTGATGGCGGCAGGCATCGTCACCACGGTGCCGCTGCTGTTGTTTACCTCGGCCGCCATGCGGCTGCGGTTGTCTACGCTGGGCTTTTTTCAGTATCTGGCGCCGACGCTGACCTTCCTGCTGGCGGTGCTGGTGTACGGCGAAACCATCACGTCGGACCGATTAGTCACCTTCGCCTTCATCTGGCTGGCGCTGGCGGTGTTCACGCTCGACGCGCTCTATACCCAGCGACGGTTACGCCGCGCCAGCCACAGCGTGGCGCGAGATGTAACGTGACAAAATCGGGCTGAAAATCAGGGTGGAGAACAAGCGCAGCGTCTGCATGGCGATAACGAACGCGATATCCACCCGACTGCCGGCGGCGATAATAGCGATGGAGTCCAGCCCGCCGGGGCTGGTCGCCAGATAGGCGGTCAGGATATCCACCGACAACAAATGCGTTATCATCAGCGCCATTCCGCCGCACAGCAACATCAGCGTGACAATCGACATCATCATTTTCGGCAGGGTGCGCAGCGCCAGCAGAAAAACGGGGCGGGTAAACGACAGGCCGACGCTCCAGCCAATCAGGGCATAGGCTAGCGCCAGCAGCCATTCCGGCGTCTGTAACGCCAGCGTACCGGTGGAATGCAGCATGGAACCGATGATCATCGGCCCCAGCAATTGGCCGGAAGGAATGCGCAGCCGCCGCCCAATCCAGGCGCCGCTAAACGCCACCGCCAGCGTGGCTGGGAAACGCCAGTCCAGCGAGGGGAACCAGACCAGCAGCGCGCTATTGGCTTGTGCGCCTTGTCCAAGACTGGCGCGCGCCACAAACGCCGCCGCCGCGGTCACCATCAGCACCCGCAGGTACTGCATAAACGCCACCAGCCGCACATCGGCGCCGAAATCCCCCGCCATCGCCACCATCGCCGACGCGCCGCCCGGAGACGCGCCCCAGGTGCCGGTCGTGCCCGGCAGCTCGCTGTAGCGCATCAGCAACCAGCCCGACAGCCCGCTGGCAACCAGCGTCGACAACAGGATAAACAGTACCAGCGGCCACTCTTTTACCAGCGGCGTCAGAATGGACAGGGAGAGACTTTGCGCCACCAGACAGCCCAGCACGGCATTACTGGCGAAAAACAGCGGACGGGGAATACGGATAGTGGCGCCGTTCAGACCCATCACCACCCCTACCAACATCGGCCCCAGCAGCAGCGCCGCCGGAACATGGTAAATCTGCAGACCAAAACCCAACACCAACGAAACCGCCAGCAGCATGAACCATTGTGTCGACGCGGGAAACCTCTCCATGCACAGCACCTGTTACAACATCAAAGCAGAGAGGCGATTCTACCCCGGAAGCCCGTCAGACGGGCATCTATCCGTGCGAAATCTGTCCGTTATCAACAATTGTCGGAGGAAATCGGGCCAGGGACTCGTCGGCCTTGCGGGCAACGAGTCGCCTGTCGGAGAAAAGGGCGTTGGCGTTACAGCCAGTTGCGGCGTTTGAAATACAGGTACGGGGCCAGACCGGCCAGCAGCATCAACAGCATCGCGCCCGGATAGCCGTAGGCCCATTTCAATTCCGGCATGAATTCGAAGTTCATGCCATAGCTGGACGCCACCAGCGTCGGCGGCAGGAACACCACTGATACCACCGAGAAGATTTTGATAATGCGGTTCTGCTCGATGTTGATGAAACCCATCGCCGCCTGCATCAGGAAGTTGACCTTCTGGAACAGCGATTCGTTGTGCGGCAACAGGGATTCGATGTCGCGCAGGATCTCGCGCGCCTGTTCCAACTGACTGCTCGGCAACCGGGCGCGGCGCACCAGGAAGTTGAGCGCGCGCTGGGTATCCATCAGACACAGCCGTACTTTCCAGCCGATATCTTCCTGCTCCGCCAGCGTCGATAACGCGTCGTCATATTCGTCGCCCTGACGGCCGTCCATGATCACCCGGCTTAAGGATTCCAAATCGCTGTAGATGTTTTCGATTTCGTCCGCCAGCTGCTCGATTTTGGTTTCAAACAGATCGAGCAGCAGTTCGTAGGCGTTGCCGTCGACCAGCGTCTGAGCGCGGGCGCGCATGCGGTAAAGACGGAAAGCCGGCAGTTCGCGTTCGCGCAGCGTATACAAACGGCCATCGCGAATGGTGAACGCCACCGTGGAGTTGCCGGCGTGGTCGTCTGCGTCTTCATAAAAGAAAAAGGAGTGAATGTGCAGGCCGTCTTCATCTTCGAAAAAACGGGCCGATGCCTCAATGTCTTCCAGTTCCGGTCGGGTCGCCAGGCTTTGCCCCAGCTGATTCTGCACCAAATCTCGCTCTTCGACGTCCGGCTCGACCAAATCCACCCATAGCGAGGTGGTCAGGTCGTTGCTTTCATCCAGTTCCAGGCGAGTTAAACGGCAGTTATCGAGTTTGAATGCGCTCAGCATAAGCCATGCTCCCAAAATGTAACAAAGAGGGACAAAACGCGATTGAAACACAGAAACAGGGTGGAAAAGTCACCATCAGGTTTCAGGCCGTGAGACGGTGCTGACTCGATGCGACAAACAATATCGCTGACAACCACTAAGGCTATCAGCTCAGGGAAGATAGCCTTAGAAGTGGTACCTAATCAGTAGGTTATTGAGCCAGTATCGACTGGGTGTGTCCAAGGCGTGGGTCCTCCGGGAATAATGATGGGCGCATGTTACGCCGAGATGAAAAAGGCTGTCAACATACAAACAGATGATTAGTCTGTGTCCAACCGTAACATCCAGTGAACTCAGACTGAACACCGCTCCCATCACGGCATGAACGCGTTATACCGTATCCAAACGGGCATACGCGGCCACCAGCCATTTGATGCCCTGACCGGCAAACGCCACCTGGATCCGGCAGTGATCGCCGCTGCCTTCCACATTAACAATGGTGCCTTCGCCGAATTTGGCGTGGCGCACCCGTTGCCCCAGCTTATAACCGCTATCGCTCTGGCTTATTGGCGTCCCCAGACGCTGATGATTGACCGGACGAGAGACGCTGGCGCGCAGCCGTACCTCCTCCACGCACTCCGGCGGCAGTTCGCCGATAAAACGCGACGGACGGTGATAGGTTTCCTTGCCGTACAGACGGCGGCTTTCGGCGTAGGTCAGCGTCAGTTTCTGCATGGCGCGCGTCACGCCAACGTAGGCCAGCCGGCGTTCTTCTTCCAGACGGCCGCCTTCATCCAGCGACATCTGACTGGGGAACATCCCCTCTTCCATGCCGACGACGAATACCTGCGGGAACTCCAGCCCTTTGGCGGAGTGTAGCGTCATCAATTGCACCGCGTCCTGATAGGCGTCCGCCTGCCCTTCGCCGGCTTCCAGCGCGGCATGAGACAAAAACGCCTGCAGCGGCAGCAAGTCCTGATCTTCGTCCTGATAGCTGAACTGGCGGGTCGCCGTCACCAGTTCTTCCAGGTTTTCCACCCGCGCCTGACCCTTCTCGCCTTTTTCCTGCTCGTACATGCTCCACAACCCGGAATCGCGGATCACCCGGTCAGTCTGCACATGCAGCGGTAAATCGGCGGTATCGCTGGCGAGCGCATCCACCAGTTCCAGAAAACGTTGCAACGCGGCAGCGGCGCGCCCGGCCAGTACTTTTTCCTGCAACAACGCGCGCGTGGCCTGCCACAGCGTCAACTGGCGGTCGCGCGCCGTCTGGCGCACCACGTCCAGCGTGCGATCGCCGATGCCGCGCGTCGGCGTATTGACCACACGCTCAAAGGCGGCGTCATCGTTGCGGTTGGTCATCAACCGCAGATAAGACAGCGCATCCTTGATTTCCTGTCGTTCGAAGAAGCGCATGCCGCCATAAATCCGGTACGGCAGGCTTTGCTGCAACAACGCTTCTTCCAGTACGCGCGACTGGGCGTTGCTGCGATAAAGAATGGCGCATTCGCTGAGCGCGCCGCCCGCTTCCTGCCACACCTTGATGCGGCTGACCACAAACCGCGCTTCGTCCAGTTCGTTAAAGGCGCAATACAGCGAAATCGGTTCGCCCTCGATGCCATCGGTCCACAGGTTCTTGCCCAGCCGGTCGCCGTTGTGGGCAATCAGCGCGTTGGCGGCATTGAGGATGTTGGCGGTGGAACGGTAATTCTGCTCCAGACGGATGGTGGCTACGTCGCTGAAATCGCGCAGGAAGTGCTGGATGTTCTCCACCTGCGCCCCGCGCCAGCCGTAGATCGACTGGTCATCGTCGCCCACGATCATCACTTTGGCGCTGTCGCCGGCCAGCAGGCGAATCCAGGCATACTGGATACGGTTGGTATCCTGAAACTCGTCCACCAGAATGTTGTTAAAACGGTCGCGGTAATGCTGCAGTATATGCGGTTTGTTGAGCCACAATTCGTGGGCGCGCAGCAGCAGCTCGGCGAAATCCACCAGCCCGGCGCGATCGCACGCTTCCTGATAAGCCTGATAGATGCGCAACCAGGTCTGCTCCACCGGGTTGCCGTAGCTGTCGATGTGCTGTGGCCGCAGCCCTTCGTCTTTCTTGCCGTTGATGTACCACATCGCCTGACGGGGCGGCCACTGCTTCTCATCCAGATTCAGCGCCTTGATCAGACGTTTGAGCAGCCGCAACTGATCTTCGCTGTCCAGAATCTGGAAATCCTGCGGCAAGCCGGCATCCAGATGGTGCGCGCGCAGCAGACGATGCGCCAGTCCGTGGAACGTGCCGATCCACATCCCGCCCTGACTGGTGCCGAGCAGTTGATCGATACGGTGGCGCATTTCCGCCGCCGCCTTGTTGGTGAAGGTCACCGCCATGATCGAATAAGGCGAACAGTTTTCCACCGTCAGCAACCAGGCGATGCGATGAACCAGCACGCGGGTTTTGCCACTGCCTGCGCCAGCCAGTACCAGCATGTTGCTGCGCGCCGCCGCCACGGCGTCACGCTGTTTATCATTCAGACTGTCGAGCAGGTCAGATACGTCCATAGGCGTCGGTTATCCGTCAAAGGGGAACCCGGCCTCCGGATCGGAGACAAATTCCACTGGTTATCTATACAGTAAAAATAGCAGAATTATAGCAACGTGGTGAGCGATGCCAAGCTGAAAATTTCCACATGCGGCAGCAGCCGGGAATCGTGAATCTGCATCAGGTTGCCGTCACGCAGATTAATCCAGCAGGATTGTACGCCGCTGCGAATGGCGCCGGCCACGTCGGTGGTCAGATCATCCCCCACATGCAGCAGGTTATGCAACGGTAAATTCAGCCGTTCGGCGGCCAGTTGATACATATCATGCCAGGGCTTTGAGCGGCCATCCGGACCGGCGCGCAAAATAAACCGGAAATAATCGCCAAGACCGCAGGCGTGCGGATCGGCATTGCCGTTGGTGATCGCCACCAGCGGCCAGCGTTGCCCCAGCGCGCGCAATGTATCGTGGGTTTCCTGCGGCACGGCGATACGGCTGCGCCAGCGGGCGAATTCCTCCATCACTGCGTCCGCACCGGCGGCCGCCTCGTCCGGCGACATCCCCACCCGGGTCATCGCCAGATGTACGGAACGCCAACGCCAGTGCGTGACGTCGTGATAAATCTCCGGCTCCTGCGCCAGCAGTTCCTGCCGTAGCTGACGCAATCCTTCGCTGGTAAACGCCCGCAACCCAGGGTGATAGTTCTGCAAAAACCGCAACGACTCCAGCTCCGTTCGCCGGATAACCTCATAGTTGTCGTACAGGGTATCGTCCAAATCGAACGTGATGGCCTCAATCCGACCAAGCGGGCGATAAAAATACATCAGGATTTACCTCGTCTGGCGCGTGGGTGCGCGGCATCGTACACCGATGCCAGATGTTGAAAGTCCAGGTGGGTATAGATCTGGGTGGTGGAGAGGTTAGCATGGCCCAGCAGTTCCTGCACCGCGCGCAGGTCGCCGCTGGACTCCAGCATGTGGGTGGCAAACGAATGCCGCAACTTGTGCGGGTGAACATGGCTGTTCACGCCCTGTTTGACGCCCCATTCGGCAAAGCGCTTCTGTACGTTGCGCATTGAAATGCGCTTACCGAGGCTGGAGATGAATATCGCGTCGTCTTCCGGCGCGTAAATATCCCGCACCGCCAGCCAATTCCGTAGCCAGGTAACGGCGGTCGCACCGATCGGCAGCTTGCGTTCTTTACTGCCTTTCCCCATCACCCATACCTCGCCGCTGTCCAGATCGACGTGACCGCAGTCCAGCCCGACCAGTTCCGCCAGACGCAGCCCGGCGCCGTACATCACTTCCAGCATGGCGCGATCGCGCACCGCCAGCGGATCGCTGAGGTCGATATCCAGCAGGCGGTTCATTTCATCCACATCCATGTTTTTGGGCAGATGCCGACCCGCTTTCGGCGCCGGTACGCCGCGGGCAGGATTGGCCTTGAGCTCGCCGCGGCCAACCAGCCAGTCAAGAAAGCTGCGTAACGCCGACAGACGCTGCGCCAGACTGGCGGCGTTCAGCCCGTCGCGCTTGCTGCGCGCCACCACCGCTCGCACGCCGGCAGCATCCAGCGCCTGCCAATCGGCAACGCCGGACGCCGACAACATGTCGATAATCACCTGTAACTGATGGGCATAGCTGCTTTGCGTCAGCGGACTCAGTTGCCGCTCAACCCGCAGGTAACGCAGAAAGGCTTCGGCCGGCGCCGACAGGGGGGAATCGGGGTTCATAGGCGTTCAATCCATCGCTCCAGCAATACCGGGATAATCGTCGCCAGATGTTGCAACAGATCGGTGCCCATGCCGTCCTGATAGTGGTGGCTGTCGCGGCTGCTGAAAATCAGCAATCCCAGATCGCCGTTTTTTCCCATCAGCGACAGCGCCACCGAGCCGACATGGCGCGCCTGCGGCAACAACAGCAGCAGTTCGGGGCCGTTCAGCGTCCCAAGATAATGATGCCGTTCGCCCAGCCGCTGGATACGCAGCGGCTCAAACACCGTACGGTTAAGCGCCAGATGGGTAAAATCGGAAGGCGCGCCGATACGCCAGCGATCGGTAAACAAACGAATAGCCGCACCCGACAGCCCCAGTTTGCGCGCCCAGCGGTGCAGCCTGTCGAGCAATTCCTGCAACGACGCGGCGGTAGAGAGCGCCATCTGCAATTGCAATAGCTGGCTGAACAGTTCCTCGTTGCGGGTAGCCTGTTCCGTCAGCAAGGCGATCTCTTCTTCCAGATACTGAATGCGCTTGCGCTGGCGGGCAAGTTGCCACTCCACCAGCGACACGCTGCCACGCACCGGATGCGGAATACGCATGGTTTCAGTCTGGTGGGAATGGCGAATGAAAAAGTCAGGGTGCTGGCGCAGGTACTGCAACACCAGATCGTCAGTCAGCGCCTGACGTTCAGCCTGCTCTTCCACGTTCTTCATAGATGCATAAACCCATCATAAACATGCGTAGCCGGGCCGGTCATAAACAGCGGGTGGCCGGGACCGTCCCAGTGAATCTCAAGTTCGCCGCCCGGCAGTTGCACTTTGACATCCGCCGCCAGCAGCCCCTGCTGAATCCCCACCGCTACCGCGCCGCAGGCGCCGCTGCCGCAGGCCTGGGTTTCGCCCGCGCCGCGCTCGAATACACGCAGCCGAATCTGGTTAGGATTGACCACCTGCATAAAACCGACGTTGGCGCGTTCCGGAAAACGTTCGTGGCTTTCCAGCAGCGGCCCGAGCGTCTCTACCGGTGCAGTATCCACATTGTCCACCTGAATCACGCAATGCGGGTTGCCCATCGACACCACGCCGCACAGCACCGTGTGCTCGTCGGCACGAAGAATATAGGTTTTTTCCGGCTTAGCGGCGCGGAACGGCACCTGCTGCGGTTCGAAGTTAGGTTCACCCATATTCACCTGCACCAGCTCGTCTTCCGTCACCGACAGCACCATACGACCGTTATGGGTGCTGACGTTGATCTCACGCTTGTTGGTCAACCCTTTCAGGCGTACGAAACGAGCAAAGCAGCGAGCGCCATTACCACACTGCGCCACTTCGCTGCCGTCCGCATTGAAAATTCGGTAATGAAAATCCAGTTCGGGATCGTAGGGCGGTTCAACGATCAATAACTGATCGAATCCCACCCCGCAATGCCGGTCCGACAGACGACGGATCAGCTCCGGTGAAAAGTAGACATTTTGCGTCACGGCATCGACAACCATGAAATCATTGCCCAGACCGTGCATTTTGGAGAACTGCATTTCCTGACCCCGCTGCGTTAAACGGGTGCGGCAGAGACCCTGTCGCGACCCGCGAGATTACCCTCAATCACCCTGCGTACCGCGGCGGCTACTGCCGGGCGGACGATGCTTGCGGAGCCTGGGTGTTTTGCTGCTGCGTTTTTTTAACCGGAGCCGGTTGCTCTGGCGGAAAATAAAGCGGGCCTTTCAAACCACAACCAGCCAGTGACATCACCAGCAATGCCAGCGCGCCCTGACGAAAAAGTGTTTTCATTTCGTTAAAACCTGTCATTCAGATACCTATGCTCTCTATAATCGCAGGTGGATCATGAAAATCAATAGGAATCGAATATGAACGATAGCGAGTTTCATCAATTGGCCGACGCGCTGATGCTGAAGGTGGAAGAAACGCTGGATCGATTTGATGGCGATGCGGATATCGATTACGAAACTAATGGCGGCGTGATGACGCTGAGTTTTGAGAATGGCAGCAAGATCGTGATTAACCGGCAGGAGCCGATGCATCAGGTGTGGCTGGCGACCAAAGGCGGCGGCTATCACTTCGACTATCAGAATGGCCGCTGGATTTGCGACCGTAGCGGCAGCGATTTCATGGCGCTGCTGGCGCAGGCCTGCTCGGAACAGAGCGGCGAAGACGTTTATTTCGATTAAAAAAGACTGGCATTCGCCTAAAACAGATTGGGGCCGTTAGCCCCAACTGTCATTCATCCTGGATTTCCCGCTCTGGAATCAGAGCATCTGCAAGCGCTGGCTCAGCACCAGATTCTTCTTGTCTTCAGACGATGGCGTGACGCACAGATGAGACAGCGCGCTGCTGCGGAACGGGATTACCTGCGTGCGGCCGTCCAACTGAACAATCTGATAGAACTGCGGCAGATTGAAATTGATGAAGCTGGAGCCGTAGGTAAAGCGGTCGTGCGACGAGGAATAGAAGCGGCTGACGTCGCGCACCAGTTCTTCCTTGCTGCCTTCGCAATGGTGGTAGACCTCCACCCGGTTCGACTCGTCCAGAATATAGATATTGAACCCCTGATTATCCTGTTGATCCTCAAAGAAGAACTGGATAATTCCCTCGCTGGCGACGCCGTCCACCACCGGAGGCAGATGGATATGGTTGGTTTCCACCTGAACCGGCAGCCCCTGCAGCTTGTTGTTGGAAATCGCGCCGTAGAACTCCACCGCGTTTTCCAGTTTCTGGGCCGATACGCTCAGGCGTTCGAAGAATAATCCCCAGGTCTCGCCCGCGACTTTCACCGCTTTGAAACGGCCTGGCTCCTGACGGGTGCTGGACAGACGCAGTTCAATACATTCGGACACCAGTTGCTGCACCCGGGTCCGGATCAACCCGCGCAGATGCTGGCTGTAGCAGAACACTTCCAGCGACTCCGGCAGCGCCGCGTCCTGATGCATTTTGCCAAGAATGGTTTTCAGCGCTTCCAGCATCGCCTGTTCGCCGCTGAAATGCAGAGTACGCACTTCATTCCAGGAATTGCGGTACAACAAATCGATACTGCCGACCAGACACTGCTGCTGCTGGCCGAAGCTAAAGACGTCCAACTGGCGGAAATCGAAGTGCACCACCTGATTGCGGAACGTCGCCGTCGGGTCATGCTCCAGATTGACGATAATCGCCAAATGACGAATCTCGCACGGGCTATACAGCGCTTTCGGCGTGGGAGCCGCCACCCGCAGCGGGAAGTGGCTGGACACATCCGACACCAGTTCCTGCAGCCGGGCGATATCGCACAACTCATGCCCTTTGATGTGCAGGCGGGTGGACGACGTCAGCAGGCCGTTGAAATAGGCCCAGGCCACCAGCTTGTTGAGATAGCGGTTATATTCCAGCGGCTGATGGCTGATGATGGCGTCCATCGACGGCGCCTGATTGTACAGATACCAGCCGGAGCGATTAGCGCGTCCCGCCGGAACATAAATAAAGGTCAGATTAGTTTCTGACAGGTCGGGCGAAATCTGCGGGTTAACCAACGTAACCTTGCCCGGCAACGCCTCGAAAGCGGCATACAATTTGCGGGTCAGCACCCCGATATCCTGCGGGCTGGCGCTGACGCTCAGATTATTGCGGCGGGCGAAACGGATCAGGTTGCGATAGCTCTGCATCATCGCATCCAGCAGCTCGTTATGCGCTTCGCGCACCTGCCCAATTTTCCAGTTGGCGCGATTGTCCAGCATCACCAGCCGTTCGTCGCTCCATCCCCATGCCTGCACCAGTTGCGTCAGGATTTGGCGGCGCCAGGCGGTACAGGCGCGCTCGCGGGAGAGTTTTTCACACACTTTGAGGTAGAAGCAGCGACGCACCAGATCCAGCCGGGTCTGGTCATTGATTGCGTTCAAATACTGGGTGACGCGCTCCAGCATCATGCAATAAGGGTCCAACCCGAAAGACACGATCTCGCCTTTATGCAGACGCGCTTTGATCTCGCTCGACAGCAGACGGGTATTGGGATATTCCCAGGAGTAGGCTTCCAGCAAAAGGGTTTTCAGCACCGCCTTGTAGGGCGAGTCGATGCTTTTATACAGCTGCCACAGGCTGGCGCCAAAGTACTCTTCCGCCGACAGCGCGCTCAGCCCGCCCAAATCCAGCCATTCGTTCGGCGCCAGCGCGCCGCGGGCATACAGGGAAAGCACGAATTCATCATAATTGGCTTCCTCTTCCACCGGCACCATGTTCCACAGAATGCGCTTGCCCGCCATGCGCACCGCGGTGCGGTAAAATTCGTCCAGCAGCAGGATATGCTGAGTGGAACCGCAATCCTCGCCGCCGAGACTGCCGCTCTCGTTATGGCGGAAGCGGTTTTCATCCATCAGGAAGAAACTGACGTCGACACCTTGCCCGGCCGCCCATTTTTCCAACAGCGAGCATTTCTGCTGCAGCCGCTGGCGCTCTTCGCTGTCCAGCCAGGATTGATGGCAGACCCAGATATCGAGATCAGAAGTACAGCTCTGCCCGATGGACGAGGTGCTGCCCATGGAGTAGACGCCGGTGATCGGCAGTTCGCCCTTGCGATCCGGCACAGACAGCTCGCCCCAGCGCAATTCCACGCCGTCGAGGTAGTGCTGTTGTTTTTCATCGGGGGAGAAAAGACAAATGCCGTGCGGAACCTTGCCTTCCAGATAGCCAGGCATCAACGGGTGATGATGATGTAATAAAACTGGCAAAAGACTGTAAACCTGCTGAAAAGCGGGTTTCATTGCTTCCAGAGCACGATCCACACGCAGTTGGTTGATCGCATCCAGTCTTTGCTTCAGTGTCTCGATGTAGAAGTACAAGACGTTTCGCCTGCTTATCCCAGTGCCTATAAAGAAGCCGTTGTTTCCCCAACCTGTCCAGAATAGATATTAGAAGAATGGCGGGCAGATTATTGCTGGAAACGTGATCAATTTAACACCTTGCTGAAAGGGCGTAAAGAAACTAAAGAAAGTCAGATTTGTTTATTGATGCTTCAGCGTTGAACATATTATCGCCGCTTTTGCCGCGCCCGGCTATCCCCCGACGGGGTTTTGTCGTTCCCTTCCCTCATCACGACGGCCGGGCAACTGACACCGGCTCGCCTTCAATGGTACGATGGAAAGAAAGGATCAGAACGGTATCAAGCATGGTAGACACTATTCTAAGAATCGCCACCCGACAGAGCCCGCTGGCGCTGTGGCAGGCCCATTTTGTTCAACAACGACTCGAAGCCTACCACCCCGGCTTGCGGGTAGAACTGGTACCGATGGTCACCCGCGGCGATGTGCTGCTGGATACGCCGCTGGCCAAAGTGGGCGGCAAAGGATTGTTTGTCAAAGAACTGGAACTGGCGCTGCTGGAAAACCGTGCCGATATCGCGGTGCACTCAATGAAGGATGTGCCGGTCGAATTCCCCGAAGGTCTGGGGCTGGTCACCATCTGCGAGCGCGACGACCCGCGCGATGCCTTTGTCTCCAACCATTACGCCACGCTGGATGATCTGCCTGTCGGCGCCTGCGTCGGCACCTCCAGCCTGCGCCGCCAGTGCCAGTTGCGCGCCCATCGCCCGGATCTGGTGGTCCGCGATCTGCGCGGCAACGTCGGCACCCGCCTGTCCAAACTGGATAACGGCGACTACGACGCCATCATTCTGGCGGTCGCGGGGCTAAAACGCCTTGGTCTGGAAGATCGTATCCGTACCGCGCTTAGTCCGGAGCAATCGCTGCCGGCGGTCGGTCAGGGCGCGGTCGGCGTGGAGTGCCGGCTGGACGATGCCCGAACCCGCGCGCTGCTGGCGCCGCTGAACCACGACGATACCGCAACGCGCGTACTGGCCGAGCGCGCCATGAATACCCGGCTGGAAGGCGGTTGTCAGGTTCCGATCGGCAGCTACGCCGAACTGCAGGACGGCGACACGCTGTGGCTACGTGCGCTGGTGGGCGCGCCGGACGGCAGTCGCATTATTTACGCGGAACGTCGTGGGCTGCGTCAGGATGCCGAACAGCTTGGCATCGCCCTGGCGGACGAACTGCTTGAACGCGGCGCACGCGACATCCTGCAATCCGTTTATGGAGCAGCCTCGTCATGACGATTCTGGTTACCCGTCCCTCTCCTGCGGGTGAGCAGTTGGTAGCCCGTCTCAGAATGGCAGGCCTGCAGGCCTACCACAGTCCATTAATCGAATTTTCTCCGGGCAGCGAATTGCCGCAACTGCCCGCCATGCTGCAAGCGCTACGCCCCGACGATCTGGTCTTCGCCCTGTCGCAGCAGGTTGTGGAATACGCTGACCCGGCGCTATCACGCGCCGGAACCGGCTGGCCCAAAACGCTCACCTATTTTGCGGTGGGGCGCTCCACCGGGCTGGCGCTGCATACCGTCAGCGGTTTGCCAGTGCTCTACCCGCCGGAGCGCGCGACCAGCGAAACATTATTGCAGTCGCCGGCGCTACAGCAGGTAGCGGGCAAACAGGCGTTGCTGCTGCGCGGCAACGGCGGCCGGGAACTGCTGGGCGATACCTTGCAGCAGCGCGGCGCGCAGGTGCGTTACTGCGAGTGCTATCAACGCAATCCGGTGGTTTACGACGGCGCGGAACAATGCCAGCGCTGGCAACATCTCGGTATCGATACGCTGGTGATCACCAGCGGAGAAATGCTGCAACAGTTCTATACTTTAGTGCCTGATTATTATCGAACTACCTGGCTACCGGGTTGCCGGGTCGTCGTCGTCAGCGAGCGTCTGGCCGTAATGGCCCGCGAACTGGGCTGGCGTGACATTCGGATCGCCGATAACGCGGATAACGATGCGCTGATGCGGGCGCTGCAATAACGCAGCGGATGTCGTTATGCAACTGATACCGTTACACAACTAACCAGATAGTAAACTAACCAGATAGTAACCCGGACAATTACCATTACCCTGATCATAGGATGTACTCATATGACGGAACACATTACCTCCTCAACGCCCTCCGAAGAGGTGGTCGAACGGGCTGAACCCACATCTCCGCAAAAATCGCCGCCCTCCTCCGGTGCGTCGCGCCACGGTCTTGTGCTGGGCGCCATCGCCATCGTGGTTTCGCTGGCGCTGAGCGGCGGCGTCTATTATTACGCCCACCAGCAGATGACGCGTCAGAGTACCGCCCTGACCCAATTGCAGGAGCAACTCGCTGCGCTGCAAAAACAGCAATCACAGGCGCAGCAGCAGTGGCAACAGACGCTGGACCAACAGGCCAAAGCCCTGAGCGCCGATGAGCAACGGCTGACGACCCTGACCCGGCAGGCTGGCAAAATGCAGGAAAAACTGGCTACGCTCGCCAACAGCGACTCCAAAACCTGGCTGCTGGCGCAGGCTGATTTTCTGGTAAAACAGGCCGGGCGCAAGCTGTGGAGCGATAAAGACGTCACCACCGCCGGCGCCTTGCTCAAAAGCGCCGACGCCAGTCTGGCGGACATGAACGACCCCAGCCTGATCGACGTGCGCCGGGCCATCACTCACGATATCGGCATGCTGGCCGGCGTCAGTCAGATCGATTTCGACGGCATCATCCTTAAAGTGAACCAGTTGGCGGATCAGGTGGACAACCTGCGGTTGGCCGATACCGACACCGACGAAGCGCCGATGGAAGAAAGCGACTCGACGTTGTCGGCCTCACTGAGCGAATGGCGGCAGAACCTGAGCAAGAGCTGGCACAACTTCCTGTCGGACTTCATCACCATTCGTCGCCGCGACGACAGCGCCGAGCCGCTGTTGGCGCCGAATCAGGATGTGTATCTGCGCGAAAACATCCGCTCGCGCCTGCTGGTCGCCGCACAGGCGGTGCCGCGTCACCAGAACGAAACCTACCGGCAGTCGCTGGAAACGGCGGCGACCTGGATACGCGCCTACTTTGACGAAAGCGATCCGACCACCAAAGCGTTTCTGGACCAGTTGGACGCACTGAGTCAGCAGTCGGTAGCAATGGATGTGCCGAATGAACTGCAAAGCCAGCCGCTGCTGGACAAACTGATGCAAACCCGAGTCCGTAACCTGCTGGCGCAGCCATCCGCCAAACCACAGGAGGGCTGAACATGCTGAAGGTATTTCTGCTGTTTGTGGTGCTGATCGCCGGCATTGTGGTGGGGCCGATGCTGGCCGGCCATCAGGGTTACGTGCTGATTCAGACCGACAATTACAACATTGAAACCAGCGTCACCGGGCTGGTGATCATGCTGGTGTTGTTTCTGCTGGCGTTTCTGGCGGTGGAATGGCTGCTGCGGCGAGTGTTCCGCACCGGCGCCCGTACCCGCGGCTGGTTCATCGGCCGTAAACGCACCCGGGCGCGTCAGCAGACCAAAGCCGCGCTGTTGAAACTGACCGAAGGCGACTATCTGCAGGTGGAAAAACTGCTGACCCGCAATGCCGACCACGCGGAGCAGCCGGTGGTGAACTACCTGCTGGCGGCGGAAGCAGCCCAGCAGCGCGGCGACGAGTTCCGTACCCGGCAATATCTGGAGCGGGCGGCGGAAATCGCCGACACTCATCAGCTGCCGGTGGATATCACCCGCGTGCGCATTCAACTGGCCCGTAACGAAGACCACGCCGCCCGCCACGGCGTAGACCGTTTGCTGGAAGTGGCGCCGCGCCACCCGGAAGTCCTGCGCCTGGCGGAACAGGCATTCCTGCGTACCCACGCCTACAATGCGTTGCTGGATATCCTGCCTGCCATGCGTAAAACCCGCCTGCATGACGAATCCCATCTGGATGAATTGCAACAGCGCGCCACCATCGGCCTGATGGATCAGGCCATGGCGGAAGGCGGCAGCGAAGGGTTGAAACAATGGTGGAAAAATCAGCCGCGTAAAGTGCGTCAGGCGCTGCCAATGCAGGTGGCAATGGCCGAACGGCTGATTGTGTGCGATGACCACGTCACCGCACAGGACATCATTGTCGACGGGCTGAAGCAGCAGTTTGACTACCGGCTGGTGCAGTTGATCCCCCGGCTCAATGCCGGCCAGCCGGAACCGCTGGAAAAACTGTTGCGTCAGCGTCTGAAACAGCACAGCGATGACGCGCTGCTGCACAGTACGCTGGGGCAGTTACTGGCGAAGCATGGTGAATGGCAACAGGCCAGTGATGCCTTCTCCGCCGCACTGGCGCTGCGACCGGACGCCTATGACTACGCCTGGTGCGCCGACGCGTTTGATCGGCTGAAGCGCCCTGAAGACGCGGCCCGCATGCGGCGTGACGGTTTGTTATTGACGCTACAATCGCCCCACGACGCCTGACCGGCCCGAACCGGCGCGCTCCAGCGCCGGTCTTCTCTCCCTGATAACACGATCTGATAACACTATGATTTAGCAGAATAATGGCGAAAAAAAACGCTTGCCGACCAGCGACAAGCGTGCAATAAAAATCAGGTCTGAAAGACAACTTTAAGGTGCCCCACTCAACGTTACGTCCAACAGCGATGAAGCAGCACTTCATCAATAATCGGACGTTAGGCACCGTAAATGGCTCTGCGTCATTCCCAGGTTTATGAAGCCGAAGCAAGCATAGAAGGTGGAATGAGCATCTACATCCCTAATTAAGCATGAATGATGCCAACTTCACATAAAACCAGAAAATAAAATGCTACTCATTGATAAATAAGTAATTAAATACAAATCACTGTTTAATTCCCGCATAACTAACCTGCTGAAAAATCAGGCATTCCTCACCAATACTGTCGCTAATCAGAGACGCTACCAACACCGTCGTTTATATTCTTTAAAACTCAATTATTTATATGTCTCTCTTTGACGACACGAATACACCCGAACTGTCGCCGAAAAGCCACAAGTCGCCTTTCGCTGACGACTCAAACCAAACGGCCACGGATAACCGTGGCCGTTGTCATGGATAGGATGCTGACGGGTAATCAGGCGGTCTGCGACAGCTGTTCCAGGCTCTGCTTCGCCAGCTGATACAGATAGTGCGCGGTGGGGAACAGCGCACTATCATCCACCCGAAATTTGGGGTGATGCAGCGCGTAAGGGCCGCCGGAGCCTACCATCATAAAGGTGCCCGGCAGCTTCTGCTGGTAGAACGCAAAATCTTCGCCGATGGGGCTGGCTTCGACGCGACGCGCCTCAAACCCTTCGTCATCAGCGACCTGCAGCGCAAAATCCACCCAGCGCGGCGTGTTCACCACCGATGGCGGCCCGGCGTGCCAGATAAACTCGATTTCCGCGCCAAAGGTGCTGGCGATACCGGCCACAATCTGGCGGAAACGCTGTTCAATCAGGTCGCGTACCGCCTGACTGAAGGTACGCACCGTTCCTTCTACGTAGGCGGTATCCGGAATGACGTTCCAGGTGCTGCCGCTATGTACCTGAGTGATCGACACCACCGCATTATTATCGGACGGCACGGTGCGGCTAATAATGGTCTGCACCGCGGAAATCAGCTGCCCCAGAATAATGATCGGATCATTACCTTCGTGCGGTTTGGCGGCGTGACAGCCTTTAGCGGCAATCTTGATTTCAAAACGGTCCACCCCGGCGGTCAGCGCGCCGTCTTTACCGCCAATTACGCCGACCGGCAGCGTTGGGTCGTTATGAATGCCAAAAATAGCGGTCGCGCCGTCCAGCGCGCCGACTGCGATCACTTCCGGCGCACCCAGCCCGGTTTCTTCGGCCGCCTGAAACAGAATACGCACGGTACCTTTCAGCTCCGGCTCGATACGTTTGAGCAGAATCGCCGCACCCAGCGCCGCCGAAGAATGGAAATCATGCCCGCAGGCGTGCATCACACCGGTATTTTTCGAACTGAATTCGACGCCGGACTCTTCTTCAATCGGCAGGGCGTCGATGTCGGATCGCACCACCACCAGCGGGCCGTCCTGTAGACCGCCTACTTCCGCCACCAGACCGGTTTTCAACGGCAGGTCAAGGATGCGAATCCCCTCTTTTTCCAGCACGGCGCGAATTTTCCGCGTGGTTTCAAACTCCTGATTAGACAGCTCCGGATGCTGATGCAGATCGTGCCGGAACGCCTGAATAAACTGTGCCAACGGCTCATGCTGGGCATGCACTTTCATGTAAGGTCACTCCTCTTTTTTTCAGCCCTGTCTGACAGGGCGGCCCGACGAGTCGAGCCTGCAGGTGAATACGTTATCGATCAGATATCGAACTCTGATGGTTCCTGAATATTAGTCAGCTGTCGCAGGAAGCGGCGGGTCTGCGGGTTGTCGGAGAAACTGATCACTTTCTCCGCCGGCCCTTGTTCCACGATGTGCCCGTCGGCCATGAAGATCACCCGGTCCGCCACCTCTTTGGCGAACTGCATCTCATGGGTCACGATCACCATGGTGGTGTTCTGCCCCGCCAGTTTCTGGATAACCTGCAGCACTTCATGCACGCGTTCCGGATCAAGCGCCGAGGTCGGCTCATCAAACAGGATCGCCTTCGGATCCACCGCCAGCGCACGGGCGATGCTAACGCGCTGCTGTTGGCCGCCGGACAGCGTCACCGGGTACTGATGCGCCTGCGGCAGCAGCCCCACCAGCTCCAGCAGCGACAGCCCAATCTCGTCCGCCTGCTTTTTCGGCATCTTCTTCACCACAATCAGGGCTTCGGTGATGTTTTCCAGCGCGGTCTTGTTCTTGAACAGGTTGTAATTCTGGAACACCATCGCCGTCTGACGTCTAAGCGCATACTCTTCCTTGCCGGTATAACGGCTGGTATCCAGCGACTGATCGCCGATGGTAATGGTGCCGGACTCTGGCTTTTCCAGCAGATTCAGGCAACGCAGCAGGGTGGACTTGCCTGAGCCGGACGGCCCGATGATTGCCACCACCTCGCCCTGGGCGATATCCAGACTGATGTTGTTCAGCACCACCTGGTCGCCAAAACGTTTAGTCAGATTTTTTACGCTAATCATGTCGGCTCCTTAACGCTGCCGTGAATGGCTCAGTTTCTTCTCCAGTTGCGACTGCAACCAGGAGTAAACCATGATGAGCAGCCAGTAAATCAGCCCCACCACCAGGAAGGTTTCGAAGAAGCGCAGCGATTCGGCGGCGATCATCTTGCCTTCGGCAAACAGTTCCGAGACACCGAGCGCAAAGGCCACCGAGGTGTCTTTGATCAGCGAAATAAAGGTGTTGCCGGTAGCAGGCAGCGCATTGAGCATCGCCTGCGGCAACACGATGCGGCGGTAAATCTGTGCCTTGTTCATCCCTACCGACAGGCCGGCTTCCGTTTGCCCGAAATCCACCGACGCCAGCGCCGCCCGGAAGATCTCCGCCATATAAGCCGAGTTTTTCAGGCTAAAGCCGATAATCGCCGCCGTCATGGCGGACAGGCCGTTAAGCGATGGAAACAGCTGCGGCAACCCGAAATAGATGATGAACAACTGAACCAGCGATGGAATACCGCGAAACAGCGAGATATACAGTTCCACCAGTTTCGTCACCACAACGAACCGGCTCTCGCGAACCAGCGCCAGCACCAGTCCCAGCACGATGGCAAACAGCATCGACACCACCGCCAGCAACAGCGTGGTGGGCAAGTACATCAACACCTGGGGAAAAACTTTCAGCAGGTAGGAAAGATCGATATTCATGGGCCATACCATTAACACTGACGCCAGCCGCAAATCAGGCTGGCGTCACAAGAGTTGAGCGAGCAGGCAGGGTTATTTACCCGCCGTAATGTCCTCGCCGAAATATTTGACGGACAGGGCTTTCAGTCGGCCATCACTGCGCATTTTGTTCAGTTCGTCATCAAACTTCTTACGCAGTTCGTCGCCTTTCTGATCTTTATGGAACGGGAACCCAACCTGCTCCACCACCAGCGGCTCACCCACCAGCTTGAACGGCAGGTTGCGCTTGTTGATTTCCGCCAGCAGGATCGGGCGGGAGTTGATGTAGCCTTCAACGCGTTTGGCCAGCGCATCGCTCATGGCGCCATCGCGGGTTTCATAGGTACGAATGTTGACGCTGCCGTCGGCAAAGGCTTTTTTCAGGTTGTTGACGTGGTTGGAACCCAACACGCCCGCCACGGTTTTGCCTTTCAGGTCATCCAGCGTATTGATGTTGGCGTTGTCTTTATGCGTGACGATCTGGCTGCCGTAGTAGCTGTATGGCTGGGAGAAGCTGTACTTCTCCTGGCGCGCCGGGGTAATCGCCACCACGTTGGCGATGGTGTCCAGCTTGCTGGCTTCCAGTTGCCCCATCAGGCCGCTGAAATCCGCCGTCACCCATTCAACCTTATAATTCAGATCCTTGGCGATGGTTTCCGCTACTTCCACATCAAACCCGACCAGCTTGTTGTCCTGTTTGAACGAACTCGGGTAGCTCTGCCCGGTGGCGCCGATGCGCAGCACCTTCTCACCGCTGTTCTGAGAATCGCAACCTGCCGCCAGAATGACCGCAGACAAAGCTAATACAGGGAGGATAATTTTTTTCATAGTCATCGAATAACGCCTCTTAGGGGTGTTTCTTTTCCCAGTGATTATAAAGGTCCTGATCCAGGACTTTTCGCATGTAAATCGTGAGGTGTCCTTTCCCTAAATCCGCCTGGCCGACTTCCTGAAAGCCATATTTTCGGTACATATCCAGCAACCAGGGATGCTGTTTGGCGGTGCCCAGCGTCACGGCGGGCGCTTTTAACTGCTCTTGCAGCACCGCCTGCTCCAGCCAGTCCAGCATCTGTTTGCCCAGTCCCTGTTGTTTGAAGTCCGGATGAGTGGCGAACCAGCCGATGTGCGGCAACCCGTACGGACCGGGATTCGGCCCCCACGGATAACGAATGGTGACCGACGCGGCCAGACGCCCGTCTTTCTCCATCACATACACGCCGTTGCTGCGCAGATGACGGCGCACCATGTCGATGTCGGCGTAGGCGGCGTCAAACTTGATGCCCAGCTCACGCACCGGCGCATAAGCGGCCAGCGCCAGCGCCAGAAACGCTTCATCGTCCGCAGACGTAGCCTGACGAAATACGGTACTCATGGCGTCTCCCGTCACTCGGCCAGCAGGCCGGTGCCATCCGCGTACCGGATAACCTCATCGACTTTCTGCGGCGCGCTGCCGACATAGTTCGCCGGATCCAGCCAGGCATCCAGCGCATTCGCCGTCAGGTGCTGCGACAGAACCGGATGCTCCAGCAGCAGCGCTTTGAACTCGCGGTTCTGCTCAAATGCCGCCATTGAGCACTCGTACACCAGGTGATGGGCCGTCTGCTTGCCGAGCAGCTTGCCGATTTCAAACATCACCTTTTCCGACAGCAACAGGCCGTTTTGCAAATCAAGATTGGCGCGCATCTGCTTTTCGTTCACCGACATACCGCGCAGGATGCCAAGCGCGTTCTGCAACTGCGCCGACAGATAGATGTTGATTTCCGGCAACGCGATCCACTCCGCACGCCAGCTCATGGCGTCACGCTCGTGTTCGACTTTCATCGATTCATGGATCAGAGCGGCGCTCTTGAACAGCGGCGCCGTCAGGCTGGCCAGCCCTTCTAGCGCGGCCGGATTGCGCTTGTGCGGCATGGTGGTGGAACCGATCTTCCCTTCGGAGAACGGTTCTTCGATTTCGTTGATTTCGGTACGCATCAGGTTGTACAGCTCGTTGCCGATCTTACCGAGCGTACCGCTGATCAGCACCGCCACCGACGCGTATTCCGAGAAACGGTCACGGGCGGACTGCCAGCCGATATTCGGGGTATTCAGACCCAGACGGGTCAGGGTGTGGCGTTCGATTTCCGGCCCCAGCTCGCCAAAAGAGGCGTAGGTACCGATGGCGCCGTTGATGTTGCCAACCAGCACCCGATCGCGAATTTCATTCAGGCGTTGCAGGTGGCGTACAAACTCGTCCAGCCATACCGCCAGCTTGAAACCAAAGGTGGTCGGCAACGCCTGCATGCCGTGGGTACGACCGGTCATCAGCGTATGCTGGTGTTTCTTCGCCAGTCGTTTCAGTTCGATAGCCACCAGACGGGTGTCGCGCACCACAATGTCGAATGCCTGACGCAGCTGCAATACCGTGGCGGTATCCACCACATCCTGCGTGGTTACGCCGTAATGGATGTATTCGCCGGCTTCGCCGCACTGTTTCTGGATGGCGGCGATGGTCGGCATCAGGGAATGCTTCATGCGCACCGCATCCTGGGCGATCTCTTCAATATTCAGTGCGCTGGCGTTGGCGTGGGAAGCAATGGTGCTGGCCGCGTCCTGCGGGATGACACCCAGATCGCCTTCTGCCAGCGCCAACGCGATTTCCACGTCAACCTGGCGGGTCAGGCGATTCTGCTCTGACCATACGGCGCGCATTTCTGGTGTGCCAAAGTTATTTCCAATAAGAAGAAAATCAATCAGATGTGATGCCATAACTCACTCGTTTACATTGTAATAATGGGGGAAAGAGAGGCGGGTCAAGACGACGCTGTTGTTTGTTGGCGACTATATCACTGGCGATATTCCCGCCTATATACCCGATCGATCTAAGATATTCTTTATTGTTTTATGATTTCGCTCACAATTACTTCATCCGAAACGATGCAATCCTTCTAATTTCTGTCGGGTTACTATTTAGGCTGTCTTGTACCCAATGCAGATGTACAAACTGCGTCACTCGCATACGGCACGGTATAGGGCCGTGGTTCCGGCGGATGGCTACGGTAAAAAAGACCGCCTCAGCGGTCTGTTCTTTGTTTATACGCGGCAACCATCGCCGTATTCGCATAATTACGCAAAATAGAACCATGCCGTCGTAATCAATCCGTCTTTGACTTCAAACACCGCAATACTTTCGATCGGTTCGGGTTCAATGCCGTAAATCTTTTCATGATCAAAAACATGGTTGCCCAACACCGTGCGGGATAGCAGTTCGGCACGCAACGCCGGGTTATTGAACCGATGGTCGCGATAGAAGGTTTCCAGCGCGGCTTTGCCCAGCATGGACGGTGTTTCGGATGGCATGCGGTAAGCCCGGAAATCCTCATGGAAACAGGCGGCAAAGGCGTCCAGATCGTGGGCGTTGTAGGCGGCAAACTGTTTTTCAACCGGATCGATGACCGACATATTAAATCTCCATTTAAATGCAAATAAAACGAATAAAAATTCAATTAAGGAGATACACCAGTCGGGTGTAGAAAGCAAATCAGGCGGGAAAAGCCATAAAAAAAACGGCAGTCCAAATGGACTGCCGCTTCTTAAGAATAGGATGGTCGGCGAGAGAGGATTCGAACCTCCGACCCACTGGTCCCAAACCAGTTGCGCTACCAAGCTGCGCTACTCGCCGATCCCGATTTAGAACACGTACACAACTATCATTGTTTGTGTGGTGCGAAGAGAGGGACTTGAACCCTCACGTCCGAAGGACACTAACACCTGAAGCTAGCGCGTCTACCAATTCCGCCACCTTCGCATATCACAAACTTTAAAATTTGGGGTGGCTAATGGGACTCGAACCCACGACAACTGGAATCACAATCCAGGGCTCTACCAACTGAGCTATAGCCACCATATACCACTGCTTTACTACGTATTCCGGTACTCAATTTACGGGGTAATAAGTACCTCCGCAGCTCCCGCGCCCAATTTAATGGCGCGCCCGACAGGATTCGAACCTGAGACCTCTGCCTCCGGAGGGCAGCGCTCTATCCAGCTGAGCTACGGGCGCGTAGCGCCGTTGCGGGTGGGGATAGTACGGATTTAATATAGGCCTGTCCAGTGCTTTTTCACAGAAATGATGCGTTTGCTTATGCTTTGCTCATTTGCGGTCAAAACCCGGTTCAATCCGCCGTCACCACCCGCAGCTAGCCGCGATTACTCGGTTTCCGTTTGCATTTCCGGCTGTTTTTTACCTAGCCCCAGCGCAACGTAAAACAGGCTGACCGCAGCCAGGAAAATACCGCCGACCACCAGCGACATGCGCGTGTCTTCGTTGATGTACATCCCGACCAGCACACAGACCAGAAACGCCATCGTCAGGTAGTTCACCCACGGGAACAGGATCGACTTAAACGGATGGCTGGCGAGCGCCGCCTGATGCTGCTGACGGAAACGCAGCTGGCTTATCAGCACCACAAACCAGGGAATCATACCCGGCAGCACGCTGGCGCTGTACACGTACACGAACACTTTCTCCGGATTGGGGATAATGTAATTCAGCGCCGAGCCGGCCACCAGACACAGGATGGACACCGTCACCCCAACAGCCGGCACGCCGCCCGCCGTCACCCGTCCCAGCGCCGCTGGCAACTGGCGGTTGTTGGCCAGCGAATAGAGCATACGCCCGCAGCTGTACATGCCGCTGTTGCAACCCGACAGCGCCGCCGTCAGCACCACGAAGTTGATGATGCCCGCCGCGGCGGTAATGCCGATTTTGGCGAAAGTCAGCACGAACGGGCTACCGGACGTACCGATCTCATTCCACGGGAAAATGGTCACAATGACGAAAATGGCGCCGACATAGAAAATCAGGATACGCCACAGGATATTGTTGATTGCCCGTTTCAGCGTCACCTGAGGATTACGGGCTTCACCGGCGGTAATGCCGACCAGCTCCACCCCCTGATAGGAGGCCACGACCAGACAGAGCGCAAACAGCAGTCCTTTCCAGCCGCCGGCCAGGAAACCGCCGTGTTCGGTCAGGTTAACAAAACCGGTGGACTGACCGTGGTTGCCGATGCCGAAGAAAATGATGCCGACGCCCACCACAATCATCACCACAATGGTGGTGATCTTGATCATCGAGAACCAGAACTCGATTTCACCATACAGCCGTACCGCCGCCAGATTGGCCGCCGCCACCAGCGCAACCGCGCCGATCGCCGGAATCCACTGCGGCAAGGTCGGGAACCAGTACTGCACATACACGCCGATGGCGGTAATTTCCGAAATGCCGACCGCCATCCACATGAACCAGTAACCCCACGCCGTGAGATAGCCGAAGAACGGACTCAGGTAATTGTGGGCGTAAACCGCGAACGAACCGGTCACCGGCTCCAAAAACAGCATTTCCCCCATCGACCGCATGATGAAGAACACAAAAATGCCAGCCACGATATAAGCCAGCAGCACGGACGGCCCGGCCCATTTCAGGGCGCTGGCCGCCCCCATGAACAAGCCCACGCCGATGGTGCCGCCCAGCGCGATAAGCTCGATATGTCGCGCTTCCAGCCCACGGTGGAGCTTGTCCTGTTTTTCTGTATTTGCCATATAACCTCTGTCTTCAATAGATCCTTTTTACGCCGGTATCAAAGCGTTATTGTTTTATACCCGCCATGCTTCACATAGGTATACCGGCTCTCTCCCGGCAAAGCATTACCGCTCCCCGACCGGAAAAACGGCCGAGAAGATACCGCAATGCAAACCGGATTCCTACCCTTCCTGTACCTGGACATGATGAAATAAACAGCGCAGACAGACCTTGATCACAACGATAAAGCCGTAAAAAAAGTGGTCTGACGAGCAGCAAGCGCGGGCCGGGCCGCCGCCGTCATGCGGGGTGATGCCGCATTGAAACGCGCCTAGAGTCTGCCGCCGAAATGCCAGGCCAGGTAGCGCAACAGTTTGAACTGGCGGCGAAAACGGCTGGGCTGCGTCAGCAAGCGGTACAACCACTCCACCCCGTAGCGCCGCCACGCCGGCGGAGCGCGTTTGACCTGTCCGGTAAACACATCGTACGTGCCGCCCACGCCCATGTAGAGCGCGGCGGGATACAGCCGGCGGCAATCGCGCATCAATAATTCCTGCCGCGGCGACCCCAGCGCCGCCGTCACCAGTTGCGCGCCGCTGTCGCGCACGCGCTCTAATACCGCCTGACGCTGTTCCGGCGTAAAGTAACCGTCCTGCGTGCCCACAATATTGACCTGCCACTGTTCACGCAGCTTGCGTTCGGTCTCCGCCAGCACCGACGGCTTGCCGCCAAGCAGAAACACCGGCGTTCCCAACTGCCCGGCGCGCTGCATCAGCGCCTCCCACAGATCGGCGCCGGCGATACGCTCCACCTGGGCGCCCGGATATTTGCGGCGAATGGAACACACCACGCTGATGCCATCGGCATAGTTGCAGTTACCCTCCTGCAACATCAGTTCACGCAGCGTTGCATCGCGATCGGCGGCCATCACCTTTTCGGCATTGATGGCAATCAACGTTCCCGGATGCGGCGAGCCGCCTGCAAACAGCGCCGACACACACTGCTCCATATCCCGAAAACCCTGCACCGGGATGTCGCGAATACGGTACTGCGGAATAGGGTACTGCGGCCGTGCATCATTCATTCCGTTTCTCCTTGTGATGGCGCGCGAACGGCAACCGCGCCGGCGCGCAACAGCAGCCAGTACAACAATTTGGCCGCCAACAGGCAGGCAGCGAAAACCAGACAGAAAAACACCACCCGCGAGACAAACGCATCCAGCCCTTCACGCACCAGCACGATCAGGTTAAAAACCGCGCCAAAGCAGAACACCTGCAACACGGCGGACAGATAGCGGTTTTCCGCCTGCCGCCCGTAGCGGTAAAGGCCGTCAAACCCCTTGATGAGCAACCCGACCGCGACCGCGCCAGCCGGAATCAACAGCGGCCCGCCCATAATCAATAGCGAACCGAGCAAGGTCGGCGATATCGCCAGCCCGGCATGATAATTCAGCACTTCCCAGGTGAAATAGTTGGCGCTGTTCAGTACCAGCGCTGGTCGCTCCGGCCACAGCCAGGCGGGAATAAAGACATAAAAATCCCGCACGATGGGCGCCAGTCCCTGTAGCGTGATCTGGTCGAGATGTTGCCATAGCATGGCCAGATTTTCCCACGGCGAAAAGGTATCCCGCGTCAGGTACAAAAAGGTGTAGAACGCCTCTTCGCCCTTGACGTCCAGACCGTAGCGCTTGAGCGCCAGCCAGAACATCGCCACGATACCGCCACCGCCTGCCGCCGCCAGCATCCACCAGGCGATCCAACCGCGTTGCAGGCCAATAAACAGAAACAGAGCGAAAGCGATGATGATATTGGCGCGGGTGCCGCCCACCAGCAGGTAGGTCAGCCCGCCAAACGCGACGGTCGTCAGCAAGAAAATCAGCCAGGCGCGCCGGGTCTGGTGCAGGAAATACCACATCAGCATGGCGGGAATAAAGAAATAGAAGAAGCGCTTCAGGGCGACGCCGGCGACGTCGCGAGAGAAAATCTGGCTATAGGAACTGAGTTTGAACAGCAGCAGGCCGTTGTTGGCGAAGAATACCGCAGCGGTCACCAGCGCCACCAGCGCCAGCAACCCACAGGTGAGAAGCGCTTCCAGCCGCGTCATGGTCAACGGCAACGAGCGAGGTGCAGCCGGAGCAGACCGCAGCCGGGTTTTATAGCTGACATAATAAATGACGTAAAACGCCGTGGCGGACAGCAGCGCCAGCAGCAGGTTCAGCGGCGAGGCCGTCTCCACCCCGAAGCGAAATGTCAGTAAGGCGGTCAACGGAAAGCCGAAATAGAACGTCAGCAGATACAGCAAGGAAAACAGCACGTTGAAGTTGAAACGCCACCGGCGGAACTCACGTCCGCTCAGCCACAGCACCACGCCGCCGCCGCCCAGCCAGACCAGCCACAAACCGAAAAACGCCCACTCAGTCATCGCCGTCTCCCGCCGCCAGTGACAACGCCTGCCGCCACCCTTGTTCATAACCGGGGCTGAAGAACGCTACCTGCCGGGTATCTATTCGCGCCAGTTGCTCGCGTGCGTCGCGCACCATCGCCTCGTTCAGCGCCTCCTCGCCAAGCAACACTGGCAGGCGCTGTTCCGCCAAATCCTGTCGGAACGGGTTATGGCGACTGATAACGAACGGCACGCCCAGTTGAATCAACAAACACAGCGTGCCAATCCCCTGCTGGCGGTGAAACAGGAAGTAGCCGAGATCGCAGGTGCGCAACAACGCCAGATAATCGTCGAACGCCAGTGACTCGCGCAAGACCCGGCAGCGCTCAGCGCCGAACAACGCCAGCCCGTGCCGCGCCACCTGTTCAATGTAATCATGGTTGCCAGCCGGATAGCCCATCGGCACGATCACCCGCACCTGCGCGCCAAACTGACGATGAATGGCGTCAAGCGCCGCCAGATGGCGGTTGCTGCGATCGCCGGAGTTGCCGACCAGAATGGTCAGCGGCGCGTCCGGCGCTTTTTCATGCGGGCTCGCCGCGTGCGGGCTCATACGGGTGGGGAAATAAAGCAGCGACGTCGCCGCGGCCGGGTAACGCCGCCGGAAATAGTCGATATCGCCGCGGGTGGCGAATACCTGGGCAACCCGCCGCTGCGCCAGTCGCCGCAGCCGGTAAAACCAGCGCCAGCGCCAGCCGCGGGCTTCTTCATACAAATCGGCCCCCCAGATGTGCCAGTAAGCCTGAGCCGTGCGGATACCGCCGCACAGCAACGCCAGCCACAGCCAGGGGTTAAACTGGCCGTGAAAAAAGAAACGAGCCGACCGATCCTCACGCGCCAGCGCCACCACGGCGCGCGCCAGCGCTTTCTGGTCAGCAAAACGCGCTATCTGCAACGCCGGATAGGTTTGCTCAAAGAGATCGGCCGCCGCAACAACCATGAACCGCCGTACCTGATGCGGCGGCAACGCCGGCGCCAGCGTATCGTTAAAGAAACGCAGCACCGTCTGGTTATGGTGGGGAATATCCGCCCCCAGGACATGAATCAGTGTGGTCATGCTCGCCTGCAGTACAGAATGAAAACGCCGCAACACAACAGAAAATAGACCGCATAGGTTGCCAGATACGCCTGCGACGCGCCCAGCGCGCCATGCAATGGAATCAACCAGCGGGCAAATCCGGTAAGCAGCAGGAACTGGCCGAGTTCAGCCAGCAAATAAAACCGCAGCGAGGCTCTGGCGACTACCAGATAACCAAAAACGTAAGCGCCCACTTTCAATACATCACCTGCCAGCTGCCATGCAAACAGGTCACGCATGGCCGAAAACGCGCTGGAAAACAGTAAGTGAATCGCCACATCGCGCAACAGCCAGATAGCCACGCCCGCCGCGGCAGCCACCGGCAACACAAACCGCAACGCGCTGAGAATCTCATGCCGGACCGCACGTTTATCCTGCAAACGCGCCAGCGCAGGCAGTAAATAAACCGTGAATGACGCGGTAATGAACTGCAGCCAGGCATCGGAAATGGTGGTAACCCCCTGCCACACGCCCACCTCCTGCCAGGTGTAATGGGTCGCCAGTTGGTTTCGCATCATCACGTAGCCCACCGGCAGCGTTACGGCGGTGATCAACGTCATCAGACTGAAGCTGGTTAACTGACCGGCCAGCGGCCATGACCAGTCAGGTGTGAGCGCTCGCAAACCTAATGGCGTTCGCCGGAACAACAGCACCAGCGCGGGCACGCACGCCAGCGCCGGCATCAGCGCCAATCCCACCAGCGCGCCGGTATACGCCCCAAACCAAACGCTGACGCCATACGCCACGGCCCCCAGCAGACTGCCTGCCATGACGGCCAGCGCGTTGCCCCGCGCATCCTGATAACCTTTCAGGATCGCCAGCAGCAGGCTGGCGCCCGCGATGCCCAGTTGCAGCCAGGCCAGCGCACGGATTGCAGGCTGGTAGGCGTCATCGCCAAACAGCAGGCGCGACAGCGGCGCAGCCAGCAGCCACAACGCCAGCGTCAGCAACAGCGAGCAACCCATCGACAGCGATACCGCCGTCCCCAGCAACGGACTGGGACGGTCGTCATCCGGCGGCGCGGCGGCTACCGCCCGGGTAACGCCGTTGGCGATGCCCGCGCCGGCCATCACGCCCAGCACGGTGATCAACTGGCGGTAGTTACCGGCCAGCCCGACGCCTTCCGGGCCGAACGTCACCGCCAGCAGTTTGATGACCGCCAGCCCCGCGCCGATTTTGACCAGCGTGGACGCAGCCGTCCATAACGATGCACGCGCCAACGACATCAGGAAAAGAAACTCAGCGCCGAATTGATTACGGTACGCTGGTTAAGGTCAGACAGGTTGTAGAACAGCGGCAGGCGTACCAACCGCTCGCTTTCCCGCGTGGTGTGACGGTCTTCGCCGACAAAACGGCCAAATTGCCGGCCGGCCGGGCTGGAATGCAAAGGAATATAGTGGAACACCGTCAGGATCTCCGCTTCTTTCATATGGCTGATAAACGCTGAACGCTCCACCTCATCCCGCAGGCGCAGGAAAAACAGGTGACCGTTGTGACGGCAGTCCGCCGGAATCACTGGCAATGTCGCCCGGCCTGCCGCCGCCAGCGGCGCGAACGCGCGCGCATAGTGTTGCCATAATTTCAGGCGCCGCTCATGAATGCGCTGCGCCGCTTCCAGTTGTCCCCACAGGTAAGCCGCCTGAATATCCGCCATCAGATAACTGGAGCCGATGTCGCGCCAGGTGTACTTATCCGCCTGACCGCGAAAGAACTGGCTGCGGTTGGTGCCTTTCTCGCGGATAATCTCGGCCCTCTCCGCCAGTTCAGGATCGTTGATCAGCGTAGCGCCGCCTTCGCCGCCCGCGGTGTAATTCTTGGTTTCGTGGAAACTGAAACAACCGATATGGCCGATTGCGCCCAGCGGCCGGTCCTGATAGCGCGACATCATCCCCTGCGCCGCATCTTCCACCACAAACAGCCCGTATTGCTGCGCCAGCGCCATGACGGCGTTCATCTCGCAGCCCACCCCGGCGTAATGCACCACCACAATGGCGCGGGTCTTCTTGGTAATCGCGGCTTCGATAAGGTTTTCGTCAAGATTGAGGGTATCCGGTCGGATGTCGACAAACACGATGGTGGCGCCGCGCAGTACGAAGGCGTTGGCGGTAGAGACAAAGGTGTAACTCGGCATGATGACTTCGTCGCCGGGCTGGATGTTCAGCAACAGCGCCGCCATTTCCAGCGACGCGGTGCAGGAAGGCGTCAGCAATACCTTGCAACTACCCGAATAATGTTCCAGCCACTGCTGACAGCGACGGGTAAACGCGCCATCGCCGCTGAGCTTGCCGCTGCGCATCGCGGCCTGCATATACTCCAGTTCTGATCCCACCACCGGCGGCGAGTTAAAAGGAATCATGTCGTCACCTGCAGAAACATTATCGGTAGAACCATCATCGATAGAACCATTATCGATAAAACCAGTAGGCGGTGCTCTCCACTCGTGCGCCGCTGCGCAGGTAGAGCCGTAATGCCGCCAGATTGCTGGTCTGGGTCGCCACCGTGAGCCGGCGAATGCCGCGCTGCTGACACCAGACCCGCGCCACCTGCATCAACCGCTGACCAATCCCTTGCCCGGTCATGCCCGGCCAGGCGGACAACACGCCGATACGCGCGGTGCTGGGCGAAGTCTGGCGTAACGTCACGAACCCCTGCAACGGCGCGCCCTGACCGCCCATCACCAGACAGGCGTCGTCAAAGGTACCATACACCGCTTTTTCCACCCACCGCGCATAGAAACGGCCGCAATCGTCCGGACCATACCACGGCGCCCGAAACCGGCTCAGTACAAAACTTTTTGTCGCCGCCGCGCGCAGCGCCGCAATATCCCCCGTCTCCGCCTCGCGCACGCCAACGGCGAACATGGCCCGGGCGGCAGGTACGACCGGCATACTGAAATCCACCTCGCCTTCCGCCAGCCGAAACCCCAGCGCCGACAACGCATCCGCCGTCGCCAGATCGCTGGCCGCCAGTTTGGCCTGGCATAACTCATAGCGATCCAGATCGGCAATGGTTAACGGCGGTGCGGTATCCTGGAAACTCAACCGTCCGCTAATACGCTGAAAAAAATCGCTTTCCCAGACCAGAGGTTCAATCTCAGCACAAACAGGCATAGGTCACTCCGGTTAACGCAGAATCCACAGCCGTCGCCACGCCGCCTTCACCGCCAGACGCCTTTGGTGTCCACCACCCAGCGTTGCGTCACCTGTTCAGGGGCAATCGCCCTGAACTGCTGGTGGTCTACCAGCAACACCAGGACATCCGCGTCGCTCAACGCCCGCGTAATCTCCACCTGCTCGGCCTTTCCCTGCAAACCGGGCGGTAACTGACGAATATGAGGCTCGACCACCCAGGTCGTCCCGGCATGCCATTCAGCCACCTGCCCGGCGATCGCCAGCGCCGGACTCTCGCGAAGGTCTTCCACATCGGGCTTGAACGCCAGCCCCAGACAGGCGATGCGCAAATCGCAGGCCCGTTTATTGCCCTGCGCCAGCGCATCCGCCACCATAATTTTCACCTGCTCCACCACCCAGCGGGGCTTGGCGTCATTCACCTCGCGGGCGGTACGAATCAGACGCGCCTGCTGCGGGTGCTGCGATACGATAAACCAGGGGTCGACCGCGATGCAGTGACCGCCCACGCCCGGCCCCGGTTGCAAAATATTGACGCGTGGATGGCGATTAGCCAGACGAATCAGCGCCCACACATCGATTTGCTGCTCGGCGCAAATCAGCGACAATTCATTGGCGAACGCGATATTCACGTCCCTAAAGCTGTTTTCCGTCAATTTGCACATTTCAGCGGTTCGCGAGTCCGTCATCGTACACTCGCCGTCCAGCAGGAAGAGGCGATACAGCTCGCTTGCCCGCGCCGCGCAACGCGGCGTCATCCCGCCGATCACCCGATCCTGGCTGAGCAGTTCTTCCATGATGCGGCCGGGCAATACCCGCTCCGGACAATAGGCAATGCGGATATCCGACGCCTCGCCGGCCTGCTGGGGGAAGCTCAGATCCGGCCGCGCCTGCGCCAGCCAGTCCGCCATCTGCTCCGTGGCGCCGACCGGCGACGTCGACTCCAGAATGACCAGATCCCCCGGTTTCAGCACCGGCGCCAGCGACAGGGCGGCGGCTTCCACCAACGAGACGTCAGGCTGATGGTCCGCCTTTAACGGGGTCGGCACCGCGATAAGGAAGGCCTCCGCCGACAGCGGATGGCTGCCGGCCTGCAAATACCCTTGCGCCACCGCCGCCTGCACCGCCTGCGCCAATCCCGGCTCCGCAATATGAGTATGGCCCCGGTTGATGCTCTCCACCACGTGCGGGTTCACATCCACACCAAAAACAGACTGTTGCCGCGAGGCCAAAAGCGTAGCGGTCGGCAGGCCGATATACCCCAGGCCCAGCACACAGATGCGATTAAAACTCATGCGGTCACCCGGTGTTGTTTCAAAACGGAGAGAATTCGCTGGCTGGCTAACCCATCGCCATAAGGGTTATGCGCATAGCTCATGGCCTGATAAACGGAAGCATCCGCCAGCAGTTGCGAGACTTCGCGGATAATCGTTGCGGTATCGGTTCCCACCAGCCGCACGGTACCGGCGGCCAGCGCTTCCGGCCTTTCGGTCGTCTCCCGCATCACCAGCACCGGTTTTCCAAGCGAAGGCGCTTCTTCCTGAATCCCCCCCGAGTCCGTCAGGATCAGCCAGGCGCGGTTCATCAGATAGACGAAGGGCAGATAGTCCTGCGGCGTTATCAGAAACACGTTATCAATGCCGCTGAGAATACGCTGAACCGGCTCCAGTACGTTGGGATTGCGGTGTACCGGATAAACAATCTGAATATCCGGATGATGGCGGGCAAGCGCCGCCAGCGCGTTACAAATTCGCTCCATCCCGTCGCCAAAGCTTTCCCGCCGATGACTGGTGACCAGAATCATTTTTCGCTCCTGATCCAGAAAGGCGTATTTTTCCTGCAACTGCCCATGCAATACCGCATCGCGGGCGATCAGATCACGAACCCAGAATAATGCGTCAATCACCGAATTGCCCGTCACCCAGATACGGGACGGCGGGACCTGCTCCCGCCGCAGATTCTGCCGCGCATTGATCGTCGGCGCAAAATGGTAGGTCGCCAGACGGCCGGTCAGCAAGCGATTCGCTTCCTCCGGCCAGGGCGCCGTCAGATTACCGGTACGCAGACCGGCTTCGACATGCGCTACCGGAATACGATGATAGAACGCCGCCAGACTGGTCATCAGGGTCGTGGTGGTATCGCCGTGCACCAGCATCAGGTCCGGCCGAAACTGGGTCAGCACCGGCCCCAATCCAGAGAGGATACGGGCGGAAATCTCCACCAGCCCCTGATCCGGCTGCATAACATTGAGATCGTAGTCCGGCACAATCTCAAACAGACGCAACACCTGATCAAGCATGTCACGGTGCTGCGCCGTCACACAGACTTTGGATTCAAAGAAAGCATCCTGAGCCATCGCCCGTATCACCGGCGCCATTTTTATCGCTTCAGGGCGAGTGCCAAAAACCGTCAAGACTTTCACTAATGACTCTCTTTCACTGATGACTCTCTTTATTCCGGTTTACCGCCACGGTAAAAAACTTATTCATATCAATACAATATTCACCGTCATCGACCACTTAGCGGGAACGCCGCGCCAGCGCCGCCCCGGCGCCGGCCAACAGACCGATGCTGCCCCACATCAGCAGCAGAAAACCGCGGCGCGGGCTGTCGCGCTGAACCGGCTCTTCCGGCGTATGCAAATAGCGGTAAGTCTGAAACCGGTCCGCCAGCGCAGGCCCGTTCTCAAGCATCGCCAGCGCCGCGCGCCGCGGCTCATAATCGGCGTCGAACGTCGGCCCGCTGGCCTTCAGCATGTCCAGACGCGCCTGCAACTGCGCGCTGCCCTGTAAAAACCATTCCGAATCGGGCAGCGACAGCGACGCCTCGCTTTTCGGCTGTACGATCCCTTGCTGGCGCGCAATAACGAGCGCCTGCGTCAAACGCTGTACTGTCCGGTCATAGGCGGCTCGCGCCACCGTATCCTCGCGTTGCAGCCAGGCCCGTTCAAACCGGATGCGCACCGCCCAGCTTCCGGCCAGACTCTGATTCAGATGATTAACGGCCCGCTGGTTGGCGAACTGCACGTATTGCCGCAGCAGATTGCTGGCGTCTCGCGCATTATCCGCGCCCAACTTGAGGGTATCGTTGGTTTTTTTGGCGTCATCGCGCGGCATAAACTGAATATCGTTGATCAACGCGTCCAGCAGCACGGCGTCCGCCTTTTCATCGCCTTTCTGACGCTCGCGGTAATAAGGAGACTGCAACCAGAATTCACGCCGGGTATCGTAGGCGGCGGCCTGCATCGTGAATTCGCCATAGGCGTCCGCCATGATGGCGTTGCCGTCCGGTACCGTCGTCGTCGGCGCATCCAGCGAGCGCAACCACTGTTGCTGGTCGAAGAACGTCGACAGCATGGCGGCCGTTGGTTTATCGGTCACCGCGGTGGTGCGCCATACCGGCTGCGCCAGCCAGGAATAAATCAGCGCCAGCAGAGCAAACAGCGCCGCCGAACCGACAATCCAGATCTTGCCTTGCCACAGCGCCAGGCAGAGCTGGCGAATATCCAGTTCATTATCCGGCGACGACGACTGAGGGGAGGTTTCCCGTTTCATTGCGCTCCCTGATTCGGTTTATTCACAATTCGATTTACCCACAACTTGGTTTACCCACAACCCGGCTTACCCACAATAACGATGGCTGCGCCAATAACGCCAAATGCGCCGGACAACACGCGCCACCCGCCACGCTCGTTTGATGCAATAGCCGTAACCGCCGAACACCAGCAAGAACAGCGCCAGCATTACGTACTCGGGCACCGCCAGAAATTCGCCGGCTATCCCTATCGCCGCCAGCAGCGCGGCGACCAGTGTAATCAGCAGACAAGCCTGGCGGGAAGTCAACCCTGCCCGCATGAGCAGATGATGGATATGCTGGCGATCCGGCGAGAACAGGCCAGTGCCTTTATGCAGCCGACGATAGACGATCGCCACCATATCCATCAGCGGAATAGCGATAACCCACAGCGCCGCCACCGGCCTGATGGCGCTATCCATGCCCTGGGAGCTTTGCAACAGTAACCAAATCGCCGTAAAGCCGATCATAGTGCTGCCCGCATCCCCCATGAAGACTTTATAACGCCGCCCCATAAGCTCAAGATTCAACAGGATGTACGGCAAGACGGCGGCGATCATGGCGAAACTCCACACTGCCAGCGCCAGACTACCGTGGTGATACAGCAGGATGCCTAATCCAGCGAACAGCACGCAGGACAGCCCGCCCAGCAAACCATCAATGCCGTCCACCATGTTAAAAGCATTGATGGCCGTCCACACCACAAACAGCGTCATGAGATAACGCACCGGTCCCAGCCCGATATCCCAGAGCGGCCCGAAGATAAACCCCAGACGCTGTAGCATGAGGCCGGCCAGCGCCATCATCAGGATAGCCACGACCGCCTGTACCGACGCCCGCACGCCAATGCTGATATCAAAGCGATCATCCAGCGCGCCAATCAGCACCAGCATACCCGAACACATCAGGTAGATCGGGAAATGGGGAATCGATTCGGAAATGAGAACAGGCAACAGGCAGATGCCAATGTAAACAGAAATACCGCCAACCAGCGGCACCGCGCCATGATGATGTTTGCGATAGTTTGGCCGGTCAACCAGACCGGTTTTTCTCGCCACGTTGCGCGCCAGCAACAGAGAGAAGAACGAGCACAAAAATACGGCGACTAATTGAGCACTCATCATGATTTATTCACGCTTAACAGTGCCTGAGAATACTACCGGGAATCACACCAGCCGGTGTTAATTTACCAAATTTTTCAGAAAGTTCCTGCGCGTTCGGGTAACAAAACATGATGTTGTCCGGCTCCCGGCGCCGCCGAAGGTCAAAAGCGCAGGGTACAACGCACCAAACAGAAACAAAAAACGCCACGATGTCGTGGCGTTTTCTCTAGAGACTCAACCGGTTACGACCGTTTCATCATATCGAAGAATTCGTCGTTGGTTTTGGTCATCGCCAGCTTGTTGATCAGGAACTCCATCGCATCGATCTCGCCCATCGGGTGGATGATCTTACGCAGGATCCACATTTTCTGCAGTTCCTCGGAGGTGGTCAACAGCTCTTCCTTACGGGTACCGGAGCGGTTGTAGTCGATGGCCGGGAACACGCGCTTCTCGGCAATCTTACGAGACAGGTGCAGTTCCATGTTGCCGGTGCCCTTGAACTCTTCGTAAATCACTTCGTCCATCTTCGAACCGGTATCGATCAAGGCCGTGGCGATGATCGTCAGGCTGCCGCCTTCCTCAACGTTACGGGCCGCGCCGAAGAAGCGTTTCGGACGGTGCAGGGCGTTGGCGTCGACACCACCGGTCAGCACCTTGCCGGAAGCCGGCACCACGGTGTTGTAAGCACGCGCCAGACGGGTGATGGAGTCCAGCAGGATAATCACGTCTTTCTTGTGCTCGACCAGGCGCTTGGCTTTCTCGATCACCATTTCGGCGACCTGAACGTGACGGGAGGCCGGTTCGTCGAAGGTCGACGCCACCACTTCCCCTTTCACCAGACGCTGCATTTCCGTCACTTCTTCCGGACGTTCGTCAATCAGCAGCACCATCAGCACGCAGTCAGGATGATTGTAAGCGATGCTCTGGGCGATGTTCTGCAGCAGCATGGTCTTACCGGCTTTCGGCGGCGCCACGATCAAACCACGCTGACCACGACCGATCGGCGAGGCCAGATCCAGTACGCGAGCCGTCAGGTCTTCGGTAGAACCGTTGCCGCGCTCCATACGCAGACGCGAATTAGCGTGCAGCGGCGTCAGGTTTTCAAACAGGATTTTGCTGCGGGCGTTTTCCGGCTTGTCGTAGTTGACTTCGTTGACCTTCAGCAGCGCGAAATAGCGTTCACCTTCTTTCGGAGGACGAATCTTACCGGAAATGGTGTCGCCAGTGCGGAGGTTGAAGCGTCGGATTTGGCTGGGAGAAACGTAGATATCATCAGGGCCGGCGAGGTAGGAGCTGTCTGCGGAGCGGAGGAAACCAAAACCATCCTGCAATATTTCCAGCACGCCATCGCCAAAGATGTCTTCACCACTTTTCGCGTGCTGCTTGAGGATAGCGAAAATAATATCCTGTTTACGCATGCGAGCCAGATTCTCTAGCCCCATATTTTCGCCAAGAGTAATTAACTCAGACACTGGCGTATTTTTTAATTCGGTAAGATTCATAATGGTGGGTTCTTAAACTCGGGGTAAATCTCGAACTATTAACGTGAATGGTATGGCAGGAACATCCATGCCGCTTAACAGCCTTCAATCACCAGACATCCGTGTTGCTCAGGCTGAATCGCGCTGACTCTACGCATACACACGGCAAGAGATCGAAGACACCTTAAAACTAATTAATGTAAAACTATCAGATTGCCGGCCCGGAGACATACTAACGCGCTGTAACGTAATGATTTCCGACCTTGACACGGGATAAAGCTTTAGATTCTAACTTCAGGCTCAAGCCTAAGGGCTCAAACTATAAGGTAAGTACGATATGCAGTATTGACGAATCTAGCACGCTTCCCGGTGGGCGTCCAGCGGTCAGAATGAGAAAATCTCATCACCCGCCGTCGCCCGGGAACTAGAGTGTGTGACAGATTACAGATTGGCGTTCAGGAACTCTTTCAACTGGCCTTTTGACAGCGCGCCCACTTTGGTGGCGGCGACTTCGCCATTCTTGAACAGCAGCAGAGTCGGGATACCGCGGATGCCGTATTTCGGCGCAGTCGCCGGGTTTTCATCAATGTTGAGCTTGGCGACCGTCAACTTACCGTCGAACTCATCGGCGATCTCATCCAGAATCGGAGCAATCATTTTACAGGGACCACACCAGTCAGCCCAGAAATCAACCAGTGTCACATGTTCAGACTGCAATACGTCCGTCTCGAAGCTGTCGTCTGTCAGATGAATAATTTTATCGCTCATGTTTTACTCCGCAGGATTATCTCTACCCAGTTGGTGTAGCATTAACCAACTATTAGGTTGACTTTATTTCACTGGATACGCTTTCGTAAAGCAATAGTTAACTGATATTCTACCACGCTATGAGCAAAACACACTTAACCGAACAGAAGTTTTCCGACTTCGCACTGCATCCGCAGGTTATTGAAGCTCTTGAAAATAAAGGCTTTCATAACTGTACGCCCATTCAGGCGCTGGCGTTGCCGCTGACGCTGTCAGGGCGTGACGTGGCGGGCCAGGCGCAAACAGGAACAGGCAAGACGCTGGCGTTTCTGGCGTCTACATTTCATTATTTGCTGACCCACCCCGCTCCTGCCGAACGTCAGACCAATCAACCTCGCGCCCTGATCATGGCGCCGACCCGTGAGCTGGCGGTGCAGATCCATACCGATGCCGAAGCGCTGGCGAAGGCGACCGGTCTGCGGCTGGGGCTGGCGTACGGTGGCGACGGCTACGATAAACAGCTGAAAGTGCTGGAAGACGGCGTCGATATTCTGATCGGCACCACCGGTCGTTTAATCGATTACACCAAGCAGAACCACGTTAATATGGGCGCCATTCAGGTGGTGGTGCTGGACGAAGCCGATCGCATGTACGATCTCGGCTTTATCAAAGACATCCGCTGGCTGTTCCGTCGTATGCCGCCGGCCAATCAGCGCCTGAACATGCTGTTCTCCGCCACCTTATCTTACCGCGTGCGTGAACTGGCGTTCGAACAAATGAACAACGCCGAATACGTCGAAGTGGAGCCGGAGCAGAAAACCGGTCATCGCATCAAGGAAGAACTGTTCTACCCTTCCAATGAAGAGAAGATGCGTCTGCTGCAAACGCTTATCGAGGAAGAGTGGCCGGATCGCTGCATCATCTTCGCCAACACCAAGCACCGCTGTGAAGATATCTGGGGCCATCTGGCCGCAGACGGTCATCGCGTCGGCCTGCTGACCGGCGACGTGGCGCAGAAAAAACGGCTGCGCATTCTGGAAGATTTCACCCAGGGCACCCTGGACATTCTGGTGGCGACCGATGTGGCGGCGCGGGGTCTGCATATTCCGTCCGTAACCCACGTATTCAACTACGACCTGCCCGACGATTGCGAAGATTACGTACACCGTATCGGCCGTACCGGTCGCGCCGGCGCCAGCGGTTGCTCCATCAGTCTGGCTTGTGAAGAGTACGCGCTGAATTTGCCGGCCATTGAAGACTATATCGGTCACCGTATCCCGGTGAGCAAATACCGCAGTGAGGCCCTGTTGACCGAACTGCCGGAGCCGAAGCGACTGAGTCGCCCGCGTTCCGCCGGCGGCCCGCGTCGCCCTGGCGCGCCTCGCCGTAGCGGCGCGCCCCGTAACAACCGTAAACGACCGGGTTAAGTTGCTGATGCCGAGCTCTTCTTCTCTTTATGCCGCGATCGATTTAGGGTCTAACAGCTTTCACATGCTGGTCGTGCGTGAAGTAGCCGGCAGCGTACAGACGCTGGCGCGCATCAAGCGCAAAGTCCGGCTGGCGGCTGGGCTGGATGCCAGCAACCGCCTTTCGCCGGAAGCGATGCAGCGCGGCTGGCAATGTCTGGCGCTGTTCTCCGAACGATTGCAGGACATTCCGCCGCAGCAGGTACGCGTCGTCGCAACGGCCACGCTAAGGCTGGCGACCAACGCTGACGAATTCCTTGAACGGGCCCGGCACATTCTGGGTCTGCCGATCCAGGTCATCAGCGGCGAAGAAGAAGCACGGCTCATCTATCAGGGCGTCGCCCATACCACCGGCGGGCCGGAGCAACGGCTGGTGGTGGATATCGGCGGCGGCAGCACCGAGCTGGCGACCGGCACCGGCGCCCACCATACCCAATTGTTCAGCCTGCCGATGGGTTGCGTCACCTGGCTGGAACGCTATTTTACCGACCGCGATCTGACTCAGGCGCATTTTGATCGGGCCGAACAGGCCGCCCGCGAAATGCTGCGCCCGGTGAAGGATATCTTGCGCCAGCAAGGCTGGCAGATTTGCGTCGGCGCATCCGGCACGGTGCAGGCGCTGCAGGAAATCATGGTGGCGCAGGGGATGGATGAATACATCACTCTCGGTAAACTGCGCCAACTGCAACAACGCGCGATTCAGTGCAGCAAGCTGGAAGAGCTGGAAATCGAAGGGCTGACGCTGGAGCGGGCGCTGGTGTTTCCCAGCGGCCTGTCGATTCTGCTGGCTGTCTTTCAGGAACTGGAGATCGACTCCATGACGCTGGCGGGCGGCGCGCTGCGGGAAGGGCTGGTCTACGGCATGCTGCATCTGCCGATTGAGCAGGACATTCGTCACCGCACGCTGCACAACCTGCAACGCCGCTATCTGCTGGATAGCGAGCAGGCCCAGCGGGTCAGGCTGCTGGCGGACAACTTTCTGCAACAGGTGGCGCGCGACTGGCAGTTGGATGGCCGATGTCGGGAGTTACTGGGCAGCGCCTGTCTGATCCATGAAATCGGCCTGAGCGTCGATTTTCGTCAGGCGCCGTTGCATGCGGCCTATCTGGTCCGCAACAGCGATCTTCCCGGCTTCACGCCCGCCCAGAAAAAGTTACTGGCGACACTCCTGCAAAACCAGAGCAACACTATCGACCCCATCCCGCTGACCCAACAAAACGCCCTGCCGGTCAATCTGGCGCAACGGCTTTGCCGCCTGCTGCGTCTGGCGATTATCTTCGCCAGCCGCCGCCGCGACGACACGCTGCCGGCAGTCAGGCTGCGGGTGGAAGGGGAAAGCCTGCGCGTCATTCTGCCCGCCGGCTGGCTCGACCAACATCCTCTGAGAACCGAAACCCTGTCGCAGGAAAGCCTGTGGCAGAGCTATGTTCACTGGCCGCTCATCATCGAAGAACACGCCATCTGACGGCAAAAAGGGGTAACAATTGGTTACCCCTTTCCTTCTTGTCTCCTGATTAATCTGTGATCGCTTCCGGGGAAAAAAGAAATACGACATGTATTTTTATAAAACGCCGTTTCGAAAAGAAACCGTATCTCGTCCGGATAAAACACATTTATCAATTTAAAAGAGAACTAAGGAACAAGGATGGAAGCCATCACATTTTCACGTCGCTCTGTTCTGGCATCAATGGTAGCGGCATGTCTAATGAGTACATCTGCGCTGGCGGCAACGGCTCAGGCGCCGCAAAAACTCCAGATCCCCACGCTGTCTTATGACGACCATAGCGTAGCGCTGGTCTGGGACGCGCCGGAAGACACGTCCGCCATCACCGATTACCAGATTTATCAGAACGGTCAACTTGTCGGGCTCGCCAGCCAGAATAATGACAAGAACTCACCGGCCAAACCATACATCAGCGCGTTTTACAAAAATGACACCAGCAATTTTCACCACCGAATTGTCGTGCAAAACGCCAAAATCGACGGTCTGAAAGCCAAGACCGACTACCAGTTTACTGTTCGGGCGGTCTATGCCGATGGCACGACGTCAGCCGACAGCAACGCTGTTACCGTCACCACGACGGCTACACCGCAGGTGATCAACATCACACAGTATGGCGCCAAAGGCGACGGCTCCACGCTCAATACCAACGCCATCCAGAAAGCCATTGACGCCTGCCAGGTCGGCTGCCGCATTGACGTCCCGGCGGGGGTATTCAAGACTGGCGCACTGTGGCTGAAAAGCGACATGACGCTGAATCTGTTACAGGGTGCGACATTGCTCGGCTCCGACAATGCGGCGGATTACCCTGACGCCTACAAGATTTACAGCTATTCGTCTCAGATGCGCCCGGCCTCGTTGATCAACGCCATTGATAAAACCAGCTCCGCCATCGGGACGTTTAAGAACATCCGTATCGTCGGCAAAGGCATCATCGACGGTAACGGCTGGAAACGTAGCGCTGACGCCAAAGATGAACTGGGCAACAGCCTGCCGCAGTACGTGAAGAGCGATAATAGCAAAGTCAGCAAAGACGGCATTCTGGCGAAAAACCAGGTGGCGGCCGCCGTCGCCAACGGCATGGACACCAAAACCGCCTACAGCCAGCGCCGCTCCAGCTTAATCACCCTGCGCGGCGTGCAGAATGTCTATGTCGCCGACGTCACCATCCGCAATCCGGCCAACCACGGCATCATGTTCCTGGAAAACCAGAATGTGGTTGAAAACGGCGTGATTCATCAAACCTTTGACGCCAACAACGGCGACGGCGTCGAATTCGGCAACAGCCAGAACATCATGGTGTTCAACAGCGTGTTTGATACCGGGGACGACAGCATCAATTTTGCCGCCGGCATGGGGCAATCGGCCCAGAATCAGGAACCGGTCCAGAATGCCTGGCTGTTCAATAACTACTTCCGCCACGGTCACGGCGCGGTGGTATTAGGCAGCCATACCGGCGCGGGTATCGTCGACGTGCTGGCGGAAAACAACGTGATAAGCCAGAACGACGTCGGCCTGCGCGCCAAAAGCGCCCCTGCCATCGGCGGCGGCGCGCATGGCATCGTATTCCGCAACAGCGCGATAAAAAATCTGGCTAAACAGGCAGTGATCGTGACCTTAAGCTACACGGACAGCAACGGCACCATCGACTATACACCGGCTAAAGTGCCTGCCCGTTTCTATGACTTCACCGTCAAAAACGTCACCGTGCAGGACAGCACCGGCAAGAGCCCGGCTATCGAAATCACCGGTGACAGCAGCAAAGGCATCTGGCACAGCCAGTTTGCGTTCAGCAATATAAAACTCAGCGGCGTGATGCCCACCGCGATAAGCGATCTGAGCGACAGCCAGTTCAACAACCTGACGTTCAGTAATCTGCGCAGCGGCTCTTCACCGTGGAAATTCGGCACGGTGAAGAATGTCACCGTGGATGGCAAAATCGTTACGCCCTAACCGGTAGCGATCCTTACGCCGGGCCGCCAGGCCCGGCGTATTTTCCTTCTTCACTCTTTGTCTCTGGCTTTCGCCAACTGGGCGCGTAGGTTAGCCAGATGGTTCTGCCCTTTCTGCATCCGCTCCTGCGGGCTGGCGACCTTACGTTCGGTTTCCCACATCACATCGTCCTGCGGCAACTCCAGCAGAAAACGGCTCGGCTCCGGGCGAATCAACTCACCGTACTGCCGCCGCTCGCGGCACAGGGTGAAAGTCAGTTCTTTCTGCGCGCGGGTAATGCCCACGTAAGCCAGACGCCGTTCCTCGTCGACATTGTCCTCGTCGATGCTGGTCTGATGCGGCAGCAGCCCTTCTTCCATCCCCACCAGATACACATACGGAAACTCCAGCCCCTTGGAGGCGTGCAGCGTCATCAATTGCACCTGATCCAGCTCTTCCTCGGCTTCGTTGCGTTCCATCATGTCGCGCAGGGTAAACCGGGTCACCACCTGAGTCAGCGTCATCGGTTCGTCAAGGTCGCTGCCTTCCAGCATTTCCGTCATCCAGGTAAACAGCGTATTGACGTTTTTCATGCGCATTTCCGCCGCTTTCGGGCTTGGCGAGGTTTCGTATAACCAGCTTTCGTAATCCAGACCGTGGATCAGATCGCGCACCGCCTTCACCGGCTCCTGTTCCGCCAGCCGGGCTATCTCGCCTATCCACTGGGTGAAACGCTGCAATGACTCCAGCCCGCGCCCGCTCAGGGTCTGGCTCAACCCCATATCGAAGCTGGCGTTAAACAGGCTGCGATTACGCTGATTGGCCCATTCGCCCAACTTCTGTAGCGTCGCCGGGCCGATTTCGCGCTTCGGCGTATTCACGATGCGCAGAAACGCGCTGTCGTCTTCCGGGTTGGTCAGCACGCGTAAATAAGCCAGCAAATCCTTGATTTCCGGCCGGGAGAAAAATGACGTACCGCCGGAAATGCGATAAGGAATGCGGTTTTGCATCAGCACTTTTTCGAACAATCGTGACTGATGGTTGCCGCGATAGAGAATAGCGTAGTCGCCGTACTGGGTTTTCCGGATGAAGTGATGGGCAATCAGTTCCCCCACCACCCGCTCGGCTTCATGGTCTTCGTTATTGGCGGTGATGATTTTCAGCTCTTCGCCATAGCCCAGTTCGGAGTAAAGCCGCTTTTCGAATACGTGCGGGTTGTTGGCGATGAGGATGTTGGCGGCCTTGAGAATACGGCCGGACGAACGGTAATTCTGCTCCAGCTTGATGACCTGCAACTGTGGGAAATCCTGCTGCAACAGCGACAGGTTCTGCGGGCGGGCACCGCGCCAGGAGTAAATCGACTGATCGTCATCGCCCACCACGGTAAAACGCGCCCGACTGCCCACCAGCAGCTTCACCAGTTCGTACTGACTGGTGTTGGTGTCCTGATATTCGTCCACCAGCAGATAGCGCAGGCGGTTCTGCCAGCGTTCACGCACCTCTTCATTACGTTTGAGCAGCAACGTCGGCAACAGGATCAGGTCATCAAAGTCCAGCACGTTGCAGGCGCGCAGATGCTCGTCATACAGGCGGTAGCAATGCGCGAACAACCGGTCCCGTTCCGAGCGCGCCAGTGCCGCCGCCTGTGCCGGGTCAATCAGGTCGTTTTTCCAGTTGGACAGGGCGGACACCAGCTGTTGCAGCAAGTCTTTGTCATTCTGCAACCATAGCTCGGTCAGTTCTTTCAGCAGCGCCATCTGATCCTGATCGTCAAACAGCGAAAAGTTGGACTTCATGCCCAGCGCAGCGTATTCGCGCTTGATGATCTCCAACCCCAGCGTATGAAAGGTGGCGATCAGCAGACCACGGGTTTCCTGACGCCCCAACGTCTGCGCCACACGCTCCTTCATCTCCCGCGCGGCCTTGTTGGTAAAGGTCACCGCGGCGATATGGCGCGCCTGATAACCGCAGCCGCGGATCAGGTGCGCGATTTTCTGGGTAATCACCCGGGTCTTGCCGGATCCCGCCCCGGCCAGTACCAGACAGGGACCGGTCACAAATTCAACGGCGTGTTGTTGGCTGGGATTCATGCGCATGGTGTTTGGTGCTCGACGTTCAAACGGAAAGGGGATGATAACAGAAGAGGATTGTAGCAAAAGTCAGGGCCGGGGCGAGATCCGTTAACCCGCTTCTGAACGCGCCCCGCATTTCCTTTCCTGATGAGGGGGTGCTAGGCTGTGCTTTGCAACATCAGCTTTCCCTTTGCTCAAGGAGCGTACTATGGCAAATACCGCGGCAGCATTGCACATTCTGGTGGATACTGAACAACAGGCCACCGATATTCTGGCTCAACTGGAAAAGGGAGCGGATTTTCAGCAGTTGGCAAAAAAACATTCAACCTGCCCGTCAAAACGTAACGGCGGCGATTTGGGAGAATTCCGCAAAGGCGATATGGTGCCGGATTTTGATAAAGCGGTGTTTTCCTGCGAACTGCTCAAACCCTTCGGCCCGGTCAAAACCCAGTTCGGCTACCACATTATCAAGGTGCTGTACCGTAATTGAGGAAAAGGCGGCGAATGCCGCCTCAAACTGTTAACAACTCCTTAATTACAGGTGAATGCTTTTCCGGCGTCAAAACTGTGCTGAGGCAAGCGACTTCGCCGGGTGAGCGGCATGGATGCCGCGAAAGCCCGTGCCGCGTCTGACAAAAACGCCGGAAGCGTTTTTGAACAGCGTTTACGCTGGCCCGCAGGGCGAGCCACAGTATGTGGCGAGTAAACGCGTCACGGGTGGCCCGAACAGCGAAGGCGAATGCCGAAGGAATCGCGTAGCGGCACAGTTTAGCCACTAGCCAGTGGTCAAGGAGAGGCGGCGTCTGAGCCTCTCATTGTCGTGCGTGCGATGAAGTTGCAAGGAATACCTAACGTTATTACGCACGAAATGTTTCACTGTTCTGACATAAATTTGCCGCTAACAAAACGATGAGGCTGTTTCCAGCCTAAAGCATTATCCAATAGTCATCAGGCTGGCGTTGCCGCCGGCCGCTGCGGTGTTGATACTCAGCGATCGCTCGATCAGCAGCCGTTCCAGCGTAATACCGGTTTCCCCTCGCGCCAGTCCCTGAATACCGACAATCGCACCATCGCGCTGCGCCAGTTGTTCGCTCAGATGACGCAACTGATCGGCGTCGCCGTGGAAAATCGCGGCGTCAAACCGGCTATCGTCCGTCACCCCATCACGACAGAACACCACTCGCGCCTGAACCTCGTCAGGCAATTGACGATGCAGCGACCGCCGTTCGGGCGTATCGATCCACAGCGCTCGGCTGCCAGCCGCCAGCACCGCCGCCAGTTGCACCAGCGCGTCATCGTCGTTATCCGCCATGCACAGTACCTGCTCGCGCGGCAGCAGCGTATAGGTATCACGTTCGCCGGTAGGGCCGGGCAACACCCGAACGGTACCACTCTGCGTCAGCTCGGCATAACGCCGGCAGCATGAAACCAGCCCGTCACGCCGAGCCTGCCGCGCCCACGCTTCCAGCGCCTGCAATCCCTTCAGCAGCGGCTGGCGCGCGGCGACATCAGCCGGGCGCTCGCTGTCCTGACGGGCCAGCGCCCGTATCACCGCGTCATCCGGACGGTGCGACAGCAGCCGACAGAGATAGAGCGGCCCGCCCGCTTTCGGCCCGGTGCCGGACAGCCCTTCGCCGCCGAACGGCTGCACGCCGACCACCGCCCCGACCATGTTACGGTTCACGTACAGATTGCCGACCTTCGCCTGGCCGGTTACCCGGTTAATCGTCTCGTCAATACGGGTATGCAGGCCGAGCGTGAGCCCATAACCGGCGGCGTTGATTTGCCCGATAAGCGCATCCAGCTGATTACGGGAGTAACGCACCACGTGTAGCACCGGGCCGAACACTTCCTGCCGCAGCTCTTCCACGCTCTCCAGTTCGATCAACGTCGGCGGGATGAAATGCCCGCGCGTCCACTCCTGCTCATCCTGGCTGTTCGGCCACGCCGCCTGAAACACCGGCCGCCCCTTCGCGCGCAGAGTCCGAATGTGGCGCTCAATCCGCTGTTTCGCCTCGGCGTCAATCAGCGGCCCGATGTCGGTGGCAAGCCGCTCCGGGTTACCCATGCGGCACTCCGCCATCGCACCGCGCAACATCGCCAGCGTTTTCTCCGCCACTTCTTCCTGCACGCACAGCAGTCGCAGGGCGGAGCAGCGCTGACCGGCGCTGTCGAACGCCGAGGTCACCACATCCGTCACCACCTGCTCGGTGAGCGCTGAAGAATCGATAATCATCGCGTTCATGCCGCCGGTTTCGGCGATAAGCGGCGTGGTGTGCCCCTGTGGGTCGAGCCGACCGGCCAGCGTACGCTGCAACTGCGCGGCAACGGCGGTAGACCCGGTAAACATCACGCCCCGCACCCGTTCGTCGCCGACCAGCGCCGCGCCCACGGTTTCGCCGGTACCCGGCAGTAATTGCAGCGCGCCGACCGGCACCCCCGCATCGTGCAGAATCTGCACCGCCTGCGCGGCAATCAACGGGGTTTGCTCCGCCGGTTTGGCCAGCACGCTGTTGCCGGCCGCCAGCGCCGCCGCTATCTGCCCGGTAAAAATCGCCAGAGGGAAGTTCCACGGGCTGATACATACCACCGGACCCAGCGGGCGATAATCATGATTGTTGAACGTCTCGCTGACCTGAGCCGCGTAGTAACGCAGGAAATCCACCGCTTCGCGCACCTCCGCCACCGCGTTCGCCAGCGTCTTGCCCGCTTCGCGCACCAGCAACCCCAGCAGGTGCTGCTGCTGGCTTTCCAGCAGATCGGCGGCGCGCGACAGAATCGCCGCTCGCTCGGCAGCCGGCGTGGCGAACCAGATATCGCCGGCGCTGACCGCCTGCGCTAACGCCTGCGCAATCGCCTGTGGTTGCGCCTCGCGCACATATCCCACCACGTCGCGCGGTTCAGCCGGATTGACCACCGGTCTGCTATCGCCGCCGGCATCATCGTCTACGGCCAGCATCGGTTGCGCCAGCCACGACCGGGCGGCGCTGGTCAGTAATGCGCTGGACAACGACGCCAGCCGGTGTTCGCTGGACAAATCCAGCCCGCTGGCATTACGCCGCCCGCTGCCATACAACGCGCGCGGCAACGGAATGCGCGGATGCGGCTGCCCGACCCGTTCACGCGCCGCCAGCGCTTCCGTTTCGCTTACCGGGTCGGCCACCAGCGTTTCCAGCGCCACCGACGGATCGGCAATCCGGTTGACAAACGAGGTGTTGGCGCCGTTTTCCAGCAAACGGCGCACCAGATAGGCCAGCAGCGTTTCATGGGTGCCGACCGGCGCATAAATCCGGCACGGGCGGTTCAGTTTGCCGTCCGACACCTTACCCACCACCTGCTCATACAGGGGCTCGCCCATGCCGTGCAGGCACTGGAATTCATACTGACCCGGATAGTAGTTGTTGCCCGCCAGATGGTAGATAGCGCTGAGGGTATGGGCGTTGTGGGTGGCGAACTGCGGGTAGATCAGGTTCGGCGCCGCCAGCAGGCGGCGAGCGCAGGCCAGATAGGAAACATCGGTGTACAGCTTGCGGGTGTACACCGGATAGCCTTCCAGCCCGTCCATCTGCGCGCGCTTGATTTCGCTGTCCCAGTAAGCGCCTTTAACCAGCCGAATCATCAACCGGCGCTGGCTGCGGCGCGCCAGATCGATCAGCGCGTCAATCACGAACGGGCAGCGTTTCTGATAAGCCTGAATCACAAAGCCGATGCCGTTCCATCCCGCCAGCCGGGGTTCGAAACACAGACGTTCCAGTAAATCGAGGGACAGTTCCAGCCGGTCGGCCTCTTCGGCATCGATGTTGATGCCGATATCGTATTGCCGCGCCAGCAGCGTCAGCGACAGCAGGCGCGGATAAAGCTCGTCCATCACCCGTTCGTACTGCGCCCGGCTGTAACGTGGATGCAGCGCCGACAGTTTGATGGAGATACCCGGCCCTTCATAAATCCCGCGTCCGCTGGCGGCTTTGCCGATGGCGTGAATCGCCTGCTGGTAGGACATTAAATACGCCTCGGCGTCATCGGCGGTCAGCGCCGCCTCGCCCAGCATATCGTAGGAATAACGGAAACCACGCTCTTCCAGCTTGCGGGCATTCGCCAGCGCCTCGGCGATAGTTTCCCCGGTCACGAACTGCTCGCCCATCAGCCGCATCGCCATGTCCACGCCCTTGCGCACCAGCGGTTCGCCGCTTTTGCTGATGATACGGTTAAGCGCGCCGGACAGATGGGATTCGTTGTGAGTGGCAACCAGCTTACCGGTGACCAGCAACCCCCAGGCGGCGGCGTTGACGAACAACGAGGCGCTACGCCCGACGTGCGACTGCCAGTTGCCGTTACTGATTTTGTCGCGGATCAACGCATCGCGCGTGGGTTTGTCCGGGATGCGCAGCAGCGCTTCCGCCAGACACATCAACGCCACCCCTTCCTGCGACGACAGCGAAAATTCCTGCAGCAGGCTTTGCACCATGCCGGCGCGCCCGCCGCTGTTTTTCTGTCCGCGCAGTTTCTCCGCCAGCCCGGCCGCCAGCGTGCTGGCGACGTGCGACATGGCTTCCGGCATCCGCGCCTGTTCCAGCAGCATCGGCACCATTTCCGTCTCCGGCCGTCGGTACGCGGCGGTGATCGCGGAGCGCAGCACCGACTGCGGCAACACCTGCTCAGCGAAGTCCAGAAACGGTTGATGGGTTTCTTCTTGCGGCGATTGCGGCATAATCTCTGCCGCCTCAATCGGGTCCAGCCCGATCGGGGAAGGAATTTCAGGGGTGTCCGCACCACTTTCAAGGCGCTCAAGATAGCTGAAAATGGCCTGTTTAATCAGCCAGTGCGGCGTGCGATCAATACGCTGCGCCGCGGCTTTGAGACGCTCGCGCGTGGCCTCATCGAGCTTGACGCCCATGGTGGTGGTGCCCATATCCGCTCCTGTTATGTACCCTAAATAATTCGAGTTGCGGGACAAAACGCTCGCGTTTTGAACAACGCAGTGCGTTGGCCCTTCAGGGCAAGGCTCATCGAGCCTTGTAACGCGGCGACGCAGCGAATCCCCAGGAGCTTACCCAAGTAAGTGACTGGGGTGAGCGACAAATCGGCACTCGCCGATTTGAACGCTGCTTGCAGCGGCCCGTAGGGCGAGGCCCATTTATGGGCCGAGTAAGAAAGCCAACGCACCTGCAACTTGAAGTATGACGGGTATAAGAAAGTTATGTTGGAAAGCAGGACCACTATCAGGCAGGTTGCAACTTTGTGCAACCTTGTTAACAAATTACGCTTTTCACGATATTGCCGCCCGTTTCTCTGATCGGATAGCCGGTTGGCCGGCGACGTCCGCAAGGTTTTCCTTTGCGCTTGCCGGCCGTCAGATGAAAGGTGCAACCTGTAGCAACGACATCGAATCCGCGACCGCCCTGAATTTGTCGGGGCGCAGGACTGACGGATCTCATCACAATGGAGAACACAATGACGACGATGAGCACACCCTTGCTGGTCACCTTTCTGGTGTACATCTTCGGGATGGTGTTGATCGGCCTGATGGCCTATCGCGCCACCAACAACTTTGGCGACTATATTCTGGGTGGCCGCCGCATGGGGAGCGTGGTCACCGCGTTGTCCGCCGGCGCGTCCGACATGAGCGGCTGGCTGCTGATGGGGCTGCCGGGCGCGGTGTTTCTGTCCGGCATTTCTGAAAGCTGGATCGCTATCGGCCTGACCATCGGCGCTTATCTGAACTGGACCTGGGTGGCCGGGCGCCTGCGGGTGCACACCGAAGTGAACCATAACGCCCTGACGCTGCCGGACTATTTCAGCCATCGTTTTGAAGATAAAAGCAAATTGCTGCGGGTGATCTCGGCGCTGGTGATTCTGGTGTTCTTCACCATTTATTGCGCTTCCGGCATCGTGGCGGGCGCCCGCTTGTTCGAAAGCACCTTCAATATGGATTACACCACCGCAATGTGGGCCGGCGCCGCGGCTACCATCGCCTACACCTTTATCGGCGGCTATCTGGCGGTCAGTTGGACCGACACCGTACAGGCCAGCCTGATGATTTTCGCGCTGATTCTGACGCCGGTAATCGTTATTCTGTCGGTGGGCGGCATCACGCCGTCGCTGACGGTGATTGAAGGCAAAAGCCCGGCCAATCTGGATATGTTCAAGGGGCTGGACACCGTCGCTATTCTGTCGTTGCTGGGCTGGGGGCTGGGCTACTTCGGGCAGCCGCATATTCTGGCGCGTTTCATGGCGGCGGACTCACACCACACTATCCGCAATGCCCGTCGTATCAGCATGATCTGGATGGTGCTCTGTCTGGCCGGCGCCGTCACCGTCGGTTTCTTCGGCATCGCCTACTTCACCGGTAATCCCGATCAGGCGGGCAACGTCGCCCAGAACGGCGAGCGGGTGTTCATCGAACTGGCGCGTCTGCTGTTCAACCCGTGGATCGCCGGCGTGCTGCTGTCGGCCATTCTGGCGGCGGTGATGAGCACGCTGAGCTGTCAGTTACTGGTCTGCTCCAGCGCCATCACCGAAGATCTGTACAAACCGTTCCTGCGCAAAAACGCCAGCCAGAAAGAACTGGTATGGGTCGGCCGCGCGATGGTGCTGCTGGTGTCGGTGATCGCCATTGCGCTGGCGGTGAACCCAGAAAATCGGGTACTGGGGCTGGTCAGCTACGCCTGGGCAGGATTTGGCGCCGCGTTCGGTCCGGTGATTCTGATTTCCCTGCTGTGGCCGCGTATGACCCGCAATGGCGCGCTGGTCGGTATGCTGGTCGGCGCCGCCACGGTCATCATCTGGAAACAGTACGGCTGGCTGAATCTGTATGAAATCATCCCCGGCTTCCTGCTGTCCTGCGCCGCGATTGTGGTCGTCAGTCTGCTGGGCCGCGCGCCGTCCGCCGCTGTGACCGAGCGTTTCCATCAGGCCGAGCGGGAGTTTAAATCTGCGCCGGCGGATGCCTGACCCCAGACAACAATACGGCCCGAATCAGCGGGCCGTGTTATGGGTGAGTCACGGTAATGCGGGTTTTCAATGTTTCGTAACCGCCGTGAAGCCGAATACGGTTATCCAGCCGGTACACATCGCCGGTCACGTTAATCACCAGCACGCCATCCTGCATACGAATATCCGCGTCGCGGCTGTTAGTCTTGAGCACGTCTCTCGCTTCCCCGCCGTTCACGCTGACGGTATACCGATAGATAAACCCTACGGTCGCCCCGCCGCTATCGAGCTGGAGAATATTTACCGTGACGTTATCTTCAAGCTGATATTGTCGCACCAGATTGTAATCATCGTCCGACCAATAGAGAAAAGCCAAAAACACCACGATAAAAGCGGCGGCAGCGACCGTCAGTCGCGGCGACGAGAAAGAAAACGCCTTACTCACCTTTGTTGTTTGCATAACTCGCCTTTGACGTATGTGGCTGATAAACCGACGCTCGGATGCATAAAAAAACGGGGCGCCATCTGCGCCCCGTTCTGCTATGCGATAGGTTCTAATGGCCTTAGCCAGCCACCGCAATGCGTTTCATGTCGGTCATGTAGCCACGCAGTTTCTTGCCGATGACTTCGATCGGGTGGTTACGGATAGCGTCGTTCACGTCACGCAGCTGTGCGTTATCCACGCTGGTCGCGGCTACCGGTTTGCCCAGGTCGCCCGGCTGCAGGCTGTCCATGAACGCGCCTTTCAGCAACGGAACAGCAGCGTTGGCGAACAGGTAGTTACCGTACTCAGCGGTATCGGAGATCACCACGTTCATTTCATACAGGCGCTTACGAGCGATGGTGTTGGCGATCAGCGGCAGTTCGTGCAGCGACTCGTAGTAAGCCGACTCTTCGATAATGCCGGAGCTGACCATGGTTTCGAACGCCAGTTCCACGCCGGCTTTGACCATCGCGATCATCAGCACGCCGTTGTCGAAGTATTCCTGCTCGCCGATTTTACCGTCAAACTGCGGCGCGTTTTCAAACGCGGTTTTGCCGGTTTCTTCACGCCAGGTCAGCAGTTTCACGTCGTCGTTGGCCCAGTCGGCCATCATGCCGCTGGAGAACGCGCCGGAGATGATGTCGTCCATGTGTTTCTGGAACAGCGGCGCCATGATGCCTTTCAGTTGTTCAGACAGGGCGAAAGCGCGCAGTTTAGCCGGGTTGGACAGACGGTCCATCATCAGGGTGATGCCGCCCTGCTTCAGCGCTTCGGTGATGGTTTCCCAGCCGAACTGAATCAGTTTTTCCGCGTAAGCCGGGTCAACGCCTTCCGCAACCAGCTTGTCGAAGCTCAGCAGCGAACCGGCCTGCAGCATGCCGCAAAGAATGGTCTGCTCGCCCATCAGGTCGGATTTCACTTCCGCCACGAAAGATGACTCCAGCACGCCCGCACGGTGACCACCGGTCGCAGCAGCCCAGGCTTTGGCGATCGCCATGCCTTCGCCTTTCGGGTCGTTTTCCGGGTGAACGGCGACAAGCGTCGGCACGCCGAAACCACGTTTGTATTCTTCGCGCACTTCGGTGCCCGGGCACTTCGGCGCCACCATCACTACGGTGATGTCTTTACGAACCTGCTCGCCCACTTCAACGATGTTGAAACCGTGGGAGTAACCCAGCGCCGCACCCTGTTTCATCAGCGGCTGCACAGCCTGTACCACGGCGGAGTGCTGTTTGTCCGGAGTCAGGTTAACCACCAGGTCCGCCTGCGGAATCAGTTCTTCATAGGTGCCGACTTTAAAGCCGTTTTCGGTAGCCTTGCGCCATGATGCGCGTTTTTCGGCGATGGCTTCGGCACGCAGGGCGTAAGCGATATCCAGACCGGAATCGCGCATGTTCAGACCCTGGTTCAGACCCTGAGCGCCACACCCCACGATGACCACTTTTTTGCCTTTCAGATAGCTGGCTTCATCGGCGAATTCATCGCGGCCCATGAAACGGCACTTGCCCAGTTGCGCCAGCTGTTGACGCAGGTTCAGTGTATTGAAGTAATTGGCCATGAGGCGTGCTCCATCTGATATTGTGTTTGTGTTTGCTTTATGTTCGGGACGGCGGTAACCACCGCCATCAGAATGTCATTATGATATGACAGGAAATACATTGCTTAAATTGATATATTAACAACGTCATATTGCAAGAATTGCAACATTAAAACGAGACACGGCGCGCATGGACTTACGGGATCTGAAACTTTTTTTGCATCTGGTGGAGAGCCGCCACTTCGGCCGTACCGCCAAGGCGATGCATATCAGTCCCTCCACGCTGTCGCGCCAGATCCAACGGCTGGAAGAGGACATCGGACAGGCGCTGTTTTTGCGCGACAACCGCACCGTACGCCTGACCGATGCCGGCGAGCACCTCAAAACCTTCGCCCAGCAGACCCTGCTGCAATACCAGCAGTTACGCCTGATTCTGCAACAACGCGGCCAGTCGCTCTGCGGCGAGCTGCGGCTGTTCTGCTCGGTGACCGCCGCTTACAGCCACCTGCCGCCGATTCTGGATCGCTTCCGTGCGCGGTATCCGCTGGTGGAAATCAAGCTCACGACCGGCGACGCGGCTGACGCGGTGGACAAGGTGCAATCCAATGACGCCGATCTCGGCATCGCCGGACATCCGGAAACGCTGCCGGCCAGCGTGGACTTTATGCCGATCGGCAAGGTGCCGCTGGTGCTGATCATTCCGGCGCTGCCCTGCCCGGTGCAGGCGCAGGCATTGCTGCCGCATCCGGACTGGTCGCAGATTCCGTTCATCCTGCCGGAACACGGGCCGGTGCGGAAAAGAATTGACGTCTGGTTCCGCCGTCAGCACATTACCAATCCTCCCATCTATGCCACGGTGTCCGGCCATGAAGCGATGGTCTCGATGGTGGCGTTGGGCTGCGGTATCGCCCTGATTCCTGACGTGGTACTTGAAAACAGTCCGGAACCGGTGCGTAATCGTGTGTCGATATTGGAAGCGCAAGCCATGGAACCGTTCGAATTGGGCGTCTGCGTGCAGAAAAAGCGCCTGAACGACCCGCTGATAGCAGCATTTTGGGAAACCCTACAGGAAAAATGATGAAACGATCGCTTGCTACGTTACTGCTGCCACTGGCTGTGGGTTGCAGTGCGCTCCCGGCGCTGGCCGCCAGTTTTCCCTGCCAGCAGGCCGCCTCGGCGCAGGAAAAACTGATTTGCCAGACGCCGGCGCTCAGCCAACTGGATGACGAGCTGGCAAAAGAGTGGCAGAAATCACGTGCGTTTCTCACCGGCAACCCCGAACGCGTTGCGCAGGACAAAAATCTGACCCAGTTCCAGCGCAACTGGCTGTCCAGCCGCAATACCTGCCGGGATGAAGAGTGCCTGCGCCAGAGCTACCAGCAACAGCTTAACCGCCTGCGCTACCTGAACGATGTCACCCAGCACACGATGCCGGACCCGATCGCCCGGCCACGCCGCGGCAGTTGCTTTGACGGCGACTACAGCTACGAGTATTACCTGCAGTTGTCCGATCAGGAGTACGCCGAACTGAGCGATTACTTCAAGGAAATGTACGACCAGAAAGCGCCGTACCACCTGGTCAACCTGACGCTGAATACCGAAGACGGCGACATCACCGGCACCGGTTCAGTGGCGTTTCGCTATGCCAACAAGCTGGATGACATCACGCTCAGCGCCCGCCAGATGACCGACACTCAGGCCATCGGCCAGACGGAAAGCAGCTTCGGCGGGCAGAAAAAGCTGCTGTTGACCTGCGTTGATAACCGGCAGGTACAAATCACGGTGTTTGACGCCGCCGGTGAAAGCTATCTGTTTGATTATTTGATGGTGAAGGGCAAATAACCCTCAGCGGCTAAACCATTTCTCATCCAGAAAGGCGGGGCTGACTTTTTCCGGTTCCGCCGCTTTCTTCATCGCTTCAATCTTCATCAGATAGTGGTACAACGGCTCCAGCCGGGTAAAGCCTTTCGCCAACACCGATGCCAGTTCACCGCTAAACAGCGGGTCCTGATCCTGACGGGTGGTCATGACCGCAAACGATTTACGGTTGTACCAGTGCGCCAGTTCTGCCTCCTGATCCTTAATCAGCGGCCGTTTGTAACTCTCGCCCACCAGCGCAAACTCACGGCCCAGACAAGACGCGATGTCCAGAAAACCCTGTGGATTGTCGCGCAGCGTCTGCCGGAACAGCTCCATCGTGGTGCGGCTGGCGCTGTAATACCCCAACCCATAGCTCCAGTCATACGGCGTCAGCTCGAAAAAGTAGACCGGCGCATCGGTCCAGTCCTTGTGGGTACGCTTGAAGGTGAACCACATTTTGTCGCGATAGCGGGATTTGTCATGAGAAAAGCGGGTGTCGCGGTGAATGCGGGATAACGTTTTGCCCACCGCCGGCTTGGTTTCGAAATGGTCGTCAATCTGCAGCATGGCGATAGACAGCGACTCCACCAGCGCCCGAAAAGGCGTCAGCAGCCGGTCGTCATACTCTTGCCGGTGCTCTTCAAACCATTCTTTGCTGTCCTGCTGGCGTACCTGCTGCAAAAAGGTCAGCGTCTGCGGCGAAAACCCGTTGAATCCCGTTGCCATGATGTGGTGTCCCTGACTGACTGGTGAGACGTCAAGCCTACCGCAGCACGCCATAAAATAAAATGCGCCCGGCGGCGTAAAACCGTCGGGCGCATTCGGAGAAGCGAACGGACCTAACCTTGCAGGAAGAAACGGAACGCGGGGTTCTGCGTCTCATCGTGGCACTCATACCCCAGCGCCTGCAGATGCTGCTCGAACGCCGGGTCGTGCTCCGTACGCTCGAAGGCCGCCAGCACACGACCAAAGTCGGTGCCGTGGCTGCGGTAATGGAACAGCGAGATATTCCAGTACGTTCCCAGCGTATTGAGGAACTTCAGCAACGCGCCCGGCGATTCCGGGAATTCAAAGCTGTACAACCGTTCCTTCAGCGGCTTGGACGGCCGCCCGCCGACCATGTAACGCACATGCAGTTTCGCCATCTCGTCGTCGGACAGGTCCACCACCTGATAACCGCCCGCCTGCAATTCCGCCAGAATCTCGTGGCGCTCGGCGTTGCCGCGCGTCAGTCGCACGCCGACAAAAATACAGGCGTTGTCGGCATCGGCGTAACGGTAGTTGAACTCGGTGACGGAGCGCCCGCCCAACAGTTGGCAGAACTTGAGGAAACTGCCCTTCTGTTCGGGAATGGTCACCGCCATCAGCGCTTCGCGCTGTTCGCCCAGTTCGCAACGCTCGGACACGTAACGCAGCCCGTGGAAGTTGACGTTGGCGCCGGACAGAATATGCGCCAGCCGTTCGCCCTGAATGTTGTGCTGCTGGATGTATTTTTTCATCCCGGCCAGCGCCAGCGCCCCGGACGGCTCGGCAATCGCGCGCACATCCTCGAACAGATCTTTGACCGCCGCGCAGATAGCGTCGCTGTCGACGGTGATGACATCGTCCAGATACTCCCGACACAGGCGGAAGGTTTCGTTACCGATGCGTTTCACCGCCACCCCTTCGGCGAACAGCCCGACGCGCGGCAAATCCACCGGCTGGCCGGCGTCCAGCGCCGCCCGCAGGCAGGCGGAGTCTTCCGCTTCCACGCCGATCACCTGAATCTGCGGCATCAGTTGCTTGATCAGCACCGCGACGCCCGACGCCAGACCGCCGCCGCCGACCGGCACAAACACGCGGTCCAGATGAGCGTCCTGCTGCAGCAGTTCCATCGCCAGCGTTCCCTGCCCGGCGATCACCGCCGGGTGGTCGAACGGCGGCACAAAGGTCATGTGCTGCTGTTGCGACAGTTCGATCGCCTTGGCTTTGGCTTCATCAAAGTTGGCGCCGTGCAGCAGCACTTCGCCGCCAAAATCACGCACCGCATCCACCTTGATATCCGCCGTGGCGACCGGCATCACGATCAACGCGCGAATGCCGAGACGGCTGGCGGACAGCGCCACGCCTTGCGCATGATTGCCGGCCGAAGCCGTCACCACGCCGTGCGATTTCTGCTCATCGCTGAGGCTCGCCATCATGGCGTAAGCACCGCGCAACTTGAAGCTATGCACCGGCTGCCGATCCTCGCGCTTCACCAGAATGACATTGCCAAGCCGTGAGGAAAGCTTATCCATCCGTTCCAGCGGCGTGACCTGCACCACTTCGTACACCGGCGCGCGCAACACCGCGCGCAAGTACTCCGCCCCGCCGGGTTCGGCGGGAAGAGGTAGAGAAACAGCCATGGCGTTTAGCCTCCCAGCTTGCTCTTGTCTCGAACCGCGCCTTTGTCGGCGCTGGTAGCCAGGCTGGCGTAAGCGCGCAGCGCAAAAGAAACCTGACGATTACGGTTTTTCGGCGTCCAGGCGGCATCGCCGCGCGCCAGTTCCTGCTCGCGGCGGCGGGCCAGATCGTCGTCGCTCACTTCCAGCGCGATACCGCGTTTGGGAATGTCGATGGCAATCATGTCGCCGTCCTGCACCAGGCCGATGGTGCCGCCGTTGGCCGCTTCCGGCGATGCGTGACCGATAGACAAGCCGGAGGTGCCGCCGGAGAAGCGACCGTCGGTGATCAGCGCACAGGCTTTGCCCAATCCCATCGATTTCAGGAAACTGGTCGGATAGAGCATCTCTTGCATGCCCGGCCCGCCTTTCGGCCCTTCGTAGCGAATCACCACCACGTCGCCCGCCACCACTTTACCGCCCAGGATCGCTTCTACCGCGTCATCCTGCGATTCGTACACTTTCGCCGGACCGCGGAACACCAGGCTGCCTTCATCCACGCCGGCGGTTTTCACGATACAGCCATTCTCTGCGATGTTGCCGTACAGCACGGCCAACCCACCATCCTGACTGTAAGCGTGTTCGCGGGAACGGATGCAGCCTTCTTTACGGTCGGTATCCAGCGTCTCCCAGCGACAGTCCTGCGAGAATGCCTGCGTGGTACGGATGCCCGCCGGGCCGGCGGAGTACATTTTCTTGACCGCTTCGTCCTCGGTCTGCATCACGTCGTAGGCTTGCAACGTTTGCACCAGATCCTTGCCCAGTACGTTGCGAACATCGCGGTTCAGCAGCCCGGCGCGATCCAGCTCGCCCAGAATGCCGATAACGCCGCCGGCGCGATGCACATCTTCCATGTGGTATTTCTGGGTGCTCGGCGCCACCTTGCACAGCTGCGGCACCTTACGCGACAGGCGATCGATGTCGTTCATGGTGAAGTCCACTTCCGCTTCCTGCGCCGACGCCAGCAGATGCAGCACGGTGTTGGTGGATCCGCCCATAGCGATGTCCAGCGTCATGGCGTTTTCAAACGCCGCCTTGGTGGCGATATTGCGCGGCAACGCGCTGGCGTCATCCTGTTCGTAATAACGCTTGGTCAGTTCAACGATGCGTTTGCCAGCGTTGAGGAACAGCTGTTTGCGGTCGGCATGGGTCGCCAGCAGCGAGCCGTTGCCCGGCTGAGACAGCCCCAGCGCTTCGGTCAGGCAGTTCATCGAGTTGGCGGTGAACATGCCGGAACAGGAACCGCAGGTCGGACAGGCGGAGCGCTCAATCTGATCGCTGTCGGCGTCGCTGACATTGGGGTTGGCGCCCTGAATCATGGCGTCCACCAGATCCAGCTTGATCAACTGGTTGGAAAGTTTGGTTTTCCCGGCTTCCATCGGGCCGCCGGAGACGAAGATCACCGGAATGTTCAGGCGCAGCGAGGCCATCAGCATCCCCGGCGTGATCTTGTCGCAGTTGGAGATGCACACCATGGCGTCCGCGCAGTGGGCGTTGACCATGTACTCCACTGAGTCGGCGATCAGCTCGCGGGAAGGCAGGGAGTAAAGCATACCGCCGTGCCCCATCGCGATACCGTCATCCACCGCGATGGTATTGAATTCTTTGGCGACGCCGCCGGCGGCTTCAATCTGCTCGGCGACCAGTTTGCCCAGATCGCGCAGATGAACGTGTCCGGGAACGAATTGCGTGAACGAGTTCACCACGGCGATGATGGGCTTGCCGAAATCGGCATCGGTCATGCCGGTGGCGCGCCACAGGGCTCGCGCTCCAGCCATATTACGACCATGCGTGGTGGTGGCTGAACGGTACTTAGGCATACTCTGATTACTCCAGTTTAAACGGGTAGCCGGCGGCGATACGCCACCGGGAAAAGTCTTTTTTCAATTAACGGTTTATCGGATCCAGCCAGCCCCATTTGTCTTCCGTCTCGCCAGTGAACAGGCCGAAAAACGCCTGTTGCAGCTGCTTGGTGACCGGGCCGCACTTGCCGATGCCGACCTGAATGCCGTCCACGCTGCGAACCGGGGTGATTTCCGCCGCCGTGCCGGACATGAACACTTCATCCGCCAAATATAGCGATTCGCGCGACAACACCTGCTCGCGCACTTCAAAACCTTTGTCTTTCGCCAGCTTGATGATGGCGTCGCGGGTGATGCCCGGCAGCGCGGCGGAAGTGAACGGCGGGGTGAAAATCACGCCGTCTTTTACTTCAAACAGGTTTTCGCCTGCGCCTTCGGACACATAGCCGTTTACATCCAGCGCGATCCCTTCCTGATAGCCGTGACGACGCGCTTCACTGCCCACCAACAGGGAGGACAGATAGTTACCGCCCGCTTTGGCCGCGGTCGGGATCGTGTTGGCGGCAACGCGGTTCCAGGACGACACCATGGCGTCGATCCCCTGATCCAGCGCTTCTTCGCCCAGATACGCGCCCCACGGGAACGCCGCGATAATCACATCGGTATTGTAGCCAGCCGGCGGGTTCACCCCCATGCCGACATCGCCAACGAATACCAGCGGGCGGATATACGCGCTGGTCAGTTTGTTCCGACGCAGTGTTTCGCGGCAGGCTTCCATCAGTTCGTCAACGCTGTAGGAAATCGGCATACGGTAAATTTTGGCTGAATCATGCAGGCGCTGCATGTGTTCACGATGACGGAACACCACCGGCCCTTTGTGAGAATTATAGCACCGCACACCCTCAAACACCGACGTGCCGTAATGCAGCGCGTGGGACATCACGTGAACTTTAGCGTCCGCCCAGGGAACCATTTCGCCGTTGAACCAGATATAGTCTGCTTTTTTAGTCATTGTTGATTTTCCTTACCGATGCCGTCAGGCACGTATTTGTTGTGATGTGAGCGGCTGGATCTCCACACAGGCGATGTCCAGCAGTTTGCTTAATTGGGTTGACAATAAATCCACCGGTCTGTGGCTGGCAACGGTCATTTCAATCTGTACCTGATCGTCGTTATTCGCCTGCGTCATGTTCATGGCGCAGACCTGAAAGCCGCGGTGACGGGTCACGCGCAACACGCGCTCCAGGACTTCCGGGCGATAACGGGCCTGAATGGAAAGCTGATGATGAGTCATGGGAAAATCTCCTGCCATTATTCTGTTTTATCCAGCATCGTTTCATTACCGGCACCCGGCGGCACCAGCGGCCAGACATTCTCATTCTCGTCGATGGAAACATGCAGCAGGTAAGGACCTTCGCTGTTCAGCAGCGCATCCAGGGCGGAATCAATCTGGTCTTTATGGGTAATTCGCTGGCCGGGAATGCCGAAGGCGCTGGCCAGCATCAGGAAATCGGGGTTATCGGAGAGGTTGGTTTCACTGTAGCGTTCGTCGAAAAACAGTTGCTGCCATTGTCGCACCATGCCCAGTCGCTGATTGTCCATCAACACGATTTTCAGCGGCAGACGTTTTCGCTTGATGGTGCCGAGCTCCTGCACATTCATCATGAAAGAGCCGTCACCGGAAATACAGATTACGGTATCGTCGGGACGCGCCACCTGAGCGCCGACCGCCGCCGGCACGCCGAATCCCATGGTGCCAAGACCGCTTGAGGTGATGAAATTTTCCGGGCGGGTGAAGTGCATATGCTGGGCGGCCCACATCTGATGCTGCCCGACATCGGTAGTGATAACCGTCTCGGCCGGCATGCGGTCCGCCAGGGTGCGGAGCAGCGCCGGAGCATAAATGGCTTCACCCGGATGGTCATAACGCCAGTCGTATTCAGCTTTCATCATCGCCGCCTGCTGACGCCAGTCAGCGATATCCAACGGCTGTTGCAGCGCCGGCAGCAGCTGATTCAGATCACCACGCAGCGCCACGTGCGCCTGCCGCAGTTTATTCAGCTCCGCCGGATCGATATCCATGTGGATCACGTTGGCATGCGGCGCAAACGCGCTCAGTTTACCGGTCACGCGGTCATCAAAGCGCGCGCCGACGGCAACCAGCAAGTCGCACTCTTGTACCAGCAGGTTGGCGGCGCGGGTGCCGTGCATGCCGATCATACCGAGATAATACGGGTAGTCTTTCTCCACCGCGCCCAACCCTTTCAGGGTCGCCACGGCGGGAATCCGGGACGTTTCGATAAATGAGCGCAGCGCTGGAACCGCCTGCGCCATTCCTACGCCGCCCCCCACATACAGCACCGGTTTTTTCGCTCGCGCCAGCATCGCCCGCGCTTCCGCGACCTGCTGGGTCGAAAAGGGCATAACGTCATCCACCGGCATGAAACACGGAGAGAAATCCCCTTCCGCCAATTGAATATCCTTAGGAATATCAATCAGCACCGGGCCGGGGCGCCCGCTGCGGGCCACGGCGAAAGCTTCAGCCATGATCTCCGGCAACGACGCGATGGAGTCAACCAGGAAACTGTGTTTGGTGCAGGCCAGCGAGAGGCCGAGTACATCGATCTCCTGAAAGGCATCGGTCCCGATCAGAGCCGAACCAACCTGACCGGTAATCGCCACAATGGGTACTGAATCCAGCAACGCATCCGCCAGGCCGGTAATCAGATTGGTCGCGCCGGGGCCGGACGTCGCAATGCAAACCCCAACGTTGCCGGTGGAGCGGGCATAACCGATGGCGGCCATGGCAGCCCCCTGCTCATGGCGACAGAGCAGGTGTTCCACGCCGCCGTCGTACAACGCATCATAGACCGGCATAATCGCACCACCTGGATAACCGAATACGGTCTCCACTCCCTGCGCCCGCAACGCTTGTACCACCCACTGCGCACCATTCATAGTTATTTCCCCGACTCTATCTGGGGAAAACAGGATTTTATGCTACTCGACATTATCTGCTCCCTTGTTGCGATTGCCGGCCCATAAAAAAACCCCCGACCTTTCGGTGCGGGGGTTTTCTTGAATTCGGCCTTGATTTCTAAGCCATTCTTCGTCCAAGTGCAGCCCCGCACGGTGGGATAATAATCACCACCACGCTAATCACGACTAGGCTAATCACCAGGTTGAAGGCTTTCATTTCAGGTTGTTCATTAATCTACTGTCGAACGAATACCTACAGAGTTATCACAGCAAGCCCCGCCATGACAACTCTTTTTTTCCGCAACTATTGAGCCAGCCAACCGATAAGCATCACAAAACGGCTTATTATTCATGCATTAACCCGCCACATGCGACATCGTGCTTTTTGCCGTCCACTTTCGTTCGGAAAACGCCGCCAGCACGGCAATCATGATCGCCACCACTCCGGCGACCATCGCCATAGCGAGCGCATAGTTATGGTTGTGGGCTTCGGCAATGCTCGCCTGCAGCGTGGCATTAACCGATGCAATCAGGTTGCCGAGCTGGTAGACAAAACCGGGGAGCACCGCCCGCGTGTTGCTCGGCACCAGCTCATTCAGGAAGGTCGGGATCACGCCCCAGGCGCCCTGCACCATGAACTGCATCAAAAACGCGCCCAACCCCAGCGCCCAGGGCCCGTGCGAGAACGCCCACAGCGGGATCACCGGCAATGCCAGCAACGCCGCCGCCATAATCGCTTTCTTCCGACCAATACGTTCTGACAGCGTACCGAAAAAGATGCCGCCGATGATCGAGGCAATATTGTAGCCGATGGCGATCATACTGACGGTTTTCGCGTCAAAACCATGCTGGATTTTCAAAAATGCCGGATACAGGTCCTGCGTGCCGTGGCTAAAGAAATTGAACGACGCCATCAGCACCACCAGATAAAGACAAAGTTTCCAGTGCGTCTTTAACACCGGCAATAACGCCGTGCTTTCCTTACGTACCCGGGCAGCCCGCCATACCGGCGACTCTTCCACACAGAAATAAATAAACGGCAGCAGCAAAATAGGAACCGCGCCGATGATAAACATGCCGCGCCAGCCGACCTGATCAAACAACAATCCGTAAACCACCGCCGCCAGCAAGTAACCAAACGGATAACCGGCCTGAAAAATGCCTGACATCAACCCACGGGAGCGGTCAGGAATGGTTTCCATCGCCAGTGAGGACGCCACGCCCCAAATTCCTCCCATCGCCACGCCATACAGCACTCTCAACAGCAGAAATACCGTAATACTCGGCGCTGCGGCGGATAACAGCTCAAACACCGAGAACAGCACGATGTTCAGCATCAAAATCGGCTTGCGACCAAACTTCTCCGCCAACCGTCCCAACAGCAACGCGCCGATAGGACGAACGGCCAGCGTCAGCAGAATGGCCAGCGTCACCTGTTCCATGCTGACGGAAAAGGCATGGGCGAGTTCGCTAAGCAGAAAAACCAGAATGAAGAAATCAAATGCATCCAGCGCCCAGCTTAAAAAGCTGGCAATCGCTGCATTACGTTGCAGGGCAGTCCAACCAAACATAATTTTTATCCTGATAGTGAGACAGCTTCACGTCATTAACAGGCTGAACGGCAAGCGATGCCGCAGTCGATGAGGCGATGTGAAAATCGCAGATGATATTTTAAATATTTGTTAAATACGCCTCTCATGGCAATCGGGCAATGCTGTGTTCGGTATGAATCTGTTGCGAATACGGCCACCTTGTAACTTTTTATTAACGACAGCAGGAAGCACGCACACAATTTTATGAATCTCGCCTGAAATAGCAGATTGTTTTATGGCAACGCCTCGCAAAGTGGTCATCACTACGATGTCACAAAGCGGCCGGACCGGCATGATGCCCACCTCACAGGGAGGAATGAGCAATGACACTGGCTGTGACCTACACGCGAGCCACCATCGGTATGCAGGCGCCGGAAGTTTCGATTGAAGTGCATATCAGTAATGGCCTGCCCGCACTGACACTGGTCGGCTTACCGGAAACCACGGTCAAGGAGGCACGAGATCGGGTGCGTAGCGCTCTGATCAACTGTGGCTTCACCTTTCCCGCCAAGCGGATTACCGTCAACCTGGCGCCTGCGGACCTGCCGAAAGAAGGGGGACGATATGACCTCCCCATCGCCCTGGCCATTCTGGCAGCCTCAGAACAGATTGCCGGCGAGAAACTTGCTCAGTATGAGTTCCTTGGCGAACTCGGGCTGTCGGGCAGCCTGAGAGGCGTTCATGGCGCTATTCCGGCGGCGATGGAAGCACAAAAAGCAGGCCGGGGGCTGATTCTGCCGGAAGACAACAAAATGGAAATCACTCTGGTTCCACATGGCGATACATTGCTGGCTAATCACCTGCTGCAGGTCTGCGCCTTTTTGCAAGGCGAAACGCCGCTGCTGCGTGGCAGCGATATTACGTCTGAAACGCCGGCCCATACGCCGATAGCGGACCTGAAGGACATCATCGGTCAGGAACAAGCCAAACGCGCGCTGGAAATTGCGGCGGCGGGCGGACATAACCTGCTGTTGCTCGGCCCGCCGGGCACCGGGAAAACCATGCTGGCCAGCCGTCTACCCGGTTTGTTGCCGCCGCTTGATGATGAGGAAGCGCTGGAAAGCGCCGCCATCAACAGCCTGATTGATATTCAGCCCAGCCTGTCGCAATGGCGTAACCGGCCGTTTCGTTCGCCTCACCATACCGCATCCATTACTGCGCTGGTCGGCGGCGGCGTACTGCCCAAACCTGGCGAGATCTCGCTGGCGCATAATGGCGTGTTATTTCTGGATGAGTTGCCGGAATTTGAACGACGGGTACTGGACTCGCTGCGGGAACCGTTGGAATCAGGCGAAATCGTGATTTCCCGTACTCGCGCCAAAGTCTGCTATCCTGCCCGTTTTCAGTTGGTGGCCGCAATGAATCCCAGTCCATCAGGTCACTATCAGGGCATCCACAATCGCATGCCGGCACAGCAAATTCTGCGTTACCTCAACCGGCTATCCGGCCCATTTCTGGATCGCTTTGATTTATCCATTGAGGTGCCATTACTGCCCCCCGGTATTCTTCGCCAGCAAACACGCATTGGCGAGGACAGCGCAACCGTGCGGGAACGGGTATTTGAAGCCAGAAGGCGGCAGTTAGCCCGTATCGGCAGAATCAACGCACACATGAAATCGGATGACATCGCCTGTCACTGTCGGTTGAAAAGCGAGGATGCGGCGTACCTGGAAGAAGTGATGAGCAAATTAGGGCTATCGGTCAGAGCCTGGCACCGGATACTGAAAGTCTCGCGCACGATTGCCGACCTGGGAGGAGAAGATCAGATTCATCGTACTCATTTGTCGGAAGCGCTCAGCTATCGTTGTATGGATCGTCTGCTAATTCAGTTGCACAAGAGCCTGGCATGAACCCGAGCCAGCGTCAGTTAATCTGCGGCAGAAATAAAAATGGGGCCGGAGCCCCATTCAGATTAGTCATCGCTTTCTGTGTACTCTTCCACGGTGTCCATTTGCGGCTTGCCGCCAGACAGCGTATGGAAACGTTTAGGACGACGAATACGGCTGACGTACTTCGCCCAGATTTTTTCCAATTCGGTCTGTGCTGCGCGCTCACCGCGGCATACAGCAACAAACTGAATCTCTTCCTCTGTCACCGGATGACGTTTGCCCGAATCAAGTTCGTTAAATGCCTGTCCATGACGCTCCAGCAGTTGAGCTTCTTTAATCGTAAAGTCACCATGCCGGGAAAAACCACGTGGATAGAATTTGTTATCAAAAAAACGACTGGTTGTTGAGAAGCTTTCCGCCATCTTACACGCTCCTAATTCTCATATGGTCGTGCCGTTTATGGCGCGGAGTATTAGATAGGCTTGACTTCCTGTAAAACAAAACATTTAAATCATGACGACAAAAAATTTTGGAGGAAAGCATGGATACCGACTTACTGAAAACCTTTCTGGAAGTCAGCCGGACAAGACACTTCGGCCGAGCGGCCGAATCATTGTATCTGACGCAGTCAGCGGTGAGCTTTCGTATCAGGCAACTTGAAAATCAACTGGGCGCCAATTTGTTCACCCGGCACCGTAACAATATTCGCCTGACGCCCGCCGGCGAACGTCTGTTGCCTTATGCGGAAAACCTGATCGGCACCTGGCAAATAGCCAAGAAAGAGGTCGCTCGTTCCCAACAGCACAGCCAGCTTTCCATAGGCGCTACGGCTTCGCTCTGGGAGGCGTTCCTGACTCCCTGGCTAAATGAACTCTATCAGCAACGCCCGCTGCTGCAGCTAGAGGCAAGAATCGCACAGCGACAAACGCTGATTAAGCAACTCCATGAACGTCAGTTGGATTTACTGATTACTACCGAATCGCCGAAGATGGACGAACTTTCTTGTCAGTTATTGGGCAATTTTTCTTTGTCTCTGTTTACTACCGATAATGTATCAGCAGAGGAACGACCTTATATCAGGCTGGAATGGGGGGCAGATTTCCATCAGTATGAGAATCACTGGCTGCCCGGAGATCAGGTACCGTCGCTCACCACGTCTTCCGCACACCTGACGCGGCAATTGATGGCAACCATCGGTGGTTGTGCATTTCTCCCCAGCGACTGGTCGCAGCACTATCCTGAACTGCACCCGATTCCTGAGGCCAATATCGTGGTTCGCCCCTGCTATGCGGTTTGGCTTGGAAACAGCGATCAACAGGAGCTGATTAAACAGTTACTGAAAACCCCACTGAATATCGCTTCTTAAACCATTATCAATGCACTATGCGATCTACCTGAAAGTCCTACGGGCTTTCGGAAGATCGATAGACCTCATTAACCAGGCATTATTCTTCGCAGGTATACCGGTCTGTGAAGAGCCGTTACACACTCCAGATTTCATTAAGACATGCGCCATCATGAAGGATGGCAACAGTTCTGTATTATGATGCAGCCACTCACGGGAGGCTAGCCAGACGCACTTCCTCAATAAATAGTCGTGAAAATGCATCATTGGCATGATTATCAAAAGGGGAAAATATGAAATGAAAATTAATGGACGAAAAAAAACCCTTCACGCTACCGTGAAGGGCTATTTTTGGTTTGGCAGGGGCGGAGAGGCTCGAACTCCCAACACCCGGTTTTGGAGACCGGTGCTCTACCAATTGAACTACGCCCCTAAATAGGGTGGCGGTGCGGACGGGACTCGAACCCGCGACCCCCGGCGTGACAGGCCGGTATTCTAACCGACTGAACTACCGCACCACCGATTCTGTACGTTATCAGAGGAGTCAATCCGATAACCGGTGTTTTCTTACACCACAATTTG